>TARA_R110002096_G_scaffold365051_1_pt1 | contig 99198 bp, 107 predicted proteins | sample TARA_R110002096 | Tara Oceans TARA_R110002096 (sample SAMEA4397295) | marine metagenome | biome: Polar Biome; feature: [DCM] deep chlorophyll maximum layer (ENVO:01000326); material: water (ENVO:00002006), including particulate matter (ENVO:01000060) such as... | depth 35 m
GATCGGAGCGCTCTGATCTACATTGTGTTGTCACCATATTGCAACTGTAGCGCGCCACTTGAATCTGGAGTCTTCGCCACTTGAAGTTGGACTACTTATAAGGCTGCTCTCGCTAGGAAAGTCAGAACTTTGTAGTCTGGAGATGTATGATTAGTTTTGAAGTTTTCCGCCGTTTTAACCTTGAAACCTGCTTCTTCGGCAATGGCTAAGTAGTTATGTAAATACATACCATCTCGCCAATAAACAGAAGGTCGGTCAGTCAAATCAAACGTGAATGGCGACAACGTTTCCTCACTTAGACCGTTTTGCTCGAAACCCATAATCCATTCGAAACCTGCAGTCTTTGCTGCCGAGTAGAGTTTCTTAATGAAAATTTTGGGCAATAAAACAAGAGTACGGCTATGGAACAGCAATGCGCCATTAAAGTCATCTGATTGCCAGTTTGAGAAGACATCTCCTGTAATAATTTCAAGATTTGGGATGTGCCCAAATTCACAATCGTTGAAAGCTTTATTATGAGGGCTTAAATCAATACCTGAAAATTGAATTTCTGGGAATTCTTGTGCTAAAATAGCGTCAACGTGGGCGTAACAAATTCCAAAATTAAATACGCGCTTTATTTTGCCATGTGACAAAGCTTCCCTTAATGATTCTATTTGTTTTTGATAAAGCAAATAACTCTCACCTAGAGAGTTTTCAGAGAAACCTGGCTCATGAATTTCGGTTGCATAATTTAATGCCGCGTGAAGATCACCAAACGGGCGAGTGTATCCGTATTCAGAACTGTCGGTCGATTTTTGAATCTCTAAATGTTTTTCTAAACGCTCTCGTCTTTTAATGTCGTTATCTATTGAGCGCGCGATACCCGCTAACCTCTCAATAAATCCCCGAACCATCGACTTAGATAGTCGTTTTCCAATATTTTGATGGCGGATGAATTTTTTCTCAAAATCCGGGTCAAAATTCTGTTCAATTTTCATGAAGGTTTCTCTTTAAATTTTTGATGGCAAAACTCTTATAATGGCCGCATTTTGAAGTTTAAGATTTGAAAGTCAAATTGCCTTTACGGCTCAACTCTTCATCAATCAAATCAGGATCCCCCGGTTATGACCACTTCGCCGGCGGGTTTGCTGGCGGCTTTGGCGATTGAGTAGGTTGTTTGGACGGCCTCAATGGCGAAGTCTTTGAACATGTCGCGGACTTCGGGGACGTCATTTAATGAGAGTATAAAGGTGCCTTTAAGGGCCTGTAAATGGTCTCTGAGGCGCTCGAAATCGGGGCGTGAGAACAGGTGTTTGCCGTAGTCGCCTTCGCAGCCCCAGTACGGCGGATCGAGGTAGAACAGCGTGCCTGGGCGGTCGTAGCGGGTGATGAAGTCGCCGAAATCTAAGCATTCAATGGTGACGGCCGAAAGCCGGGTGTGCAGATCCTCGAGCATGGGGCCGACCTTGGTGACGTCGAACCTGGCCGGGTGGCCGGGTGACACGCCGAAGGCGGCCGTGCCGGGCACCTTGCCGCCAAAGCCGGTGCGCTGCAGATAGAGGAAGCGGGCGGCGCGTTCCAGGTCGGTCAAGGTGGCCGGGTCGGTTTTGACCAGGCGCTCGAACTCGGCCCGTGTGGTCAGCTGAAACCGCATCATATCCATGAACGGCACGTAGTGGCGCTGCACAATCCGGAAGAACGTCGAGACCTCGCGGGAATAGTCGTTGATGACCTCGGCTTTAGGCCGAAACCGGCGCCGCAGGAAAATGCCGCCCATGCCGATAAACGGCTCGGCGTACAGTGTGTGCGGCCGGGACTCGATCAGCGCGCAGAGGCGTTTGGCGAGGTTCCGCTTGCCGCCGATGTAGGGCGCTGCCGGCAGCACCGGCTCGACGGGGATCAGATCGGAATTGTGGCGTGACTCCATAGGTAAAATTGCCTTCAATGCACCCGCCGCGTGCGCGGTGACGGGTCGGCCGAAAACGGCCGGTTTTGGTCGAGAGCGCCCCTCGCGCTCGGTTCGGGGTGTTGATGCACCCCGGCCCCCGTCCCGGTCGTGTATGAGAGAAACGAGGCTGAAGATTATGGCGGCTATTCAATTTCCGAAATCCACACCGGCCGAGAAACGGGAACGGGAACGACGGCAACTGCGCGACACGCATATCCAAGAGCTGGATCGCCGCCGCGATCGAATACGGCAGACTGGTGAGGCGTACGTAAAGACCGTTTCGGCGGGCAACATCGCCGGGCTCATCGCGACGTTGACATATATGGGTAACGCCGGCGGATCGCTGATGGGCTTGGTCGTTTTGGCGCTGTTTTTGAGTGGCGCATTGGCTGGGTTGATTTTGATAAACTGTGCTGGGATGTCCCGTATGTTTGCAGCTCAGGAGACGTCGCGACTTCTCAGCGTGGGCTTCGAAGATATGAAGCGGATGCTCAATGAGAGCAAACCGGCCAACAGCCTTCACGACGCGATCGCAATGCTTATTCACGATCTTCAAGATACCGAAGACCCTCTCGTACGTCGGGCTGCACATGGATATTTAATCAGTGCAACCGTGAGCCTTATTGGTTTATTCGGGGGTTCTATCATCGGTTTCTTGTCCCTTTATTTTCAGTGGCTCTTATCCCTGGTCTAAATTCCCAGCGCCGCAGCCACGGCGGCTTCGATGTCGCGTTGGGCGTCGGCGGCGATTTGGCGGGCGGTGGCGACGTTGGCGGCGTCGGCCGGGTTCAGGGCTTCGAGTTGTTTTTGCAGGGCCTGGCGCGTGCCTTCGATGGCGGGATCGATCACGCCAAGCCAAAGGTCGCGCTTGGCGATGACGGCGGCGGCGACAGCGGCGACGTCGACGCCGTTGATGCCGATCTCAGCTTTCAAATACGGATAGTCATCAGCGACCGGTGTGCCCGCGGCGTCGACCACAGCTTGGCAGGCATCGGCTTCGACGGCCTTATTCTGATACACCGACGACTGGTGGCCGGGCGGCACATACGGCCAGCGCACGCGCTCTGCGGCCGCATTCACGGCTTCAGCGCCGGCGGCAATGGCATCAGCAGCGGTGCCGGCGGCGAGGCGGGCCAGGAGTTTTTGTTTGTTGGTCAGCATGATCGGTTCCTTTTAAGAAAATTCAGGCGCCGCGCCGTGCAGGCGGACGTGCTTTGAATTGTAGCTGTTCCAGCGATAAAGGCCGTTGCTCTCGCTGGCACCGCTGAGCGCACCCTCGGCGAACAACACCGGCACAGACGTCGGTGTGCCATTGACGTCGATCACGGTCTCGTCGAGTTGTTCCAAGACCAGTTCGTCCCACACGGTGCCGGCGTCGCGGCTCATAAACAGCTTGAGGTCAGTGTTCAGCACGATCGCGTCGACGGCCTCGACCAGGCCGATAAAGTGGCCGTTGGTCGGCACCGCCAAGGTCGGCAGCGCGGCGCTGGTAATCACCATGTCGCCGGCAACGCCGGGGACTGTCCATGACATGTTGTCGAAGTCGAGGCCGGTGTCGCTGCCACAGGCAAAACGAACTTCGTTCGTTGATGTCTGTGACCATGTATGAACGAGGACACCATCATCCCAAAGGCTGAAGGTGCCCGCCACCCGTTCCAGCTTGATCACACTGCCATCGGCAATGACAGCGTCCAGTTGCTTTGCTGCACCGTAGTAAATATCTTCGCCCACGTCGTCGTCGCCAACAAACCAACTTTTGGTCATTGACTGCATGCCAGCCTTTTGGTTTGCGCTGTTAAATGTTGCATCTTCGGCAACCTCATAAATGCCAAAACCGGCGGTGCCAACGAAGCTCGTCATTATAAAGTTGATCTCAAAATCGCCAGTGAACGAATCATTAGTGCGGACTGCGACAATGCCGCTGGTGCGGGCAAGATCGTCACCGGCAAATGTGAAGCTGCCGGTCGCACCGTTCCACGCACCGGCGCTGCTGGGCGTGACGATCGTGCCTGGGTTTTCGATGTAACCGTTCAACGCGTTGTGCTGATAGTTGCTAGATGCGCCGGCGTTGATCCCCGACAAATCAGTATAAGGGTCCGGAAACGAGTTGATCAGCCGCGCCGCCGAGCCCTCGGAGATCGTATCGCGAAGCCCGTTCAACAATGAAACCTTGCGCATCTCGCCGAGCAGGCTGGCCGGCGTGCCGTTGACCCAGCCGGCGCCATTGTAAATCAGCGCCTCGCCGGTTTGCGGCGTGCTCAGGGTGACGTCTGAAATGCCACCGAGGGTCAGCGCGGCAATCAGTTGCGCGATGGCTGCGGCGACTTGAGTATTGTCAGCCTTGTCCGGATTAATACCTGCAGCGATCAGTATATTGCGTAGTTCTTCCTGGACCATATTGAGCCACCACGACGGCACATCGGTGGCCGGGATCGCGCCGGCGGGGTTGCCCTCGGTGAAAAACTGTTCGAGGCCGGCGACCGGGACCGCGTCGGCGGCAGCGGCGGACGTTGTGTTATCGATGCGAAACATCAGGCTTCTCCATAGCTAAATTGACAAAAGGTGTGCGCCGGCTTGCGGCGGATGATTTCACATTCAAGGCGTTCATTGCCCCACTTGCGGACAGGCTCACCAGCTTTGCTCTCGCCGGCCTTGAACGTGCGGATCGTGGTTTCCGGTGCGTTGACCTGCCAAACGAAGTTCCATGCCGGGTCGCAGCATGGGTCGCCGGCCTTAAAACCGGCTTTCAACGGTCGGAACTCGCTGATCGTAATCTCGTAGCCGAGCGTCGCCGCCATCGAGATAAAGAACGCACGTGACTGCCCGCCCCGCGACGTCACATGCGCGTGCAAGGTCAGGCGGCGTTCGACGGCCGTTTGATCCAGGCCGGCCAAACACGCCGTCGGCAGGCCCGCCGTGATTTCCCAATCGGCTAGCATTTCACTGGTTGTGCGGGGGTCGGTTTCATCCAGCAGATCGATGCCGCGATTGTGAGCACGCGTTAGGCCATCGGCGAATCCGTTCAGCAGTTTTGTCAGCGTGGCACCCGGCTCGCGCGGCCAGGCGGCGCCTGGGGGCAGCAGCTGTTGTAAAAGGTGGGTGTATTCAGCGGCGTTGGATTTCATCACACACTCCACGGATATGTGCCGACGACGGCAATCTCGCCGGTGTCGTGGGTGATGTCGGCCGAAGGGTTGGCGAGCACGTGATCGGTTTCGCCGGCAGCCACCGAGGTCGCTTCGCGAAGATGCGAAATCAAGATCGTTGCGCCCGGCTCGGCTTCGCGGCGGATCAGGTCTGCATGCTCGGCTTCAATCGCGGCCTGCACGGCAGCGGTCGCCGGGGTCAGCGTCAGGTCGGTAATATTAAGTGGCACGGCAATCGGGGCAACGACAGTCACGTCGGCGGTCACCGGGCGGACGGCATCGATGGCGTCCTGCAGCGCGGTGACGTCGCCCGCCAAGGGAATGCCGTCGTCATAGGTATCGTCCATCATAAAGCGCACGGTGACGGTACCGAGGCCGAGTTCTTGAGCGTACACCCAGGCCCGCGTCACGCCCGGCTGGGCCAGTGCCCACGTGACATAATCGAACGATGCACCGCCGTGCGGTGGTTGTTGAATACGGGTAAGTACGCGGCCGCGCAGGCTGGCATCGGTTTCCGCATCGGCGCCGCCGGTCAATCCGCCGGCGGCAACGGTGGCCTGGCTGGTGACGCCGGCAATCGGCGAGATCAAGCTGACAGCTGCAGCGCCGAGCGCGTTGCCGGCATCGCCGGCGGCGGATGCGGTGACGGCGACCGTCGCCGTGCCGGCAACCAAGGTCGCTTCGGCATTGGTGAAATATTCGACGCCGTCTGCGCGGCGCAATTTCGTCTTGATCGGGATGACGATGCCGGTGGTGCCGGCGAAGGTGACGTTGCCGGATGCGAACGCAGCCGGGGTGCGGGTGATGCCCCAGATTGCCGCGTGGCGGTCCAGCTGATCGGCCTCGGCGGTATCAACGAGGATCTGTTTCGATATCCAATTTATGAAGGCATACAGGGTGTGTTCGCCGGCCGCCAAGACGCGCGCCAGCACGTTCAAGTTGGATCGTCGCATGCGTGCATCGGCGCCCGGCAACCGCGCCTCGATGTCGGTTTCGGCTGCGTCGACCAACTCGGTCAGGGTTGGGCGCTTAAACGGCATCAGGTGACCTCGTTATTAATAGGTTTTAACGGGAACGTCTTGCCAGCGTGTGCGTGAGTACAATCGTTGAGAAATTGGATTTCTCCGTTGGTCACGAATGAATGACAGACCTTTGGCTTTCGGGAAGGCCCAAAATCCCAGCGCACGCGGATCGAAGGCGTGAAGGTCGGACAGCACATGTCACCGTTCCAACCCCAACGCGGACGCGTGCCCTCATCGACGTTGACCGCATGGGCCAAACCACAGCCAGGACAATCAAACATAAGCTTGCCGTCTGAGCAGCGTTCCACGACTGGAGTAGCGTTCATGTTCCACTCCTCGCAGCTTGCGCAGACCAGGCATAATCAAACTTAAAATCGACGGCGCTTTGTTGCGGCCGATAGATGATGATCTGCACGCCGAGAACGCCGGTGCGGACGATCTCGGCGGTGACATCGATGCGCTCGCAGATGCCATCCTCGATCAGCCAGGCCAGCGCCTCTTTGCAATACTGCCGGGCGCGTTCAACGACGGACGCCAGCTGCTTTTCACGGCTCAGCAGCCACAGTCTTGAGCCGATCCGATCATCTTCGACGGTGCGTCCGTTGACCTGGACGGCGATTGCATCGCCCCACCAGCCGCGCTTGTCGCTGGCCTCGGCCGGCAGCGTGTCGTCGGGCTCGGCGCGGCGGTCGGTGAACAGGGAAATAATCACCGCCGTCTGCAGCCCGGCATCGGCAAGCAGTGCGCCGGTATCGAGTTCGTAATCGGAAACCATCTTGTCGCCGATGAAGACGGCACGGATATCGGTCATGGGGTGATCTCCGGGGTGGCGATGTTGTAGGTGGTACCCGCGATCGCGCCGATGGTGTAGGTGTCTTTATGGTCCGGATACCAGACTTCGCCGTGCCCGGCGCACTGCACCGTCGTCCCGGCCCAAGAAACAAGATTGACGGTGTTGCCCTCGAGGCGAAGATCGCCGCTGGCGTTCAAATATAAATCGGTGCCCTCGATGTAGATCGTGCCGTCAGCACCCAGCAGTACATGATTGCCGGCAGACGTGTAGAGCGCGACGTCGCCGTTATTTTGCAGCTTCATGCGATAGCGCCGATCGTCGACGGCGACGACGACGGTGTTGGTCCGATTGCCGCCGAGCGCCACCATGATGGCGTCGGCGCCGGGGTGCGGGCGTGACGTAAAACCGTATTCCTGCAGCCGCTCGCGGAGATCCAGCACTTCGCCTTGCAACGCGGTCAGCTGCAGGGTCTGCAGCGTCGTGTCGTCGTTGACGGCGGTAATCACGGCGCGGCCGATCGACAGCACGATCTTGCGGCGCAGCGGGGCCAACAAGCGGCCGATTTGTTCCATGCTCACCATCCCCACGTCTCCGCCGGCGCTTCGGGTTGGACCAGGCCGGTAAACGCGGCGGGATCGGCCAGCGTCAGCGTTGCCGTGGTGCCGGCATCGCTGAGCGAATACGTCACGGCTGAGATCAGCATGCGGCCGGTCAGGTTGACTTCGGGGATCTCGCAATCGACCAGCGTCAACGGCTGCCATAGCGCACCGTCGATATACCAGCCCTGCACCGTAACGCTGAGCCGGCGCGCGCGACCGGCACGAACCGAGGCCTCCCATTCCGCGCGCTTTTGGCAGGCAGCGGCGTCGACCACGTCTTCGGCCAAGATGGTCGTCGGCCGGTAGCGGGAGATGATCGCATCGACGGCCTTACCCGCAGGTGCGGTGGCGTCGTCCGGACTGGCAAAGTCGGCGGCGCTATCCTGGCCTTTGATCGTGTAGCTGGAAAACCGTTCGGCGTGGTTGAACGCCGCCGTTGCGCTCAGCACATTACCGTCCGGTCCGGACTTCAATGCGGCGTCGGTGACGTTTGCGACGGTCGCCGTGGTCAGCCGCAAACGCCCATCCGTAAACGAGGTGCACAACAGCCCTTTAAGCCGGCTTAAACGCTCGATCGCAGCGAACGCGGTTTCGCCTTCCTCGAGCTTAAACGTGCCGATGGTGGTGCGTGCTTCCGGCGCTTCGGCGACGGCGGTGATCCCGAACGGCCGACAGAGGTCGGTGGCGATCTGCGCGACCGTTTGATCTTTCCATTCGCCGCCGGCGTGGATCGCAGCGCAATCGACCAGGTCGCCGGTTTTGTCGCGGCCGACCGCACTGATCGTGTGATCATTACTGCCGAACGATACGTCGACGCTGTCGATCCAGCCAGTGACCAAGGTCTCGTTTTGCTCAGTGAGCCGACACTCAAAGCCCGGCTTGACCGCGCGCTTGCTCTCAATGCCCGGCCAGCGGTCGGTCAGCTGCAGGCGGAAGGCGCCGGCCATGCGTTCAATGTCGCGGGTGACTTCGACGCTGGTCCAGCCTTCGTAAATTTGGCCATCAATGTGCAGGGCGGGTGTGACGTCAGGCATTGGTCAACACCTCGATCGGATCACCTGCCGGCACGAAGCCCGGATGGCGCAGCGCATTGCGCCGGACGATGGTCTCGGCCGCAGACAACACCTTAGAAATGTCGTCGCCGTACAAGCGATATGATGTCACGATGGACGGCTGCACCGCGCTCGCATTGACGGACACCAGACCAGGCAATGCCGGCGCGATGGCCGAGGCGTGGCGGGTCACTGCAGCCAAACCTTTTGAGAGTGATCGCACCACGTCGTCGCCGGCGCCGGCCTGCAGGGTATCGGTGATCGATGTCATCGTGTCGCGAAGGCTGTAGACGTCGGCCGAGGTCTCGAAGCTGGTTGTCGGCAGATTATCAATCGCCGTCGCCAGACCGACCCGGTTGACCAGATTGACCAGCGCTGTGCGGTTTCCGGACTCGAGCAGTCGGCTGGGCGTGGTTGCCGCGATGGCGCCAAGCGAGAATGTATCCGCTGCCAACTTCAGCGGCGCCGAAACACCGGGCGTGACGGAGACCGCATCGACCAGTCGGGTCGCCAATGTGAACGGATCGCGGACCAGGCTCGCAGCATTGGCCGCCATCTCGGCGGCGTTGAAAGCGAGATCCGCAAGCTCTACCAGGTTGCTGGTCGTGCTCGCGGCCGTGTTGACCGAGTCCAGCACCGTGAGGGTATCGCCGGCGGCGCTGTCGGCGACCCAGCCCGGCGCGCCATCGACGTTAAACACACTGCTGAACTCGCTGATCGAGGCGGTCTTGATTTCGGTCGATGCGAGATTAAGTCGGGACGCGGTATCGATCCGGGCTGCCGGCGCATTGTTGCCGCCGGCACGCTCGAAACGCAGCGAGAAGCGGGCCATGCCGCCTTTGTCGGTGGTGAACTGTTCGTTCGCCGAAATCAGGACGCAGGACACCTCGCCATAATACGGATGCACCAACGTACCCGGACCCGGTTTGATCAAGGCCGCTTCCAGCGCCTCGGCTTTCGCCAGGTGATCCGGCTCGATCACATAGCCGCTGATATTGAGCGTCGCCGTCTCGGCGCCGAGGTCTTCATGATGCGGATCGTCGCGGCCAGGGTATTCGTGCCGCTTGACGCGACGGCCGAACTGCCGACCGACGTCTTCATACTGAAACGGCACGCCCCGGAACGATGCTTCGCGAAGGTTGTCCCGCCAACTCATTGTGCTACGCTCCCGAATGCAACTAAAGGGAGTGCCTTGCGATGAAAAGTCTTAAACTTATTTCGATCGGGCTCGCGGTGTTCGCGGTTGTCATCGGGATATGGACGCTGACGTTGGATAGTTCCAAATACGGGGAGACATCCTCGGTCACGTCTAACACCCCAGCGATTGACGTTCAGTCGAAGCCGACAGTCGCCGAGACCTGGATGCCGGCCGCGGGCAATCTTTGGACGGGCGTTACTCTGTATTTTGGGCCGAAGAAGATGCTGGTTGGTGAAGTGATGGGCGGCAGCGCCGACAAAATTTCGTTTGGCGATCAAGTCGCAAAAGGTGTTCTCATTAAGATGTCCGGCGGCACCGATGAATGGAAAAGCAGAGACGCGATCGTCGGTGGCGCTTGGTACGTCCGCAGTGACGACGCTGCCCTTAAAAACATGAAATGGCGAACCTTCCATAAATGAGGCCATCATCCACCTGCCATCGCGAGGCCGGTATCGACTTGTATATCGACATTAGGATTGTCGCTTTGGACGCTTTTGATGCGCGTGCGCTGATCTTCAACGACAAGATGAACTTTCCCACCGACCTGGTTCTGTTGCACCGATACACCACTGAGCGCACTATCTTGACCGCCTGTCGTCGCGGCGCCGCGCTGCATATTGCTAAGGTCAAGGCCAGCTTGATTTCGCACGGCATCCAGTGACTTGATACTTTCACTCAGACCGTCCAGGCCGAAGGTGCTGCGTAAACTGTCCGGCACCATATTGACCAAGTTTCCGATCATGCCGGCGATAGCCGTCACCACATCGAGAAAAAAAATCTTCAGCTCTTGGCCCCCGATCTTGATGCGATTCCATATTCCGTCGAACCAATCAGCGATCGGGCCCCAGTTTTCATAAATTAGGCCGACCACGGCGACGATCGCGGTGACCGCTGCAATAAACCAGCCGACCGGAGTTGCCATGAGGGCTGTTAGAAAGCCGCCGATGGCAATCGTTGCGGATCCGAGTGCCAACAAGAACGGCCCGGCGATAATTGCAGCAATACCTGCGACAACCGGCTCCCAGCCGCCGAGGGTTTCTTTCAAAACAACGAGTGCGCCTGCGAATACGGCAGCAATTTCGGCCACGGCACTAAGAGCACGCCAGAACTCTTTAAGTGCTGCCACCAAGTTAGTACCGAACTCTATCGCAAGTGCCTTCAATTCACCGGATGACGCCATAGCGTCAACTTCATCGAGTACGCCTTTAAGCTTCGCCTTCATCCAGTCAAAGACGCCTGCGGACATCACCATATTGGCAAATCTGGTCCATTGGTCGCTTAGGTTCGACATCATGCCGTCCCAGGTCGACGACAAATCATCCATCGCACCGGCATATTGATCGTTCCAGATTGCCTGTACGGTCGATACGATCATCGCTTTGTTGCGGCGGTCGACAACCTTCCGAATTGTTTCGCCGTTCTTCACATACTCGAACATTGTTTTGTTGCCCTGGGTGCGGGACGTGATGCCGAGCTCTTTGAGGCGCTCGAATTCACCGGTCATCGCATCTGCGACGGCCTCGACCGCCTGGTCGACGGATTTACCCATCGCAGCGGCGGTATCGCCGAGTGTGGTCAGCAAGCCCGACGTGGGATCTAGGCCGCGTGTGCGCAATTTGACGAAAGAGGCGACGACCTCGTCCAACTGAAACGGTGTTTTAGCTGCAAAGTCATTCACCCATGCCATAGATTTCTGGGCAGCCTCATTGGACCCCTCTGTCGTTTTGAGGATCGTTTGATATCTCTCAAATGCCGACGCAACATCGAGAAACTGAGTCTTGAATAAAAAACCGCCGGCTCCGCCGAGGAGTGCCATCTTACCAGCAAACCGTCCAAGCTGATTTGTGGCATTGCCGATCTTTTGCCCAGCGTTGCCGGCAGCAGCGCCCACTCGGTCCAGACCGCTGGCCCGATTGAAACGCTGGACGGCACGTTGTGCTTTAGCCATCGGTCGGGATATCCGATCGATGGCTTGCAGGACGACACTAAGGCGCATTTCGCTCATGATATTTCCTCAAATGGCGGTGCCAAAAATCGACATCGTCAAGGCTTAGTCGGTCTACGTCTCTGGGGCTGAAGCCGCCGGCGAAGACGAGCTCTGCGAGGACTGCATCAAAGCTTTCTCCAGCCCGCCCAATAAAGGGGCGATTTGCGCCGCGATCGCGATCACGTCGTGGAGTGGCAACGCATTCATTGTCGAGGGCGGAACGTCGGCGAGCTTTGCTGCCAAATCTAAGATGGCATCGGTTTCAAAGCTGAGACCATCACCGCTGAGCGACAATTTAATGCCGCGCAGATCGCCGGCCTGCGGTGCCCGAAAGCTGAGCTTCTTGGTTTTTTCGCCATGAACCTCAATGAGCGTGGAAAGCGTGACATCCATCAAACCGACTCCAGTTTGTATTGGCTTTCGAAGGTGATGGCGATCTCGCCGGCCTCGGTGGTGGCGTCACCGTCGCCGGTGAAGTTGGCTTCGCGCATCAGCCAGGTCTTGCCGTTCTTCAACTCCAGCGTCACGGAAACGCCGGCAGCCAGGGTCAGCGCATCGATGTCTTCTTGCTCGGTGTCGGTCACCGTGCCTTCGAACTTCGATGCCTGCCACATCTCGGTGAAGCCGTGCTCACCCTGTTCGCGTTTCGGGTTGCCGACGTTGTAGGTGAAGTTGCCCTTCACGGCGAGTTGTCGGCCATCGAGTTTGACGTATGCGGTACCGCCTACGGGTTTCATGAGTCAGTCTCCTTTTACAGACGGAATTGAACTTGGCTGGCGAAGACCCGGAACTGGTTGATCACGTCAGGCGGGATCAGCGCGTTGACGCGGTTCACGTCGGATCCGTCGCGCTCGACGATGAGGTCTTCTTTGAACTGCTCGAGCCCTTCGACGAGGCCGGCCTCTTCCCAAAGCTTGAACAGCGCGATCAGCTCGGCGCGGATGATCTTTGGCGTGACCACGACTTGGCCGGCGCCGAAGTTGGTGCCGTCGTCAGCCAATTTGTGACGCGGAAACTTTTGCAGGATCCGTGCGCGCGTCGAATAGCGCAGAAAGGCCAGCGTCTTCATGGTGTTCACATCAAGGTATGATGGATCGTCGATCGCACTGGCGTTGGTCTCGTACGTGGTGATCGCACGCTCAATACGGACGATGCCGCCGTCATCGACGGTGAAAGTCGTGATCGCGTCATACAAAAGCAAGTTGCGTTCCTGCAGGGTGAAGCGGTCTTCGACTTTCGGGGCGATCAAGCCGGTCAGTCCCAAGGTCTGCAGCGGGCGTGCCGGATCGATCTTGGTGTGATACGCGGCGACGGCGCCGAGTGCCGCGGCCCATGCCCAAGGGGCGGACGGGGAGCCGTCTGCACCGATGATCGAAAGATGCGGCGAGTTGCGTGCGTTGCCGAGCGTGGTCAACGCCGCATGCGTGGCGGCCGCTGCCGTGTAGGCATGGCCGTCTTGCATGACCATCGGCCCGAAGCGATCGGCGAGTTCGGTTTCAAGCGCAACCAGGTTGGCGCTGTCGGTGTAGGGCTGGATCCAGTCGGTGTACCACTGCTCACCCAGCACCGCGATGGCGTCGGCAAGGTCTGGGTTGCCGGCACCGTTTGCCATCGCGCCAAAGGTGACGGTCAAACCAGCCGGGGTGTATTCGCCCGGATAATGATTGACGCGCAGATCGATGCCGTTGCCGGCTTCGCCCTTGTGCCGGGCGGTGATGTCGACCTGGGTGTCGGTAACGCCGTTGACGGCGGCGGTGACCGGCAGATCGGTGGTGGCGACGATCGCTGCCGCAACATTGGTGGCGACGTCGGCGGCGGCATCGGTGGTGGCGACACCGACGCGCACCCGCTGGCCGGCGATGTAAAGATTGAGTGTCCCCGCCGTGGTCACGGCGCCGCCGAAGCTAACGGTGCCAGCTGCGGTAACGCCGGCAACCAGATCATCCAGCGCCACGGCCCAAGTCTCGGTCCAGTCGTTGTTCGCCTTCAGCGCGCGGAACATCAAATGCAGCATCGAGCCGCGGCCGAAGAATGCCTCGGCCTCGTCTTCGTCGAGCACGCGGGTCGGGACGGCTTCGGCGACCGTGCCGGCAGCCAGGCGCTGGCCGATCACGAGGATCCGCGACGGCATGCCGGGCAGGCCGCGCAGCGCTGCAGAGTTGTCGATTTCAATATAGGCGCCGGGCGTGCGCAGATTGATCGGGATCTGATTAAAACTAAGAGCCATGGCTTAGGTGTCCTTCTTCTTGGTTTCGCCAGACGCCGGCTTTTTGTCGGTGGCCTCGACCACGTCGCCGTCTTTCAGGCGGCGGCGCCAATACGTCGTCATCGGCACGGCCTTGCCTTCGGCGGGCAGCGGTTTGGTGGTGACGGGGTCGCGCACGACCAGGTCAGGCGTTGCGGGTTTCAGTTTCTTGATCATCACTCGGTCTCCGGTTTGATGGTGTCGGTGGCGTCGGCGTCATCCGCCGGCAAAACGGTCGAGACATTGCCCAACGTCGGGATATCCCAATCGGCGTTCAGGATTGCGAAGGCGTCGAGATCGGAAGCGGCCGCCTGATATTCTAAGATGAAGTCGGTTTCGATCTCGGCCGAGTAGACCGAGACGGTTTTGGAATTGATCAGGGCGGTGACGCGGCCCGGCCGAATGTCGGCGATCTCGAGATCGAGATCGGTGCCGGTCAGCAGCGTCAGCATATCCGTTACCATTTGATAGCTGCCGGGCTTGGTGTCGACGCCACGGCGCGCAGCTGTGTTGTTGCGACGATCCTGGCTGCCGACAATCACGGCAAAGGCGGCGGTATGTTTCCAGGCACCGCCGCCCAGTTCTTCACTGCGACGGATGCCGGCGAACATCACCAGGACTGCCGGGAAATTGCGGGCGATCTCGGTGACAGGGCCTTCGAGCTCGCCGCCGTACGATGCGACGGTCGGCAGTGCGTAGCCAAGCGGTGCGGTCGCGCCGGCGGCGGCCTTAATTTTGTCGATGATGCCTTGCTCGATGGTGCCGATCATCGTGCCAGCTCCGCCAGGTAGTCTTCGGCAGCCGCTTCGATCTCGAACGCGTCGCCGGTGCTGATGCCGAGATAAGGTCGCGCCGGCAGTTTCGTTGCGCCGTTGCGGCCGGCGGCGCCGCCGAATTGATGGATGCCGGCATAGACCATGTTGGAGCCGACCTCGACGCTGTCACGGTCCGCGTTGTGGGTGATCGACGTCAGCAGAATGCCGCTGTCGATCAAGGTTTGACCGCCTTCGTTTGTGGCACGCTCTGACGGCAACCAGGCGGTGCCGTCGGGTGCGCGGCCACGCTCGAAGTTATGCTGGGTTGAGGCGACCAAGATGCCACCGATCTCGTCCATCAGCGGCTCTAAGTCTTCGACGCCACGCAGCATCTTGGCGAGCCGGCGCTCGACAACCTCAGTGCCTTTCACGTTGGCATTTATCTCAACAGCTGCGCCGGTCATTTCAAAAACCCTTCATGCTGTCATGAGAGAACAGGCGGTCGGGGCCTTCGATGATCACGTCATCCTTCGCGCCGGTCGGCTCAGTGCCGGCAATATCTAAGACAGCGCGGCCGGCTGCGACGTCACGCAGAAACGCCATTGCATCTTTGTGCGCAGCAGCGACACGATCGGGCGGGTCTTCTTTATGGAGTGCGTACCGGACCAAATCGCACGCGGTCTTGACGAGCGCGGCTGGGATATCGCTGAGCGGAAGGTCGTAGCGCTTAGAAATGTATGTGTCGATCGTGGCACCGGCGTCAGCAATAGCACCCTCGAGCACACCGGCATCGGCGACGTTGTCACCGTTGCGGTCGGTCAGCTCAAGAATTTCCTGAGCGCCGAAGCGTGCCTCTAAGTCAGCCTGGGTGCAGTAGTTGGTCACGAAATCGTATTCCTAATATCAGACGCCCGACCGAGGTTTAGGCGCGTTCCCCTCGGCCGGACGATTTAGCTCCGCAGGGCTTTCTGGTCTGGCTCCCCGTAGCGTCTGCGCCGACGCGTCCGGATCAAAGCCTTCCGCTGGGTATTATTTCTTAGCCGTGCCCTGATCGGCGGGCTTATCGTCGTCGGCTTTCTTCGATTTCGGTTTGCCCTCGGGTCGCGGCAGCACCGCGACCTCTTCGGGATCGACTTCAACTTCGGCGACTTTGAGATTCGGCTCTGCCTTCAATGTCAGCAGCTCGTCGTCGTTGAAATAATCCGCAGCGAAGTGCTGAGGCTCGCGCGTAAACACGAGACCACAGCGGCGGAATGAGACAGCGATGCTCGCAATGGCGATCGCTGCGGTGAGTTTGGTTTTCTCAGCCATGTCTCAATCCCCCTGTTAAGCTGCGAGCAGCTGTTCGACGAGCAACTCGGCCGTGCCGGCGTAAGTGTTATCCTTGCCGTTGGCCTCACGCTGCGCGATGAGCACGTCCCGGGCCTTTTTCTCCAAGGAACCAGGCACGACGAGGAGCATCGGCTTGAGCCGGAGCGGCCGGTCATGGTCGCCCTTCATGTCCATCATTGCGGCGCGTGCGGCGGCATAGTTGTCGATCGTGAGGTCTTCCTTAGAGGCGTAGGCAAGCTGCCAAAGCCCGTAGCCGGCGTTGCAACGCATGTCGACGCCGTAGACGAATTCCTTGTTTCGGAAGACCCCATCGGCATCTGGGCTATCGTTGGCGACGAATGTCGGCGGACGGCGCTTTTGGAAGATGAACGGCTTAATCGCGCGCGACACATCGAGTAGGTACCACGGCGTGCCGACGCCGCCCTGGAAATTGGAGATCGACTGTTCAACGCCGGCGGCGTTCAACACCGGATGGTCGGTATCAAAGAAGTACTGGCCATCGAAACATGTGTTCACGAAGCCCGTATTGAGGAGTGGCCACACCAGCTGATCCGGAAACTCTGCGGCCGTTTGGCCCAAGTCTGCCATCAGCGGGTTGTACACGCCGTAGGTATCGTCTTCGATATCGTCACGATCTACACCGACAGTGTTCTCGAACGATTTGTTGACGATTTTGAACCCTTCCTGCGACAAGCTTTGGATTTGACGCTGGCCGATCCACTCGGACATACCTTTAAGCTTCTTCATCCAACGATAATCGTTTTCGCGAGTGGTCGACGGCACTTCCATCGCGATCTTGCCGTGCGTCGTTTCGACGGATTGGAAGTGCTGGTTAAAAATCGTATTGAACGAGGTGCGAAGGCCGCTCAGATTGCCTGCGTTGATTTCCATATCAGTGTCTCCTAAAGGATTTCGACGGCGACGCCGGCGGCGTCTACAGAGATGATCTTGCCGGCAGCCGAACGGCTGGCCGTGCCATCCGTCTTGGCGACGGTTTGATCGTCAACGATGTAGCAAGTGTTCTCGATGTCGGCGGCGGTGATTTCGTCGCCAGCGGCCGAGTTTGCGAACACGAAGGTGCCCTTTTTGGTCTTCACCGAAAGATCACCATCTGCGCCGGCCGAGTTGTTGACGTTCTCTTCGGCGCGGCCTCGCGCTTTCAACGTCGTCGCGGTGGCGCCAGGCACGGCGTAGCCGCTGGCATCGAGGCAGACCAGGCTGCCGGCGAAAATCTGTGTCGCGGCCTTTACAGGATCGACACGAAGGTCGCCGGCTTTTTCCGGCGTGTTACGGTCTTTGGCGAGCGCGGTCATGCCGAGGCCTCCAGTTCTTTCTTACGGGTTGCGAGGAAGTCGTCTTCGGTGACGCCGGTGGCTTTGCAGATCGACTTTTCAGACGCTGTCAACTGACCATCTGCAGCTTTCGGCTCACCGGTCGGGACGTCGGAGCCTTGCTTGAAAATGGCCGGCTGCTGTTTGCAGTAAGCGATGAAGCCGTCCAAGTCGGACTTTGCATAGTCCATGCCCCAGACCTTAAGTGCCGGCGGCAGCTTGCCGTCCTTCATGGCCTGGGTGACGGCGGCGGTCGCTTTGTCTTCGCCGATCTCGGCGGTCAACTTTGCAACCTGATCGGTGAGCTTTGTGACCTGTTCGACGGGGACGAACTTTGCCGGATCTGGCGCGGTGGACTTGTCACCATCCGCAGCGGCGCTGGCGGTCGCGACATCGGTTTTCAATTTGTCGATCGCGTCGGCAATCGCTTTATCGTCAGCTTTTGCGTCCAGCTCGAGCGCCGTGCGGGTTGCGGTGGCCAATGCGGTCGCGGACGCGAGCGCTGCCGTGTTCTTTTCCAACGCGGCGAGGATTTCGGCCTCGGTCGCGTTGTCGCTAAGGCCGAGGACCTTGGCGAGGGCTTTCAAGAATTCCATGTCTGGATCTCCATCTTGGTTGGTGGCGAGAGCGGTCAGCTCCAATGCCGGGTTATTGGTAAGGGCGGCGCGCAGGATCACCCCAACGCGATGCGGTGCTTCTTTGCTGTGTGTGAATGTTGGGGACAAAAAACGGTATTCGCGGGCGCGGATCATTTCAGCGGCTTTTTCGGTCCAGCTGACGCGACCCCAAATGCCGTCGATGCGGACGGCCAGTTCGTTGATCCAGCCGGCCGCCGGCGCCGGCTTGCCGTTTTGCTCAGCCAGGTCGGTTTGATGTTCGTAGTCGACGACGAAGATATGGGACCGCTCGAGCGATGCCTTTACGACCTGATCCGCGTTTTCGAGAAGAAAGCGGCGGCCGTCTCGGGCATTCATTTGCCCCGGCGTCATCAGGTGGATCCATTCAGGCGGCTCGGCCGGCAGCTCTACCGAGCACGTCGCGCGATGATCAATCGGCACGCCGGCATCACACATCGCCAGGACGGCAACGCCGGCGCTGGGCTGCGCCGGGTGCACGTTGGTTCGGCTTTCGTCACCGGACCGGGTTGTCATGATCTGTCTCCGCCTGGTTCAATCAGGGCGCTGCCCATCTTTGGGAGCGCCTTCAATCTTCAAGCGGCATCATCGCGTCTTAGGTATGCTGCAGTTAGGGCGTAACGTTACGCCATGCCCGGTGCTGGGCACATATCGAATTGATATTTTGGGGGGAGAGGATCGCTTCGACTCATACCCCAGTCCGGGGTCCGCGTCTATCGCGTCTTTAAATCGACCTTTATGTCCGCTTTTAAAGGGGCATTAAACGGGGCAGAACGCGCAGGATCGATTTTTAGCTACATGTGCAGCCGGATACGTCACCTCGCGGCTCCTGGGGCGATTCTCGATGAGACTGGATTATTTTGGATTTTTCCGATAAATTACTCTGAGTAGTCGGCGGCGTGCGGGCGAAACGCGACCAAGACGCCGACGAACAATCCCCGCGGGATCGCCCCCCGGGGATTTTATTTTTTGCGGTATGCCAATGTGCCGCCGCGCTGTCGATTAAGATAAGCGTCTTGACTGCCGGCCCGACGATCCGCATTCGGTGAAAACGCCGTCGATCCGGTCCAACCATCTTGGCCATGTTCAAAAACAACAACGCCTGGCGCCTGCGTGCCCTCGATGTCGAAGCGCGCGATGTAACGACGCCGGAGCGTATAGCTGCCTAAAGCGTTGCGTCGCTGTTCCCAAACCCACCAAATCTCGTCCGGCTCCTGAAGTGTGCGTGCGATCAGCGGCATGTATAATTTGCGAGGCCCCTTATCGAGTTTGAGCGCACCGTCTGCAGCGCGAAACAGATCCTCCGAGATCACCAAATCCTCGCCGGCCTTGTCGGTGAAGATCACGCCTGGCTTGCCGCGCTTCGCACCAAAGGGCTTCAGGAATGAATCGATGTACGCCGCATCACCCAGACCATCGGCCAAGATATCGTCTGGCGATGCAGATCGCGGCGTCGGCAAATCGGGCAGCGCCACGCCTGCCGGAAACGACTTCGGCAGCCCGCCAGCCGGCGGTGGCGTATAGGCGCGCAGCCTGGCTTTGCCGACGTTGTAGTCAAAGCCAGGATCGATGCCGACCGGCACGCGGTGCACTTCTCCCCGGCGCCGATCGACGACGTCGCGGGTGCCGAGATCGGGTGCGCGCGGAGATACCTTATGCCCAAAGCGGGTGAGATCTCGATCGGAGAGTTGCTGTACGGTGCAACGGCAGCGCCAGCCGTTAGGCGGGTAGTGGGTATCCCAGAACGGATCATCGACGGGCAACACCGTATCATGCCAGCCGCGATGCGTTTGCCGCGTGCGTTCGTCTTGAACGGCCACATAGCGCAGATACGGCCGACGATCCTTTAGCCGCTGCGCGCGCTCCCAGCGACCGGCCGAATGCGCCATCCGCATGTTTGTGTCATAGATGGTTTTCAGGCGCCGGTTCGATCCGAGCGTCGCCGGTCGCAGCTCTCCGGTCTCCGGATCTTCGATGTCCTTGCGACCCCACCATCCCTTGGCCTCCAGGATTGGTCGCAGCTGCTTTTTGAATTCACCGACCGATATACCTTTGGCGATCGCTGTATCGACGGCGCCGCGAATATCTTCGAGAAGATCGATACGCATCGCTTTTGCGACGGTGAAGGCGACGGCGTGCTCTTCCTTCCAGACATCACGCCAGGAAAAGCCGATCGCATATCCCTTTTTACGAAAGTGATCGATGGCTTCCTTCGCCGGTACCGATTTAAGAAGCTCGGCCACGGTTATTCGTCGTTGCCGATATCGGCGCCGGCCTCGCCGGCCAGGCGGGCGGCAAAACGCGACTTGGCGATGGCTTCAGCTGCCGCTACCGGATCCATATCTTTGAGGCGGGCCGCGAGGCCATCCGTGAATTCTTGGTAGCTTGAAGCACTGGCCAAGAGATCCTCCATCGGCCCGATCAGGGGCGTCATGATGTCATCAAACTCATCGCTGGCGCTGAGTTCGGCGATCAACTCTTGAATTTGATCGACCGTTTCAGGTGTGTCTTTGGCACGCGCGGTTGCCGGCGCCGATCGCGCATCCGGGGCAGCGGCTGCGGTTGACGGTGGCAAGGTATCTTCGTCGGTGTCAGGTGCGCGCAGACCCATGGTCTCGTATATTTGGGAGATCGACAGCCGCATGCCCGTGCGCGAAAGCCGCTCAACGTTTTCCGCGAACTTACCTTGATCGATCTGTTCGGCGCGTCCGATCTTGATTGAGGGGTACGCGCGGCGAGGACCACGGTTAAGATCGATCAGCGGCTTGACGATGTCGCGCTTTAAGATTGCACCAACCTGGTTGGCGTCGGCCTTCTCAATATCTTCGCGAACTTCATTGTGTTCTTTTGAGACAGCATGCCCGCCGGAGATCGCATCCGTCGTCGTTGTTTGGCCGAGCACCGCTTTTGACTGTTGACGCTCCATGAAGCTGGCGAGCTTCTCATACATATCGGCCGAGTTCTTTTGATCGGCTTTGATAAATTCCATCATCATCGATTCCGGGATGATGGCGGCAGCGTCGGTGCCGATGTTGGCGACCGCGCGCAACAATGTTCGGCGATCTTCTTCAGTGGCATCGGGCCCGTACTTTCCGACCCGGATTGGCTGGCCGTAAACCTCGGCGAACTGCACCCATGATTTGATGTCGAAGTTTTTGAACAGATAAGCCCAAGCAGCGCCCCGCGCGATACCGCCCCGGATCGGCAGGCCGGACTTGGCCTTGATCTCGGCGCGCACGAACTTAAACGGATCCAACGGCTTCAGGCCATCGGCGGTTTTCAATAAAGGTGTGCGCCGATCCGTCCGGTCAAAATCGATATAGCGCGGGTCAACCCAACGAAGCTCGACCGGCATCCATTGCTTTTCACTGGTCTCCCACATGATCTCGGTGATCGAGATGCCTTTGCCGATCGCGTCCAGAATATCGAATAACTCGTCCTGCAAAACTTCTCGTTGCACGAACTCGCGAACAAGAACCGCATCCGCTTCCGCGTCGGCGCTGTCGTCGGCAGGCTCGACCGTGATCTTTAATTGTGCCACTGCACGTTTGCGGGTGCCGAGCACGGACTGATAATGGAGATCCTTTTCTTCCATATCTTCGGCCAGCGCCAAGTATTGCGCGGGGTCGCCGATTTCCGACTCGCGCAAAAGGCTGGCCAATCGCACCGGCGTCAGGCCCTCGGACGGATGCTCGCCCCAAGGCTTGCGGACGCCCATGGTTTGCGCGCCGGCGCGCTCTTCGCGAAGTGCTGAAAGGTCGATAGGCCGGTTGAACTGATCATACAGCATTAAAAGGCTCCTTTATTCCAAGCGCTCGCCGGCGTGTCGTCTTCATAGTCGCGACTGTCGTCGATCAGGCGTTCACGCCGTGCCGGCATCGATCGGCCGGGCAGTGGGGCGGGTTGATAATCGTATTCTGTGATCTCCGAGCAGGACGCGTAATAAGCCAGCGCGCCGGCAATCGCCGAGTCGCCGTGCCGCGTCAAACGATCTGAGCCTTTTGTGCGTAACGTCGGCACCTGGATTACGCCGGCGATCTCGCGTAACGATCGCAGATCATCCATGGTGTCGCGATCCCGCGGGACATCGATCGCGCGGTCTTCAAACGCGGCGACAAACGGCGGCATGTTGTCCTGATACCAACCCCGAGACAGGCTGATCTTTTCGATCCGCCGTGCACCGAATTTCTGCCAGGCGACTTCGGCCAGGTACGCACCGTTGCCGCCGGCGTCCATGGCGCCACGTTGAAACCTCGGCAGCAAGCCGACCGTATAAAATAAAATCTGGCGTTGCTGTTCAAACGGCACGTTGCGCAGCTCGATGGTGAACGGCGTGTGGCGCTTCATATTCTGTGCCAGCTGCAGCGGCCAAATCACCGTAAGGTCGGAAACGCGGCCGAAGTCTTCACCAAAGAAGGACGGGCGATCTGGCGAGAGGGCTTCCAAGTGTTCAAGCACCATCGCTTCAAACCAGTCCCGCGCTTCAGCGGTCCGGACGCTCGCATCCTTCAGCGCAAATCCGTCTTCGCATGCCCAGCGTAGAACAGGAACGTCGACCATGTTGGCCTCGATCAAAGCGCGGGTCAGCGGCTGACCGCCACCACGGCGCGGCACGCAAAACAATTCCTCCTGGGCGGCGTCGCCATAAAAGTCGATGACTTCCTGGCGCCATTTGACTTGCGCCTCTTCAGACCAGTCTCTGCCGGTAACCAGGCAGATTCTGTTATAGAGCCCATCGGCGAGCGCCTCGTCGAAATCTACGCGGAATACTTTGCCGGCGCGCTTCTTGGCGCGGAGCTCGCCGACCAGTTCGTTGAACGGGTTTTCTGCGCCGTCGTGGGTGGAGACGACACAAACCTTACCGCCCCAGATCAGCAGCGCTAAAGCGGCTTTTAACAGCTCTTCAAGATCATCATGGAAGGCTGCTTCGTCGATGATCACGAAGCCTTGGCGACCGCGCAGCGAGCGTGGCTTAGATGACAGCGCCATAATTTCGTAGCCGCTGGCGAACGTGATGCGGAACGCTTTGATGTGTTGCTCCGGATCTTTCCCGTCCTCGAACATAAACTCTTGGATTTCACCGGCTGCCTCGTTGAACGACTTCGCCCACATGCCGGCGGTGTCGATAAACTCCCGCGCCATGTCCAAGTTGTAGCCGATATAGAGCGTATCCATGCCGCCGGCAGATCGCGCCATCGATGATGTCAAAACCGCTTGTGAGGCAAGCGCCCACGTGAGGCCGATACGCCGGGACTTTTCGATGACCAGCAACGCAGTGGTCGAGAGCAACTCCAGGACGCGGCGCTGGTAGCCGAGCAGAATACCCTCGGGATCTGCCGCATATGATTCCGGGAGCGTCGGCGCGCTCCCGTCCTCAATCACCGGAAAGTGTGTGGGCGCGTTCATTCGATCCCCAAAATCTGATTGCGGATCTTCCGTGCGGCATCCTCAGACAAGCCGGCGGCGGCGACCGCCGTCTCGGCACTGTCGGCAGCTTTCTCGCGTTCTTCAGCGGCGACCTTGGTGCGGACCTTGTCGGCGTAGTCCTGATCGAGGCGGTTGGCGCCGGCCAGGTCTTTGATGGCTTTGGCTAGGAAGAAAAATTGCTGCGGGTCAACATCGCGCTCTTCTTCCATGGCGGTGGTTAGGTGATCGAAGACGAGGTTACGCAGGATTTCGACAACCAGGTGGCCTTGTTTCGACGAGGTCAGATCGTCGCCGATCTCGGAGACCAACGCCTTGGCGATCTCGCGGCTCTGGCTCAGCTTCTCGCGGACCGTGTTGATCTTTTTGGCATGGCGGCCGACAGCGGTGCGCGATCGTTGATGACCTTGTTCGTCCAGCCACAACGTCAGATCGTCAATCGTCAAAGCCCCTTCGGCGATCAGGAAGTTTAAACGTTCCTGCACTTCACGCGGCAACGTATCGATGGTGGATTTACGGACCATGTTACGGCCCCGGCCGTTTCACGCCATCGACCGTGGCAGCGCCGATGGCGACGTCGGCACCGCGCTCGGTCAGACGGGCGACCAGCAATGCGCCCAAGTCGGTGATCTCGACCATGCCCATCTCTTCCAGCCAACGCAGCTGCACGCGCAGCGCATCACGAGACGGGCCAAAGCCGTATACCTTGATGGCATCGCGCAGCAGGCTCTCGTTGATCTGATAGTCCGTGTCGACCTTGAGCGTGCGCAGGATGGTCAGCCGAAGGTGCTGGTTTTCGTGTTCCTTATATAGCATCACGTCCTCACTTGTTGTGCAGATAGGTGTCCATCCGCGCCATCCAATTCGTTAAGCCGTCCATCAAGTCGCGGATACCGCTGTACTGCGCTTTGATCTCGCGGATATCGCCATCGATCTGGCTGATTGCCGCTGCGGTCGGCAATGCATCGACCTTGGAGTCGAGACCATCGATCCGGGCATGCGCTTTCTCGCTCATGCGTTTGATCTCTTCGACCTCTTCGACCAATCGTGATTGACGCGCCTCGCGTAAAACTTTGCGAGACCATAGAATCGTCCAGAGCAGACTGGCGATAGCGACGACCGGCGACGCAATGATGGCGATATTAATTAAAGCTTGTACGTTCACTGGCGTCGTTCCTTACGTCTTTGGCACTCAAAACAATGCGTCGCTGAGGGCAACGCTTGGCGGCGCTCGGCCGGGATATCCTCACCGCAGGTGAAGCAATGCATCGTGCCGATCTGGGGGCGAGGCACGCGGCGCTGCAACGCCTTGTCCCGATGTAACTGTTCGCGCGCCTGGGCTTCGTCGACGGTATCGGTCATCGAGACAACTTTCCCAATGCGCTGCCGTACTCGCCGATCCGGTGATCGGTGAAGATCCGCGACGGCACCGGACACCAGGTCCAGCCTTGTTCCCAACGAACCGTCAACAGCGCGCGAGCGCGACCGACGAACTCACGCCATAATGGGCACGCCGTGATCGCATGGCCTGAGCGTGTCAGATAAATCGGGCGTGTATCGTGGCGATAGCCCATCGCCATCAACGGCACGATCGGCACGACGTCGGCACCATAAACGTAGCGCCGGTGCGCGATGTCGAGGCGCTGGGTTGCTTTCACGATCGCGGCATCGCCGACGCGGGGCGCACCGAATGTGACGAGTTGGGAAATCCAGCGCCATTCAATGGCGCATAGCACGGCGAGAGCACCGCCCAGAGAATGGCCCGTGGCGATGATGTCGAGGCCGCCGGCCGATGCCGGCTTTGCGCAGGCATAGACGCGATCCATGATCGATTCCCATTGCGCAAAAAAACCGCGATGGACTTCAACCGCACTGCCGCCGGCATGCCTAAAGAACGCACGCCGCCGAAACTTCAGGTCTGTCATGATGTCGGCATGGTTTTTCTCGGTGCCACGAAATGCGATAACGATGTCGATATTGCTGGCAAAGATCATCGCATCGGCGCCGGTCTCAGGATCGTGGATATGCTCGATCAGGCGGTAGCCAAGTTCGGCGGCGGTATGCGCGGCCACACTTTCTTGCGCGTAGGTGATCGCGCAAAGCCGTTGCAGCAACGCATCGCGCTGAATGGTTTTTGCATCCAAGGGCGTCACCGCACCGACCCTATGCAGACGGTGCGGTTGCGCAGGTAATGCGCACCGTCGCCTCGATCTCGTTGATGTCAGCGACCAGCACCGGCAGTTTCTTCAGGTGTTCGACGGCTTCGTCGAAGCCAAACACCGAAACCTCGATGCCGCGTTTCAGCAAAACCTCGCCGGCCAGTCGTACAAAGTCGGCTTTGTAACTATCACCTGCCGCATCCATGGCTTTCTCGTCTTTCGACGCAACCGCCAACATGATGAGGTTCGACTTGTGCTGCAGGCGAACCACGGCATCCGGGAACTCGTGCCCGAAGTGTTTGTCGAGCATGTCGGTAAACAGCTGCGCGCGGACATAGCGAACTTCGTCCGTGCAGGCTTCACCCAAGCGCTTGTCGGCTTGATTGCCAAGCACAGAGCAGCCGGCGATCAACAGCGTGATGGCAAACGCAAACAACGTGGTCTTGATGTTCATCGGTTTTCTCCTGTTAAGGCCACTCATAGGCCCGGTTAAGCCAGCCCGCTTCGAAGTCCGGGGCGTCGAGGTCTCGGAAATATCCCGCCGCTTCAGAGCAAAGCGCGGTCATGGTCGCCGCAGGGTTCCAATCGGTGGCATTGTTCAACGACGTTCGTGATTTGGGACCGACAAAGCCGTCTTCGACGACGTCGACAAATCGGCAGCTGCGCAGCGCCCGCTGCACAACACGACTGGCGCCGCCGTATCCCATCGGCAGCGATAAATCGAAAAACTTGGCGGCGATCTTGCGGTCTTCGATGACGTTGAAGTGAAAGCGGTTCCAGATATCGATGTACACCAGGCGCGCTTGTTCGGGTGTCATGGCGCGGATGTCGTCGGCATCGATGTCGCCGTCTTGGTCCAGATCGAAGTCGAGTACGACGGCGCCGTTGACGCCCCGGATCGCGCCGGCGTTTTTGGCATGACGCAAAGAGACACCGAAATTGGTGGCGCCGCCTGGATCGGCCGGATGATTGACGAAGCCGCCTTCGTGCACCATCGCGAAACTGATCGCGTCGTCTCGTGCTGCAGCTTTGGTGGCGGTCAAACCATTCATAAAAACACCCTTAAACACATATGAAACGGACCTTGATGGCCCGTTTAATTCGATGTCAGTGTGCTGGTTCTTTGGGGGGGGTGTTATGGCGTAACGTTACGCCCTAGGCGGCGGGATCAAACAAATCGCGTTGCAGTTTGGGGGTCGTGCCGCTGTCGTAGTGTTGAATCATACGACGGCTTTTGCGTAACATCTGCGCGCGCTTTTCCTGGCTATATCCTTTGCCTCGCAGCCAGTCGCTGAGCAGCCGCGGCGCCAACGGAATCTCGATCAGCTCGCCAGCCAATTCATCCACGATCTTTCTCGCGGCGTCAATGCCGACGATTTTGGTGAGCTGCGCACCGTCTGCTTTCTCAGGAATCGATAGCCGCGTCCCACCGCGCGCGAGCGCGATCTCAAACGCGGCATCGACGCCGGCGGCATCCGCAAAAACTTTCAGACCATGGGGAAGCGGTGGAGTCATGTTTTAAGTTCGTTCCCGTTGTTCGAGAGAACGAAAAAATATATCGTGCCAACTTATCTGTTTTATCGGTTTTCTGAGTGCACGGGCTGCAACTTTTCGACCACTTTTATGGTGCTGCCTCAAAATAAGGAAATTTGAATGTCGTTTCTCGATTCCGTCCTGTCCGAAGAGGGCCTTGCTGTTGTCGGTCATAATAAACCGCTCAAGTTTCCCAACCTTTCGACTTTGGAAAATTGGCTGAGTATTGAGCGTTCCGCGTGGAACAATTTTGTTCAGGATGTCAATGAGCGGGATACAATTGACCATCACCTTCGTAGAATTATTGAGTCGCCGTATCAGATTCTGAGTAATGCGCTGAATGCATTGTCGCAGATCAATGGTGCAAATGAAAAAAATCGAATTAGAGGAATTTCTACCTTCGACACCGCGTTTGATCATATTGCAAATGGACATTTTCCGATCTCGACCAGCGCGGAGGCAAAGCGATTGTTCGCGTTGGCAAAATCCGATCCATCGGCCGCAGCCGGTGCTTTGATACTTAGCGGACTTGGGGAGATTATGATCGCCGAGTATCGTGGAAAAGAAATGGATATTGCTCCATTTTTTAGAGCGATTATTAGCGGCGCCAATGCAAAATCCGATTTGAAAAATACATCCAAAGCCGAACGCGAGGCATTGGCCGATCTCCGCGACGGATTGTCGCGTGAGAATGACATTTATCTTGTTGAACGAAATAAAGAATTCACAGCGCAAACTGATAAGATTAACGACTCTTTCAAACAATTCGTAGAACAAAATACTGGAGAGGTGAAGCGGATAAGAGAAGCTGAGACTAAATACAATCAATGGATTGGGCGGGCCCAAAAAGAGGTCGAGGATTTTCGCGACCTTTTGGTGACGAAGCTCGCAACAGATGACGCCGTTAAACTCTGGGAAACCGCAGCCGCTACCCATAAAACACGTGGCATTTTGGCTATCATAATCTTTGCCGTGCTTGCGGTTGCTGGCGCCCTTGGGATTATTTTTTCCTTTGATATAGTTTTGGAACGACTTTCGAAAATAGGCACATCGGGCGCAAACGGCAGCATTGGAGCGCCAGGCGGTATTGCAATTAGTGTGCTCTTGAGCTTCCCAATTTTGGCACTCGCTTGGGCAATGCGACTTATGTCCAGGCTGTACGTGCAATCTTTGCATGCGACGCGCGATGCAGAAATTCGTGCGGCGCTGACTAAAACATTCCTCAACCTCGGCGCTGACACCAAAAATAGGATTAAAGACGCCGAGCGTATTCTCATTTTGAACGCGCTTTTTCGTCCACCTGGCGCAACCAGTGATGATGACACATTGCCGCCCAACCTGATCGAAGCCATTACGAATGCTAGAAAAGGTGGCTAGGTAAAGCGGATCCGAAATACTTATCGACATTTTTTTCTCGAGCTATCGATTGAAATGGATTTCTGCACACGCCCCAGCACGGTGACGATGGTCGACAGCTTGGTGTCGAAAACCAGACGCACTTTTTTTCCGGTGCCGAGGCGGACGCGCAGGCGGTAGCGGTCTTGGCCGGGTCGTTCGAAGGCCGGGCGCATGCGGTTGATCCGAGCGCTCAACTGCTCGATCTGTTGATGCGTCAATGCGATGCCGCGCTCTTGTGCTCGCTTGTGCGTATGCAGGCCGCAGTAACAGCGCCAGGTGACGAATGACATTGGCGACATCATACCCATCAGGATTTCCGCCACTCTTGGATGGTTGCGAAGCCGCGTTCTTTGAGGGCGCGGCGAATCATGCGGCCGAGTTCGACGATCACCAAATCCTGTTGTTCAAGGCTGAGTTGATCATGGCCGCAATAGTTGGGCTGGCCTGCAACGCCACGTGCAAATGACGAGAGCGCACCGATATCGCGAATGCGAACTTCGCCCAGATCGGCAGCAAGGCGCCATTGCGCCTCGAGGACGCGGCAGCGTGGTCGATAAACCGTGACCGGCCCGTCTTTAGTACTGTAACGATGCGCAGACCAATCGACCTTGGCCTCGCGTTCGGCCATCTTCTTGAGCGCTTCGGTAACTTTGTAGATTGCCTCGCCGTGCAGCCAGGGGAGCTGCGCAATGCCGACGTCACGGCCACCGGTGACGCGCCGGGCGAACGCGGTCAGCGCGCGCTCTGAATTGTCGCGTAGGATCCCGAGATGATACATCGACACCCAGAGCGCGCGGATCTTGCGGATCTGTCTATCGCGGTCGACGGCAACGGCGTTTTTGCCGTTCGGCGCCTTGCCGCCGGATGGTTGGTGTTTAAAGCCCAGGGTCTTGAAATGCTCGATCAGGTCGATGAGCTGCGGGTCTCTCAGCTTGGCACTCGATGTCTTGCCGAACCGCGCATCGAGGATCGCGCGATAAGTTTCGTCATCCATTCCGAGTTGCTTTTTGGCGATGTGCACCTTGCCCAGCAACTTGCGGCGCGCGGGTGAGATCTTCGATTGTGTGGATTTAGCTTGCGCGGCCATAGGTCGCCTCCGTTGTCATCCCGAGCGCTTCGCCGGCAGTGGGTGCGCAGGGCTTTATCCAACCACCATGTGCTGCCACAACTGGGCATAGGGTTGCAGCGCGGGGCGTGGCGTCGGGCTTCAACCGTTGCCGAGGCACGATGCAAACGGCGCAGTGCAGGTATGGAAATCTCTCACCCATCACGAATTCTCCAACGGTTCGAAGTGATCGACCTGATTGCCCCAGGCTTCCCAGCCGGGCCGCGCCTGGCGGGCGAACAGTTCGCAGCGGCGCACGTCGGTGCCCATCAGGGCATCGAGAATGTCGTATTGCTGATCCGGTTTGCGCGAATGCTCGCGACGTTCCGCTTCGATGACCTCCGGCGCGGCGCCGGCCAGCGCTTCATAAAACAAGGCGTCGGTGTCGCTTGTGTCGATCAGACCGGGCTGCGGCCGCGCGCGGTATTTCGGGTGGCCCGCTGCGCCGATCAGATAAACCTCGGCCGACGACTGCAGCACAAACCCGGTGCCTTTGGCCGTCGCGCCGCCGGGCGTCTTCTTGTGCCAGCATCCGGCCGTCACGAAGCGGAATCCCCATGCGCGCAAAATGTCGATCGACACCGTTAGCTTCGGCATCGTCGTCCACATCCACAAAAGACAATCCGACGACGCCAGATCGATCACCGGCAGCGCACGCACCCAGCTATCGTCCATCGTCGGGTATTGCGCACCCTTTGCCGATTCGAACGCTGAGAAGGTTTTGAAATGCGTCGGCGGATCGATGTTGATCACGTCGTATGCATGCGGGATCAGGGGATCGAAAAACCATTTTCTAGCCATGCGTATCTCTCCTAAATCCCGGCTGTTCGGCCATGGCAGCGTCAGCTTGATCTGCGAGCTCGCGAAGATCCGGAACGTGCTGCTGATCTCTGGCGCAGGGTTTTTGATTGAGGACGGCATTGCCTTGCTGGATCGCCGCCTGCAGGTGCTTGCGCGCTTCAGGCATCCCTCGGCCGTACGCGAACGATGACGCGGCCAACATCACGTCATTCAACGCGATGGCCAGGTCTCGTTCACGGTCGGCTGAGTTCGACATCTTAACCTTGCGCCTCCGCTTGCTCTTCGCTGCGCGCTGCGGCCTGCTGATCGACCAAGCGCCGAGACAGCGCAATGAGATCAAGACCAAGCCGCCAGGCTTCCTGCGGGTCAGCTAGCGTTAGATAGCTCGTCTCAATACGGTCCTCATCTGAAATGCGTTCAGAGGTCCGCTCTCGCACCGTTTTGATGGCGGCTTTGCCATCACGCTCAACGATTTCGGCGGTACCACCTTTAAGGATTAAATCAGTCATCTATGCGGCCTCCGCATCTTTGAGGAGTGCATCGACGAGCTTCTCCGCATCGCCAGACACCGGCTTAATGAATGCAACGTCGGTGTCGTCGGTGACCGTGCAGCCGATCTTTTTAAGGTCGGCAACGCTGAGATCATTGAGGCTTTTTTTCTTCGGTGCCTCGGTCACCTGGATCAGTTCGGCCGCGCGCTCAGGCAGGTGCTTTCGGATCAACGCAATCGTCTTGTCGCTGTCCGGTACCGAGATCGATCCGCGTTGCTTTTGAAAGCCGAGCTTGATGCTGTGGAGCGTCTGCGATTTCGGCTTTGCAAATAGCGACGGGGCGCCCTCGACCATATCGAAGAGTTCTTCGGCGCTGGTTACTGTCGTCGTGATCAGAGGCCGTATTTTTTCCATGTGGCGTTCACGAAGCTTGCCAAGTTCGGCTTCCATTTTCGTAATGGCGGCGCTCAACTGATCGCGGTGCGCACGGTGCTCTTTGGCTTTAAGCTCGATATCGTTCAACGTTGTCATTTATCGTTCCTCAGACACGGGGTTAGAAAAATCGTCCGCCACCAACGCAGCTGCTGTCGGATCAAGTGAATGATTTTGGGGCGGCGAGTCATATCGCCGCACTCTCGTAGCGGGGATCGATACCGGTTCGGCCGTCGCGCAATTTGCGGCACCTTGAGCAAAACCGCTCGCCGACATGGAAGCTTTTAAACGATTGCCCACAGTCGCTACCTAAGCACTTTCGCATGACAAATTTGGTCTGCTGTTTGCTCGGTCGCTTGATGATGAAGCGGACAGGTTTTTGTAATTCTGCATGGTTAGGTGCGGGATGGCTGATCGTCTTTTCGGGTAACGCCTTAATCTGCTCGCTCAAATCATTTATGAGTGCATTGAGCCCGGCGTCTGTTTCACGAAGTTCTGCTATCCGACGCGCACCAAAAATAACGGTCGTATGGTCCCGGCGCCGCAAATAGCGGGCGATCTCCGGAAATGATTTTCGGGAATGCGCGCGTGCCAAAAACATCACGACCTGCCGATAACGTACGACAGGATGAGACCGGCCTTCACTAAGCAACCGTCCAACAGCGATTCCGGTGTGCTCAGAAACGAGGCTCGTGATCTCGGACAAGGAAACATCACCGGTCATGCCGCGTCTCCCCCATCCGGTGAGGGCTGCGGTGGCAGGATCTCGATGCCTTGCCCCTTGAGCCATTTTTTCATGGCCTGCCGGCTGCGCGCGCGCGCGATATCGACGACGTGGGACGTTTCGCGCAAGCCGGTCTTATGGCTCTTGCAGGGTTGGTTTTCCATGATCTCGATGTCTTGGATCGCCGACTGCAAGATCGCACAGACCGACTTAAGGCCGGCCGGCGTCATACTTAAACCGGTGCCCTGGTAGGTGCTGAGTTTCTCATACAAGCTTTGAAGATCGTCACTGACCATTTCACTTTCCTCCAATTCTGCTTTTTGGGCAGGTCGGGCAGTTGCGCATCATCGTCATGCGAAATGAGCTACTACGGTTTCTGGCTTTGGCGTGTTTCTGATGCTCTAGGCAGGTCTCGAGATCGATCTCCTGACCCACCGCCGGGCAGTCGACAACCTCAGCCATCAGGGTTGCGCGGATCCGCTGCTCGACCGCAACGAGGTCGCCTGGATAGTTGCGTTTCAGCACCATCGAAACGACCGCGCCTGAATAGCCTATGCGTTTTGCGACTTGGTTCTGTGAGCCGGCCACCTCGCAGGCTTCGGCCAAGACCCGAATATAATCTGGCGGGTTGGGGCCCCAGTTCGCGGCGATCAATTCGTAAGCGCGGGTTTTCTTGATCAAGGTCATGCTGCACCGCCCTTCGGCCACACGACGGTCTTTGAATTCGGATCAAACACCTGCTTGACGCGCTGGATCTGCGGCGCCAGCGGTCCGGGATCCCGAGACTTGACGAAGCTGAAGCGATTAGCGGTGCGCCGCACATAGCCGGCCTTGCTCAGGTGCTTCAGATAATCGGCGGCTGTGTTCGGCTTGATGATGGTCGACGCGGTCGATGCGGTAAGTGCCAACTCGTCTGCGGTAAAAGAGCTCAGCAGCTTAATTGTTCGCCACATCGCCTCGACGCCACGACCTTGCGTGACTTCCGAGCCGTCTGCGCGGACGCGCGGCGTTTCAGCCCCGACATCTTTCAGCAGCCGATAATGATGGACGGTGATGGCACCGTTCGTTTCCGACTTCGCGATCTCAAGAATACCCGCTGCGGCCAGGGCTTTGAGATAGTCAAGCACAGACCCCTTCGATAAATCGACGTTGTTGGCAATGTCGGTCACCGTGAAGGTCGAGGTTTGTTTGCGGATCACAATCCATGCGCCCTCGCGGCCGTGGCGCTTGTTCATTTTCGCGATTTCATCGACAGGCTTACGGGCCATCAAAGCGTCTCCATCTGGTCAGCGGTGATGGTTTCCCACCCGTTGACGCCGGCGGCTTCCTTGATGTCATGAAGCCTGGTCACCACCCGTCTGGCGGAGCCGCCAGAGCTGCGCGTCAAACGTTGCACGGCCTGCTTATCGAATTTCAGGTTTTGGCAGACCATGCCGGCCAGGACTTTGACGTCGTCCTCGCTGATCGGTTCGGCTTTCACAGATTTGAGCACCCGGCTGTCGACGCGCTCCCACATCTTGAGCGCGTTCGGCATGTTCTCTTCACCGATCAGGATGATCGACGCGCCGGCGCCGGCGCAGTGTTTGTAAATCGCGCGGACGATCTCGATCATCTTGCGCTTCACCAGGAAGTCGGCTTCGTCGATGATCAGAGGGCGTCCAGGATTGTCGGCAATGTTGTCGCCGATTTCAGCGACGGCACGATAAATCGGCGTACTCAGCCGGGTGCGCGGCGGCAGTAAGCCGAGCTCAACCATCAGCGCTTCGCAGAACGCCTTTTGCGTCCAGGTGTAATCGCACTCGACATAACGGGCTCGATACTTGTTGATCGCGTAGATTGCCGAGAACGTTTTGCCGAGGCCGGCCTTACCGGCAAATACGCCGAAGCCCGGCAGTTCAGGCGGCCGATTAACCAGCCGCTCGACCAGCTCAGTAAACCGCATCACGTTCGACAGTGGTGCGATGGTGTTATTGACGGTGCTGTGATCTGTCGTCATAAAGGTCTCCTACATTGACTTGGTCGGGCTTTTTGCCCGGCCTTTTTTTCGTTTGTTATTCAGGCCAGATTGGCCGCGAAATCCTCAGAAATGCCCTTCATCGTGCGGTACTCGGCAGTCGTCTGATAACTGCCGAGCCAACGTGCGTCCTCTGCATCGACCTGTATTTTTGCGTCGATGGCTTCTTCGATGGCGCGGGCGCGGGCATAGCGCTCACGCTTCAGGTCGATATCTGATTTCGGTTTTTCCGATCGGAATGCCGCCAGATCGGCGACCACCTGATCCCGCGTTGCCTCTTCACGTTCGGTCAACGGCGCCGCTTCAACGTGCGGTCGTACCATCATCGACGTATCAATAATTGGCTTGACGATTTTCGCTTCCGCCAATGGCGTGATCGTCTGCGCCGGGATCATTTTTGCGAGCTGGTCCGGTGTCATGCGGCGTTCGGCATCGAGCATCGCCCGATTGGCCTGAATGAATTGCTTGCGGGCCCGAAGCTGCTCGCGGGCTGCAGCGGTATCGTTGAAGCCCTTCGCCTCAATGCATTCGGCAAAGCCGATATAGGCGCCGTCGAGCCGGTAAACGTGAAGGCCGCTTTGCAGATCGTCGGGATCGAATCTCGCCGTGATCGATTGGCCAGAAAACTCGATCAGCTTCTCGTCCCAATAACGATTCCCCAGAAAGTGTATGGACTGATCGCTGGCTCGAACCTTGACGCTTTCGGCGGCGAGCAGCCAAAGCCGGCGGTGCGCTTCGGTCGCCTTTTGAATCGGCGATCTGGCGTAGCTATCATTAAACGTCTGATCGAACGAACGCCCGGCGCAAACCGTGGCGCGGCGACCGACGCGGCCGTTGTGCTCGGCAATACCATCGGCGACGATCTTGATGAACGTCTCGAGCTCGACGGCTTTCGATCCATAGTTTTCAGGCTTGTTCGCGACCGTGTTGCCGGTCCAGGCGCCGGTGAATGCGGGGTGCTTTGCGATGTCGTTACAAAAGTCTTTAAAGGCGCGTTCAATGGGCTTTGATTGGCCGGAATACGGCGTCACAAAGATCACCGTGCAGCCGAGATTGGTCAGCAGGCCAGCGGGGTCTTCGTCTTTGATTTTGAAACGGTAGCGCGTCGGTGTGCCGCCGGTGATCCATTTGGATGCGAAGCTGCGACCGTTGTCGAGATAGACGCGATCGGGAATGCCGAAGGTTTCGATGACGTCGCCGAAGGCCAGCAGCACAGCTTCTTTGTTTTCTGATTTGTCTAGGCGCCATGACAGGATTTTACCGGAGTACAGATCCTGCACCGCAACCATCATCGGTCGGATCGGCTTCGGCTCACCGGGCCAGTTCACCCAGACGTCAAACTTATGGCCGTCTGCGTTGACGGCCTCGAGCGCATGAAAACATGAACGATCCCGCTCTTGCGCCGGGAACATCCGCTTCAAGGCTTCGACGCCATCGCGGGCTAAAACTTTGACGGTGGTTGGAATCTTCTCGATACGGCGCTCGACCGTGCGCTTCGACGGTATTGGCCAATTCTGGTCTTTCGCGACCTGAGACATCCGCCGATAGCACGATGTCATTGTCGGGCGTTCGGGGCGCAGGTAATCGCTGCGCACCCAATCCATGACGCGGGGATCAATGTCTTCAACTTTGGTGCGCCCGGTATGCTTCGGCGCGAGGTATGGCAGCCAGTCGGTGCGCGGCTTGCCGGCAACCAGTTTAAACCAGGTGTAAATCGTCGATGCCGGGACACTAAATTGCCCCTTGGCAATCTCAACCGCGCCCGTCTTTGTCATGCCGCCGTTCTGAAGGGTCTCAATCGTATCGAGGACTTGGGCTCGCTCGACGGCGGTTTTCTTTTTGCTGTCCGGAATGTCGGCGTACCAGGACCACATATCATCGCGCGCTATGTCATCCGGCGCGGCCTCAATAGACCGCATCGCCGCTTTTTTTGGGGCCTGAGCCGAACAGAATTTGACCTGCTCAGGTGCCGTCAAAAGCGAGTAGTGATATTCCCATCCGCCGCCTTTACCTTCGCGGCGTGTCGCCAGGGGCTGGCCGCTCGCGTTGCGGCGCTCGGTCCAGCCTTCGCGTCTGGCGCGGGCATTGATCGTGCGGACGGCAGCGGCAATGGCTTTTTCGCTGGCATTGGCGCCCAGCTGAATAACAGCAAGGCTCCGGGGTGAGAAGAATTCGTTCATTTGGCCGCCCGCCAACGCGCTCTATAGGTCTTAACTTGCTGTTGAAGGTCTTCGATCTGCGCCTGGGCCATTGCTTCGAGCGCTGCGGGCAGAAAGCGCTCTTCGATGACGGCTAGGCTTAACTCTTCAACGATCATGATTAGAAGGCGTGGATCGCCGGTGGCCTGACAAAGGGCCAACGCGCGTTCCAGTGAGATTTTGTTATCCTCGCGTGCACCGGACGAATACCCGTCGAGGGTGCCTTTCGCGACGTTCTGGCCGAGATATTCCGACATCCGCGTTGCGATCTCGGGGCGTTTCAGGTCGCTTTCGCTCAGCGTTGCTGCGACCGCCTTTGAAATCTTGGCGCCGATACTGGCTGCCCGGATTTGTTCAGGGGCAAATGATGGCAGCCGCGCCTCGTTTTCAGGTGAATAATCGAAAAGGTCACCTGTCAATCGGTCGTGCCGATCTCGTCCGTTAGGTTTGCGGCTCATGCAAGCTGACCTTCGTCATAAGTTTTAATGATGCCGAGGTTCTTCAGGTGATCCAGGAAGGCGCGTTTGCCGGCCTTATTGGTTCCCTTCCATTTCCCGATCAGCTGATCGAAGGCGATGTCCGTGGGATCACGAGGTTCGGTGCGCTGGCCTAGAATGTCAGCGGCGGCCAAATCGACGCCGACGTTATCTGCAACGCAGCGATCGACGATGGCGGCTCGCTTGTCCGGCTCATAGCGGGAAAGCTTGTAGAGTTCGCCCTCTTTGTAGGCCAGCGACGTGCCTTGTATTTTGGCGCGGGTTGCCGGGTCTAATGCTTTGAAAATTGCTGTCGCGCGCTGAATTGTGCGCTTGCCTAAGCCGATGGCTTCAGCGGTATTTTCTGCAAACGAAATTATTTCGTTTGCAGGATTGTGCTTGCCCGCTGCGCCTGCTTTACCAGCAGCCGCCTCCGGATACATCGCCTCGTAGATTTCCTGGCGCTTACCCAGGAACACAGCTCGATCCAGTGGATTGAGCTCGTTGCGGATCAGGTTTTCGTCGATCTCATGAAGCCGGCACTCGTTATCAAAGTCGCCGGTGATGGTTTCTTTGATTTCGGCTCGAATCTCATCCAATTTGGCTTGAAAATGAGCTTCTAGACGGTGGCCGCCGGCGATGAGGCGGAATTTCTTCGGTCCCTTCGGCGTGGCGACCACCTCGATCGGCTCTTTCAAGCCGGTTTTTTCGATGCTTTCTTTTAGCGCCAGCACCCAATCAATATTAAGTGGGCGCAGCCGATCGCTGGCATCGATGTCTTCCAGGGGTATATTTTTTGTCTCTATGTATTTCACTGATCATTTCCACTCAGGCTTGTGATTACGCAGCGTTGTCGTTTTGGCAGTGACGCCGATTTGGCTTTCGCCTAGAATTACGACCGTGTGAAGAGGGCACTTTCTGACGGTTTCCGTGCTCGTCGTATCTATGCGGCCAAAGTTTATGCAGAGGGATTTCTAAGAACTCTGACAGGGCGATATCGGCGGCAGGGGCACGATCAAACAGAAGTGCAATGCGGCAAGCGCTCTCAGAAAGACCAGCCTGAAGCGCAACCTGCGTGAGGTTGGAGCCTTTTTTCTGAACTTCGGCTCGAATGTCCGCTTGATGCATTGTTCTCTTCGCCTTTCGCGCCGGCTGGCAGGCCGGTTTTTTGTAGGGTGTTCTGCTAACGTTCGTTAGCAAAGTAGATGAGTTTTCATACAATGCAAATGAAAACTCATATTTCTAAGTTTGTTTTTTTAAATTAAAGGTGATTTTTTGTTTAAGTATATGATTTCTCATATAAAAAGGCTTTCTTGGAAATGAGACGCAATAAAGCCCTAGAGATTCCAAGTTCCGGGTCCGAACTTGGAACACGAATCAAATGGATCACTGGGCTGTTTGATAACCAAGCCAAAGCCGCAGAGGCAGCCGGCTTACCGTTGCCTACATTCAAAAATCAAATGAATGGTGATACTCGAGCAGCATTCGAACCGATGACACGGTTGTGTATGTCTGCTGGAATAGATGTTAATTGGCTGGCTACGGGAGAAGGTAATCCTTATTCCAACGAGAGCGCGGGCCCTGATGGCCTAAAGTTTGATCTAGAGCATATGCGTGAGCTCATCACCTGGACCGAGACGTATTTAAAAAAGAATCATTTACCGATGACGGCGGAGGAGCGCGGCAAGATCATTATCGCACTTTACAAGATATCGATGCGTGAAAAATCCCTTACTGGAAGCCAAATATCGTCTTTTGAACAATTTAGTGAAGTGATTGATATGATTGCTTCTTGAAAACAACCCTGCGCAGAGGGTTTCGTCTTCTTTCCGCCACACACACTCCCTAAAAATGAACTAAGACCGATACGTTCACCCCTCGCGGGTATTAAAGAACTCGTCTTTATGTTTGTTTTATGGAGTGCCTAGAATGCCAATCGACAAAAATGATGAAGTTGTGAAGGCGCTTATTTGGCATTCACGCAGACGTCGCTGTCTATTAAGGGCCAACTCGATCTGCGCTGCTGTCGCTTTCCTACTATTAGGTTTTCTGGCTTTGTAAAAGACGCCGGCACGACTACCCAGCGATCGTTTCATCACACTCTAGATTCAAGTGGCGAGATTACCGCCTCGTTCTATGACTCCAAAATCCAAATATTTTGGCTCTGTTCTAATTCTCATTCAAAAAATGGCCAATTTCTGCGGTGTCCCGATATGTCCCGCCTCATCCCACCAAATCCCGCCTGACTCCAGGTTCAAGTGTCCCCTCACAGCAACCAGCCGCGATCTTAGGATCAGCGGTATTCGGAAGTTGGGGGCGAGTGACTTCAGCAATCCGGAAAATAGGTAGCCGTAACCACCTGATTGACCATATTGCAGCGGTGCGACTGCTTAGCTCGAAGGCACCCGTAGCTCAGCTGGACAAGGCACCAGATCATGAATCTAAGGGGTCGAGCAGGCAACTTCAGTCACCTGTCACACGCAGTTCAGTGGTCCGGCGAGGTTAGGGGGAGGCGCTCAAGACGCTACAATATTTGACGCCCGCAGAAAAATTTGCGGAAGGTGCTGCAGCGGTCAGTTGAACTCATTGCCCATGGCGAACCTAATCTGCGCGAGCGTTGCCGGGGTTCGCAGATCGACGAAATACCTGGCCAGCGGGCGTTCAGATCGAGACGGACATGCCGGGCAACTCCTGTTGAAGCGCGGTGATGACCGGCTCGAACGGGATCACTTGATGGCTGTGGTGAACGCCGGGGGCAAGTTCGGTCGTCAGCATCTGACGGGCCATTTCGGCGGCGATGATTGCGGTCATCAGTGCTTCCTTGCGACCAGTCACGCCAAGCATCAGCTCAGTTCCACCCTCTTTCGTCCGCCCCGTCGCACGCACCGCCACACCGCACAGATCCGAGCCGATATGGACGTTCATGAAAAGCCAGACCGCAAGTCGGCGCCACCAACGCCGCCGCAGCAACCGGCCCAGCCCGATCTGTGACGATCTCGCAAAGGCCCAGGTAGACAGCCGATTTTCAAAGCGAAGCCAGGTCGAGACCGAGGGCACATCCAGCGTTCGTGCGATGACATGCTGGTCCGAAAAGTTGAAACGATAGGCCGCGCGCGTGGTTTTTGCGCCTGGAAAGCCGAGGTTCAGGCGCTCTGCAAAACTGCGCACGGATTTCATCCGCCTGTTCTCACACACCTCATAGACCGCGTCCAAATTATCGAGCATCCACTCTATCGCGGCCTGCCCGTGGCGATCACCGAGCCCCAGTTCAAGCAGGATATCCAGTTGGTCGACATGGTCCATCCTGGCGCAGGCGCGGGCTGCCAACAGGTTGGTCAGCCCCGGCGCCACCCCGACGCTAAGCAGCGCCGTCGCTTTGTTTTCTTTTGCGACGGCGTCGAGCTGTTCGACTTGGGACAGAAACGCGTATTCGGCGCTGATATCGAGATAGCCGATGCCGCGCGAGAGGCACCGTTCAACGAAACGCGTGTCGGTCTGGTCGAGGCAGACGATGACCAGCGCTACATCCTTCAGAGAGTCGGCGTTGCCGGTGGCAAAAATGTCTACCGCACGCCCGTCGGCGCCATGGCCGATCCTGGTCGCGACGATCGTCGCCTTGGTAACACTGCGCCCGGCCACGGTCACGCGGCCCGGAAACATCGGAGCAAGGCGTTCGGCGATGGCGCGCCCGACCTGGCCGTATCCGCCTATGATGAAGATTTTTCCATCCACTGGCGGGCGCCTTTCAGATACGGTTGCCGGCCGCGATTTCGGTGTGGTCAGGGAATTCATGATTGGTACCGTTCTCCTGCGATTTATGGCGCTTTCGACATGCTCAGCCGTTTACCTGCGGATCGGTGCCGACGTCAGCACTGCAGAGCCCCGCCAGTTCCAGCGACAGGAATTCTTCGGCCAGCGTGTCCGCGTGCGCCTCCGGTTCGACCGATATTGCGTAGTAGATCGCGCGCTCGATCAGGCCGAGCACGGCCCAGGCAGACGCGGCGCCGATTCCGGCGCGCACCAGATTGCGTGCAGAAAGATCGTCGAAATAGTGGGCTATTGCGGTCGCGATGTCTGTGAAATGCGCTTCGACCCGTTCTCTGGCATCCCGCCCAAGTGCTGCGGATTCGCGCAGGATCAGCGACGTCAGAACCGGTTCTTGACGGCATCGCGTAAGAATCAGGCGCCACATGTCGCCCAGCTGCGCGGCCAGATCACCCCGGTTCATGACCGCCGAAGCCGGGAACCTGCCAAGCGTTTCACCCATCAGGCGGCCAAAGAAATCATCGATCAGGTGATGGAATACCGCCTCTTTGTTGGTGAAATAGAGATAGAATGTTCCCTTCGCGACGCCAGCGGCCTCGGCAATGTCCGAAATCCGCGCGGCGTGAAAGCCTTGCTCTTCGAATACCTTGATGGCGGCGGCGGAAAGCCGGGTTTTGGTTCCGGTTTGTTCATCTTCACTCATGGTCGGTTCCAAAAAATATGACTGACGCGTCAGTCATATGGGCGGTTTGGTGGTTGCTTGCAAGACGCGATGGTGAAGAACTTTCGAAATACTCCACGGGGCGGATCGGCTTTGTGCCTTCGTTTGAGTCAGACTCTTTCGACGATGTCCGCCGCGCGCAGTTAGAAAGGCACAGATATCATGTCCAGCCCTCATCTTATGGGCCATTTCTGAGTAGAGTTTCCGGGCTGTTGCTGTGAGCCCATTCTTTGGACCGCCGGAGATTAGATTTTCCGGCTTTTTGCTCTGAGCCCATAGGCCACGCCCGCTGCAAGCGCGATGGGGCGCTCGGCAGCGGGCTGAACACGATGGTGGTGGCCATAAACATCGCAACCGCGAGCGGGCCAAATGGGCTAATAGTGCCGATCCAGTGACGAATTTCGCCCGGGTCAGTGATCCTCGCGAATATGCCATTATCCGGCAATGCCCAACATACCTCAACCCATGCCAATATAAAGATGGCAAAGAATAGTAACCGGGGTTTATTTATTCGATATTTGTAACATACCCCGATTTCTTATCGACAGTGAGGCGGACCGCGAGCGAGTCATCAAGCGTTACGATATCGACTTTATACGCCGTGTCATCAATGGCCTCTATGGCTCCAATTTTTAGACGCGACAGACCGCGTAACGCCAACCGCCCATCCATAACACGACGGAGTTCCTGTTCCGTGAAAGGTCGATTGCCGCGTGTTGTCTGCAGCCCCATCATGCCCGACCCCATCATACCGGGGCCCATCATACCGGGACCCATCATGCCGGAGCCCATCATGCCGGAGCCCATCATGCCGGGGCCCATCATGTTTGGACCAAAGTTGCCTTGCTATCCTATCATACCTGAACCGCCCATGCCCGAGGCTCCCATCCCTGGACCCATATTTCCAGATTGCGGCGTATTATTCATCATGCCCGCGTTGGGACCCGAGCCCGGTGTCATCCCGGCCCCGGATTGGTGTGCATGCACACCCGTCAAAGGGAAGATAATGAGGGCGGCTGAGACAATTATTGTCCGAAGTTTATTGTTGGTCGTCATATCACACTCTCCTTTTACTTACGTCAGTTGGTGACATTAAAACGATAACCGTGTCGGCTTTTCCTTCGCCATGACATTTATCAATGTTGAAAGATGGATGGATACGCTTTCTGCGTGGCACAGCCGTATGCGCTGACTTACTTGTTCTCAGGTTGGTTGTTTCTCTGCCCGCCGGAATACCAGCCGAAGCTGTTTCTCCACCTCGATGATGGCGAAGAACACCGTGCCCACGGCAATGATCAGCACGCCATCAAGGAACGGTACCGCCTGGGTGCTGAACACTTTCTGTAGCGGCGGCAGATAGGTGACGGCAAACTGCGCCATGGTCACGGCGATCACGGTGATCCATACGACCCGCGTGCCGCGCACGGCCTTCCAAGTCAACGAGGTGCCATAGATGTTGCGGATAAAAAACAGATGGAAGATTTCCAATACCACCAGCATGTTCACGGCCATCGTCCGCGCTAAGTCCGGTGCGTAACCTTTGTCGATTCCATAGGTGTAGGTTCCAAAAACTGCAAACACGAACAGACCCGACACGAGCGCAACATGCCAGATCAACTCGCCAGTCAGGATCGGTGCGTTTCGCGGTCGCGGGGGGCGCCGCATGGTGTTCTCTTCCGTCGGCTCAAAGGCCAGTGCGAGACCGAGTGTGATAGCGGTAATAAGGTTTACCCATAAGATTTGAACGGCCGTGATCGGTAGGGCCATGCCGAGAAATAGCGCGACAATGATGGTCAGGGACTCGCCGGCGTTGGTGGGCAGGGTCCAGCTTATGACCTTTTTAATGTTGTCATAGACAGTCCGCCCTTCGCGTACGGCCGCAGCAATCGAAGCGAAGTTATCATCGGCGAGCACCAACTCGGAGGCTTCCTTGGCAGCCTCGCTGCCTTTCTGGCCCATGGCAATGCCGGCGTCAGCGCGCTTCAGCGCGGGGGCGTCGTTCACCCCGTCGCCGGTCATGGCGACGGTGAGACCGTGTGACTGGAGTGCCATGACGAGGCGCAATTTATGTTCGGGGCTGGTGCGGGCAAAGATGTCCGTATCCACCACGACGGCGGCGAGTTGAGCGTCATCCATGTTTTCTAAATCAGCACCGGTGAGTACCCGGTCAGTATTCTTAAGGCCGATTTGGTGTCCGATGGCACGGGCCGTGCCAGCGTGATCGCCCGTGATCATTTTTACTCGAATACCAGCCTCGTGGCATTCGGCGACGGCGGTTATGGCTTCACGGCGCGGGGGGTCGATGAGGCCGACCAGACCGATGAGCGTCACCTGACCTTCTAGGTCCGAGTTGTTCAGGGTCACATGTTCTTGCGGCACCGTTCGTGTCGCCAGCGCAAGGACACGTTGACCCTGCGCGGCGATGGTATCGGCCTGTGCATGCCAGTAATCCGCATCAAGCGGTTGCGTTTCGCCGTTCGGCGCGCGCTGGTCCATGCACATCTGGATGATGCGTTCGGGTGCCCCTTTGACGTTAATGCAGGCATGGCCTTCATGGTCGTGGTGCAACACGGCCATGTAGCGGTGGCTGGCATCGAACGGGATGCTATCGGTGCGTGTCCATTCGATAAACGTTTTTGTACCCGTGCGCATGAGTTTGCCGGCTAACGCCTGCAATGCTCCTTCCATGGGATCGCCTTCAACGCGCCAGCCATTTTCGTGGCGATGAAGTGCGGCGTCATTGCACAGCGCCGTCGCGCGGGCTATTTCGGCAAGAATGGCGTCGTCCTCGGCAGCGTGTTCCGCCTCGCCAAGCCGAATTGTTCCCTCCGGTGCGTAACCGTTGCCTTCGACCACATAGGTATCAGCGCCGGTAGAAACTGTGGCCGCCATCATTTCATTGCGAGTGAGCGTACCGGTTTTATCGCTGCAAATGACCGATACGGAGCCGAGCGTTTCAATGGCGGGAAGGCGGCGAACGATGGCGTTACGCCGTGCCATAGCCTGCACGCCAATGGCCAACGTAATGGTCAAGACGGCAGGTAGACCCTCGGGAATGGCCGCCACCGAAAGGCCGACCACCGCCATAAACAGTTCTGCGAAAGAGGCGTGCCCGACAAAGTAACCGTATGTGAGCAGGACCATCGCGATGAGCAAAATGAAAATGGTCAGCCAGTGGGCGAAGCGATTCATCTGGTGGACCAATGGCGTTGTCAGCGTTTCAACGCGTGACAGCATACCGCTGATGCGCCCGATTTCCGTTGCGCCCCCCGTTGCAATCACCACGCCGCGACCGGCACCGCCGACGATCAGCGTGCCGCTGTATGCCATGCAGGCGCGGTCGCCCAGCGCCGCATCGGCGGCGACAGGCTTGGTCGTCTTTTCCGCAGGCACAGATTCGCCCGTAAGAATGGCTTCCTCAATGCGAAGGCCGCTCGCTTCCAGCAACCGCACGTCGGCGGGAACCTTTTCGCCCACTTCCAACACAATGATATCGCCCGGCACCACATCGGCGCTATCGATGCTTTGCCGTTTGCCGTTACGTAGCACCGAGGTACGGGGCGCGAGCATCTGGCGAATGGCGTCCATTGCCTGCTCGGCGCGGCCTTCCTGAATGAAACCGATGATCGCGTTGGCGATGACGACGGCGAGGATGACGCCGGTATCGATGAGATGTCCAAGGCTCGCAGTGATGATTGCGGCGCCAATGAGAACGTAAATCAGAACGTTGTGAAAATGCGCGAAGAAACGAAGGATCAGGCTGCGCTTTGGCGGTGCCGGCAGGCGATTAGGGCCGTGCTTTTCTAGCCGTGCTGCTGATTCGGCGTCACTTAACCCTGCTGCCTGTGTGTCCAATGCCGTGACGGCGTCTTTTCCTGAACGGCTGTGCCATGTGGTTGCTTGTTCGGTGGCGGGCATGTCTTTACGCTTTCCTTGCAGGCTCCATACAGGCGGGTCAGTCCATTCTACTTTTGCAAAATATAAAATAACGGGGAAATTTACTTTGGATCAAAGACGATGCCAATGCCGTCTTCGGGAGCTGCGGACTGCTCGACTCGTCATCAATGAACCATCAAAATAGGAATATCAGACCGGCCCTGCAGGTCGCGGGTGACTCCGCCGAAAATCATTTCGCCGAGCCGGTTGTGGCTATAAGCACCAATGACGATCATATCCGCATGCACTTTTACGGCTTTCGCGATCAGCGCGCTGCTGACCGATGCCTGATCGGCGTTTGTGCTCACCGGTGTGGCCGTGACCCCATTCATTTCGAGGGTTGCCGCCAATTTTGACGGATTATGGTCATCGCCTTCATCATCAACCGTGATGATGAAGACGGCCTCAGCCTGCTGCAATAGGGGCATCGTCATGGCGACAGCGCGTGCGGCCTCGGCCGAGCCGTTCCACGCGATGACGATCCGCTTTGCGATACTTGCGGGGACAACCGAGGACACCAAAAGCGTTGGCCGACCGGAGTCGAAAAGGGCGGTTTGGATTAAGTCGCTCCAGTCGAGATCATCGATGTTATCGGTGCGGACAAATATATTGATATCGGCGATACGCGCAAATGGGATAATGGCATTGGGCAGTTGACCCATGACGACCTCAAAGTCTGCCGACGAGTGCCCGTTTTCGATACGTTCACCGATATTGATTTTTTCATGGGCGCACCAGGCGTCGAAATTTTCCTGTGCACTTTTTCCCCGCTTTTGCAGATTATCCTGCGCAGCTTTAAAAAGCCGCTGGGCCGACGACGCATCAATACCTTCGCCGACATATGGGATGGCGCTGCTTAAATCGTGCAGAAACAATCGAGCATCGATGTGAACGCCGCCCGTGTGTGCCAATTTGATCGCAGCGCCAAGTGCAGAGTTATCCCTTTTGTCGCCGAACATTGGCACCAGCATGCGTTTCATCAATCAATCTCCTTCGTATAAAAGGATCTAATTGACGAAGCCTAGTGCATTGATGCCGTTGCGACATTGATTCAGGTCAAGGCTTGTCGGCATTTTATGACGTCTTGGGCCGCACGCAAAAAATAATAAAAAAGCGCGGCACCTGGGCGTGCCGCGCATTAAGGGGTGGTCATTTGGATGCTTTAGGACGCAGATGGGGTGATTTAGTCATTCACCTTGATCGCGCGCGGTTGTTTCTGGGTTGGGGGTTGTTTTCGGCATGGTCACCGTCAAAACGCCTTTGGAGAAGTCGGCCTTAATTTTTTCGGTGACGACATCAGCGGGTAAACGAACCAAGTAACGAAAGTTTCCGGACTGCCAGAATTGCATCCGCGCGCCATTGTCTTTTTCATCCGATGATTCGGTATTTTTACCGGAAATCACCAAAAAGCCCTCGTCCAACTGCACATCAACCTCATCTTCATCCAAGCCCGGCAGTGGTGCTGAAACAGTGTACTTCCCATCGTTGTCGTTGATCGTGACACCTGCCCCCATTGCCATCGGGTTTATTGGTGCGAATACGTTGAACGTGCTCACTTTCGCAACGTTCAACCACTTTTGGTTGAAATCTTTAAAGTAGCGATCTGCTTGCTCTTGCCACGCCGTCAGTCCAAAAGTATCGCCCGTCGGCTGCACCGTGCCGCCATTGCCGTCAAGTTCCGGCAACGTTGGCAGCAACGAACGGGTCATATCGCGCCACGCTTGATAGAAATTGCTGAAAATCCGCTCGGGATCACCAGACCAGACGTTTAATGGCATATCCTGCGCCGTGGTTGACGGTGATTTGGACGTGCTGGGTTTGGCAACCACCTGTGACGTTTTCTCGGGTTGGCTGGTGTGTCCGGCTGTCTTTGTCATGACGTCCTCCAAAAAATTTTTAGATGATTTGGGACCTTTGTTAATTATAACGACACGCAGATTATTGGCATTGAGATATGTCAATGTTTCGACCAAATACATAATGACCCGATACTATTTATGATTGTTATCATGTTATGATTGTTGTCACGATTTGGTTGGGTTTAGTGGTAAGATGGGCGTCAACATGAGTGCTAAAATGTGATCTGGAAATTGACCAGAAGTGATAATCGGAAAGCGATTAAATGACCAAACTGCCCCATACCTTGGATGTAATTTTGGATGTTTTGGACGCGTTGGTCGTTTTGATGGACCGCGACGGACGCATTGTACGCTTCAACCATGCCTGCGAACGGACGACAGGATATACCGAAGATGAGGTCACGGGGCGTGCGATTTGGGATATGTTGATTGCGGAACATGATAGAGAGCAAGTGCAGCGTGTTTTTATGTCGCTCGTTGTCGGGAATTTCCCGAACCATAATGAAAATACCTGGGTCACGAAATCGGGTGAGGAACGGCTGATCGCATGGTCCAACACGATAGTGGCCGATAAAAACGGTGCTATTGCCACGGTTATCGGAACCGGCATCGATATCACCGACGACGTTCAAACCCGACGCAAGCTGGTACAAGAACGGGCGCGATTGCAAACGGTGGTTGAAACGTCATTGGATGCGATCATTTCAATCGATCAGGCCGGTATCATCAAAGAGGTCAATGAAACGACGGCAGATATGTTTGGTCATACCAAGGCAGAGCTGATCGGCCACAACGTCAAGATTTTGATGCCCGACGCGTATGCCGAGGCACATGATGAGCACCTGCACCGATATCAAAAGACAGGGGTGCGGCATATTATCGGTTCAACCCGTCAAATCATGGCGCGCCGCAAGGACGGAACGGTTTTTCCGGCGATACTCGTGGTCGGTGAAGTAAACCTAAATGGTCATAAGATGTTCACGGGTTTCATTCGTGACATGACGGCTGTTCGTGATGCCGAGGCGCGCAGCCGTGCTCTTCAAGACGAGTTAAACCACGCCATGCGGCTTAGCGAGATGGGTGAAATGGTGGCAACGATTACACACGAATTGAACCAACCGCTGAGCGCCATCAGCAATTATATTCATGCATGTGGGAAGCTTTTGGAAGGCGATGTACCCGATGGCCCCGCGCGTGCGCGAGAATTATTGTCGCTTGTCATGGCGCAAGCCAAACGTGCCGACGAGGTCATCAAGAGCATTCGGGAATTTCTGACGCGTGGCGAGACGCATCTGCAGATGGAAGACTTGAACGGGATTATTTCGAGTGCCATGCAGTTGGCATTTTTTGGGATAGATGACGAGCAAATAGCGCTACACGTCTTGTTGGCACGAGATCTGCCGAAAGTGTGTGTCGACCGGATACAAATGCAACAAGTTGCCGTTAACTTGGTTCGCAATGCCCTGGAAGCGATGAAAAACGCCGATAAACGGCAGCTCACAATCGAAACGCGGTTATCGGAAGATGATCTGGTCGAGATCAATATCACAGATACCGGACCGGGAATCGCCCCCGAAATCCGTGACCGTTTGTTTCAGCCGTTTGTCACGACAAAGCAACAGGGCATGGGCCTTGGACTCTCCATTTGTAAAAGCATTGTCGAATTACACGGCGGTACGCTTAACGCCATCACAAATGATCGTGGCGAAACGGTGTTTCGTATCCGGCTGCCGGTCAGCACGACCATGATGGCAGAACGATGACGACGAACGGCGCCATTTATATTGTCGATGATGATGATGCCGTCCGCACTTCGCTCATGGTGTTGCTTGAAACGCACGATTTCTCGGTCAAATGTTTTCAGGACGGCGCTGATTTTCTTCGCGCGGTATCATCGTTGCCGATGGGGTGTGTGTTGCTCGACCTTCGCTTGCCGAATATGGATGGGCTCAGCGTGCAACGCAAACTCATTGAAATGGGAATTCATTTGCCCGTGATCATCATGACCGGATACGGCGATGTGCCGCTTGCGGTGAAGGCAATGCAGATGCATGCGGTCGATTTTTTAGAAAAACCGATCAGTATTGAAAGATTGTTGGAGGCTGTGGAACGTGCGCTTAGGTTGGCGGTAGAGCAGCACGATCTGGTCGTGCGGAAACAATTTGCACGGTCGATGTTAGAGAATCTAACTCCGCGTGAAACACAGGTTTTTCTGCAGTTAATTCAGGGCCATCCCAATAAAGCCGCTGCGCGGGTGTTGGGTCTGAGCCCGCGCACCGTCGAAGTGCATCGCAAACACATCTATGAGAAATTAGCCGCCAAAAGCTTGGCCGATCTGGTGCGCATTGCAATCGCAGCAGGGATTGACCCGTCCGAAGGTGAGTCTTCTTAAAAAAATGAGGGTTTGATATCCGTCAATGGTTCATTCGTTTGCTTGAAATACAATGCCGCATAGTTAGAACAACGTGCCGTATCGGAAAACGCCGCTCATTGGCGGACGGCGAGGACGTTGAAACAAATGCGTGAACCCAACAAATGCATAAGAAACAATTTCCACCAGCATTGAATGTTTATGTCATCGACGATGACGCCGCCGTTAGGCACTCGCTGAGCGTCATGCTGGAATTGGAAGGTTATAGCGTATGGGCTTCGGATCATGTCCCCGATATATCCGCTTCCGGCGCCACGTCGCTTCCGCTTTGTATTATCCTCGATCTGCAGCTTTGCGACGACCAATGTATCAAATGCATCGAAGCCGCCTCGGGTATCCCAAACGGGCCTCGGGTTGTGGTCATGACCGGTTCGCGCGGTGGGCGGGCGCGGGAAAGGGTACGTCAAGCGGGGGCCGATTTAATTCTCGACAAGCCGTTTTCTGCCGTTGCATTAATCGATTTCATTGATGAGATTGCGGATCAGATTAGCGAACATCCCGCGTCTACGTAAGATTACGTATCAGTAATCTCCCTGTCTACTCAGGGGCTCTTTCGCCTCGTACTCTCGGCATAACGGTTGGTTATAGACCGGAGACGAGGAGGGTAAGATGGGTATTATATCGTCGCATACAGAGATTGATTATCGTGCCAACGGGGCGGTAGCGTTTCGTATCCCTATCGAAGAAACCGAACTTCCTGGCTCGGACCGAGTACATTCCAAGACGCAAGAGTTATTTGACGGCAGCGGCGTTCCGTTGAATGTATCGGAAGTTGCCTTTGCACGACGTGAAAGCGTGTTTCTTGAAGATGATGCGGCGGATTGCTTTTATGAGATCACCTCTGGGATGGTATGCGTGTTCATGGCCATGGCCGATGGCCGGCGTCAGATCGTCAGATTTGCATCGAAAGGCGACATCGTTGGGCTGACGTTACTTGAGCGATATGAGATGTCGGCGGAAACCGTCACACGGACGACGGCCTTGCGGGTCCGTCCGTCGGGGCTTCGCGAAAAACTTGCGACAGTACCGCAGCTTGCAAAAAACCTCCTGACATATGCGAATGCCGAACTCGTCGAAGCGCATCAACAAATGTTGATGATCGGCCGCAAGACGGCGACCGAGCGCGTTGCGACATTTCTATGGATGATGGCTGAAAAATGTCAAAGACACGGGTGGCGCGAAGGCCATATTCCATTAGCGATGTCGCGGGCAGATATCGCTGACTTCTTGGGGCTGACGACCGAGACCGTCTCTCGCGCGATTACCCATCTGCGTGAGGCAGGGCTGATTGCCTGCGTTGGTGCCGGACGGGTGATGCTTAAAGATGCCGACAGCTTACAAGAACTAGCACTTGGGGAGGCGGCTTAAGGCTCACGTGCTGGCATCTGAGCGGTAAATAACCTAAGAGACCACTGCCACGAACATGCGGCCTCCCATGACCTCGCCTCCGCCGGCCAACTAGACAAGTGCAGCTTCAAGATCGGTGGTGTCGCTCCGGTCTTGGCAATGGACGTAACTTTTCACGCTGGGATATCGTCGCATAGCTGTAAGATATCCATCGCTTGAATCTCTTGTTTGAGTGTGTCCCGTCGGATTTATCACCAAACATTTTGACCAATTTCATCATCATCGTAAGAAGTTCTGTGCACTCCGAAATTGGTGTTTCTTAACAAACAGAATTTTCTTTATGTTGCCGAAATTTGATATCCCTCAATGCAAGATAATGCGTGCTGCGTCAAAATTTATCGTTGAACTGTCCGCTGTGGACGGTCGTTTTGTTGGAGGCATTCAAAATGATTAAGACGATCCTGGTGGCGATTGATGGTTCGCCAAGTGGAGACAAGGCCCTGGATATTGCGGTGGAGTTGGCTGCGGGCTTAGGGGCAAAGCTTACGATTGCCCATGTGCTGCTTCATGGAGAGCCGCCGAAAGACATTGAGCGCATGGCCCGAGTTGAGCATATGGTGCCGGTTGCCGTCGAAGCTGCGCGCCCATACATTGCGAATGTGCCTGCTACGATGACATCGATTATGAATGCAGCAAAATACACCGAAGGCGTAGAGCGGATGATCAGTGCACTTGGTGAGAAACTGGTCAATGATGCTGCGGCGAAGGTGAAGAAAGCGGGTGTTGAAAATGTCGAGACTGACATCCGCAACGGCGACTATGTGGAGCAAATATTGAAGGCGGCAAAAAATGCATCGGCGGATATGATCGTCGCTGGCTCGCGGGGCTTGGGACCTGTGAAGAAACTTCTGATTGGAAGTACGTCCAACAAGATTGTCCAGTTGGCGCCCTGTCCGGTTTTGATCGCCCGCTAAGTTTCCGTTCATTCTGTGACAAATGGAAAGGAAGAGTCCATGACCACGGGATTGGACGTTTTCGACGCGACTATTCAAGAGACAAATTTGTGGCTTAAAAATCTAATGAGGCAGTTGGGTACTGATGATCGGCACCTTGCGTATCGTTCGCTTCGCACCACTTTGCATGCGCTTCGTGATCGCATCGGGTCTGAAAACGCGGTTCATTTCGGTGCGCAATTACCGATGTTGCTACGGGGTCTTTATTATGAGCGATGGCGGATGCATGCGTCGCAGACAAAGGAACGGCATCTGAGCGATTTCCTTCGGCACGTCGAAGCCGCAGCACACCAAGATCTGGGCAAGCGATACCGAGGATTGTGTGCGCGCGGTGTTCGACGTCATATGGGATATGTTTGATCCGGGCGAGGCGGAGAAGTTGGCCGAGATGTTTCCAAAAAGCCTCCGTGATTTGTGGCCGAAACTCGGCTAAGTAACGCTTAAGATTGTTGATTCGCAAACCAACTTCGGGCAACCAGTTTGCGTGCATAGTCCAATCCGAAAATCAGCGGCACGCCGGACCATGCGGTCGCGTATATGTATAAGGGTACCGGGCCGGTGCCCAGAACCGCACTGACCGGGGGTGCATACAGAACCGCCCACGAAAACACGATCTGCAAGGCGATACCCATAAGCATCAACCGATTTTCAACGAGGCCGCGATCTAGTCCCGATTTAAACCTGGACCGACGACCGATCAGGTTTCCGATCTGCATCAACAAAATTGACGCCAGCGCAATACCGGTTGCCGAACGATACAATGGGTCATCCGCGCCGATTTCGCTGCCCCATGTCCAGCCGCCTTCGGCCAACACCCAAAAAAACAATCCCATCGACACAGCGGCCTCAATCAATCCGAGAAACCCATAACTGTGCAGAATAACCGAGCGGGTTAATAGTCCTTTGCCGACGGAGCGTGGGGGTTCCTTCATGATTTCAGGCGTCGGTCGCTCTTGGCCAAGCGCAATCGACGGAACGATGTCGGAGCCAAGATCAATCGATAGTATCTGGATAACATTCAGGGCCAGCGGTACTGGAAACAGCATAAAGGCGATATAGGGAATGATCTCCGGCCCGTTCGAAACCAGAACGTAGTTTGTAAATTTTCGAATATTGGCATGAATTGTGCGACCTTCCTCAACCCCGTTGACGATGGATGCGAAGTTGTCGTCCAACAAAACCACTTGCGCCGCTTCGCGTGCAACATCGGTGCCTGATTGGCCCATGGCAATGCCGACATCCGCTGCTTTAAGCGCCGGTGCATCGTTGACCCCATCACCGGTAACGCCTACGACTTTGTTCATTTGTTGAAAGGCGATTACGATCTTCATTTTTTGCTCCGGCGTTGTGCGGGCAAAGACGATGATGCCGTTGCGTAGCGCCTGGACGATTTCGTTTTCGCTCATCTCGGCCAATTCGAGGCCGGTCAGTGTGATCTCGGTGGGATCTGAATCAATGGCAACTATCCCGGCGCGCTTCGCAATAGCGACGGCTGTTTGAGGATGGTCGCCCGTAATCATCACAACACCGATCCCAGCGTCGTGGCATCGCGAAACGGCATCCGGTACCTCGTCGCGAAGAGGATCTTCGAGACAAATAAAGCCATATAACTTCAGCCCGCACTCAAGCGCATCGCGCCCGGTCGCAGCGTCTTCTTCAGCAGCAAGGTCACGCCCGGCAACCGCAATGACGCGGCGCCCCGACGCTGCCAACTCTTGCACGGTCTCGTCAATCTGCGCCAAGGCGCCGCCGTCCAAGCCCAGCATCGACCGTAATGCTTCCCAGGCACCCTTGACCACGAAGTATCCGTCGCTGTTGACGTCCGCCACGATGCCGGCACTGCGGCGCAATTGCAGATCGAACGGGAAATATTGCGAAACATTCTTCGATAGTGCCGGTACATCGACGTCGGCGTTCTGTACCAAGCGTTTGGCAATCGCCACATCAAGCGGATCGCCAGTAGGGTCATGCGCTTCAAATGAAAGATCGCAGGCGGCAATGGCCCTCGTGAGCAGCGCCTCCGCTTGATCGTCCGGCAGGTCGAGACCATCCGGACCCACGACCTCGGTAACAGACAACGTATTCTTGGTAAGCGTGCCGGTCTTGTCGGTGCAGATAACATGCAGTGCGCCCAAAGTCTCGACGGCGTTGAGACTTTTTACCAGCACTTGGCGCTTCGCCATGCGCAGGCTACCCATTGCCAGCGATAGGGTAAATGTCGGTAGCAATCCTTCGGGCACATTGGCCACGATAATACCCATCATAAATACCAGATTCACCCACAACGATCTGTCGGCAAGCAGCCCGTATATGAAAAACACGACACCCATTGTAACCGCGATCAACGTTAGGATGCGTACCATGTGCCGAGTCTCGTGTTCCAACGGCGAAGAGGTGCGAGTCAGCTTTCGGGATAATTCCGCGATGCGACCGAACTGACTCCGGAACCCGGTTGCGAACACGACGGCTCGACCGTGGCCTCGCACGACAATACATCCGGCAAAGATCAGGTTTCGGGCATCGACAAAACCGGCATCCGTCGCGTCGGGACTAAGGTCAATGGACAGGGATTCGCCTGTCAGCGGCGCATTGTTGACCAGCAAGCCAGCGGTTTCGATCAGGCGGGCATCGGCCGGAATACGATCACCTTCGCGAACCTCGATTATGTCACCGGGAACAAGTTCGGCAGCATCTACGGACGCAAATGTACCGTCGCGCATCACCGTGACGCTGTTCGGCAGAAACTTTCGAAGCTCCTCCATCGCGCGTTCGGCGCGATATTCTTGGATGAAACTGAAAAGCGCATTCAGACACGCGACTGCAATCAAAGCCCATCCTAAAACATTCATGCCTTCGCCTGGCTGTAGATGATCGGCAACGAAACATATTGCAGCCGACAACAGTAACAGCAGCGTGAAGAACTGCATGAACTGATACAAAAGGCGCCGCGGCCAATCGAATGTATGGTCGATTTCCAAGGTATTTTCACCGACCACGCGGCGCCTTTCCGCAACTTCATCATTGCGCAATCCATCGGGTCGCGTTTCAAGACGTAAAAAAACTTCCTCCGTTGGGACTTCTTGGATTTGTTCGCTCACGTCAATCGCCCCTTCGATGGATCGCAATATCGCATGGGGTTTCATGAAGAAGTCGCTCAATAGGATCGTCTCGACGAAGGGCTGTCCGCAGGCTCGCCCCCGCGGCTTCGACGATGATCAGGTCAGATTTATAGGAGCAGGCATCGACGATCACCTCGCGGACCCAGTCTTCGGAAACCCGCACGGCCGTATCGATACGAATGCTCGGATTATTGAGCTGTTGCGAAAGGTGCCGACCGACGGCAGCAACCAGGCTTTCGCCGTGAAGCCGCAGATTTGTCATCTCGGTTGCCGTCAGCCGAAGATAATGTCTGGGCGATACACTGACCGCGTGCAGCACTCGGCATTGGCGTACCGTGGAGCCCATTTGATGCAACAGACTGACGCCGCCGGCGATCCCAGATGGTCGACCGGCAACAGGCAGCAGTATATTATGCGGACTGCCAAGGATACCGGGTTGCACGATCCTGAATGCAACGGTGTTTAATTCCGGATGTTTCATCAATTGGAACGCCGCAGTTTCGTATAAATATCCGCGTGCGTTACCCCGCGTCCGAACACTACAGACGATCAACGTACCGGCAGGGTCTTCGAGCGCGCTAATCACACCCTCGAATACACTTTTTGCATTGATTAATTTAACGTCGAGCGTGACTTTTCGATCAGCGGCTATTGATGTAATCCGATTTATTTTTTCGGTCAGATATCTGGGCGGCGGAGTGTTTTTTTGCACCGATACAACGGTGAGCGTTCGTGTTTCGCTATTGGCTGCCAGTCGAATTGCATATTTGGCAACCCAATCCCCGTTGATCGATCCGTCATAGGCGAATAATACTTTCATTTGATGATCATCATCGTCGATGACGCAAAGCCAATAAAGTCGCTGCTGAGTCCAATGATTGTGAACGCCCTGATTTGACGATCTGCGTGGCTCCGAGTCCGGTGCGTTTCGACCAGTCGCGCCCAGGATAGATCAGCGATCCGAGGCCAGTTATTGCCGCCAACTTTGTTGCCTTATCGAAAATCAACATTCGCACATCCGAGTCGTTTCTGGCCAAAGTTCCCGATGGTCGTTAGCTCATAAAAACATACCGACCGGGCGCATCATCATGAACATATTCGCTTCCAATTTTCGGTGGCGAACCCATTCCAGAGGATTTTTCGGTCAACCATCCTTCCCATGCAGGCCACCAACTGCCGTTGCATATCGGCGTTATTTCCATCCAACGATCAGGGCTCATATACGGCGCGTCAGCCGCTTTCGTGGAAACTCGGTAATGGCGACCCTCGTGTTCGGGTTCGCTGATAATACCGGCGTTATGCCCGCCGTTGGTCAGAAGGAAAGTGACCTCGGTATCGGTCAGGTTTTTTATTTTATAGACTGATCGCCACGGCGCTACGTGATCCCATTCGGTCGCGACTACAAATATCGGGACGCGAATATCCATCAACGACACTGCCCTACCATCAACCTGATAGCTGCTCCGTGCGAGATCGTTTTCGAGAAAAAGTCGGCGTAAATATTCCGAATGCATCCGGTACGGCAGACGGGTGGCATCTGCGTTCCAAGCCATAAGGTCAGTCATCTCGCCGCGTTGCCCAAGTAAATATTCACGCACTGCTTTCGACCAGATCAGGTCATTAGAGCGCAATAGCTGAAATGCGCCGGCCATGTGCTTGGTATCCAGATAACCCTGTTCCCACATCATGTCCTCAAGGAACGTGACCTCACTATCGTCGATGAACAGCATCAACTCGCCGGCATCGGTGAAGTCGGTTTGTGCTGCCAACAGGGTAACTGATTTGAGCCGGTGATCATCGTCCCTTGCCATTGCTGCGGCAGCAATGGCAAGAAGCGTACCGCCCAGACAATACCCTAAAGCATGCACCTTCGTGCCGGGCAAAATCATAGTAATCTTATTCAGCGCGGCCATAACACCTAGGTACAGATAATCGTCCATCCCCAGGTCGCGATCATCGGTGCCGGGATTGAGCCAAGAAAGCACAAACACGGTATGGCCATGCTCGACCAAATATCGCACCAGTGAATTCTCAGGTGAAAGGTCTAGGATGTAATATTTCATGATCCATGCCGGCACGATCAGTATTGGTTCCAATTGAACCGCCTCGGTCGCCGGAAGATACTGGATCAGTTCGATTAATCTATTTTTATAAATGACTTTGCCCGGCGTAACGGCCACGTTTTCGCCGACGACATACTTTTCGCTGCCGACCAGGGGACGAGCGGCGGAGGAGCGTTTCCAATCTTCGACGAAATTCAAAAAACCTCGGTTTAGGTTCATCCCGCACTCTTGGCTGGTTTGGCGCAGGATTTCCGGATTGCTAAGAACGAAATTCGATGGCGAAAAAATATCGAGGATTTGTCGTGCCGCAAAAGAAACCGCGTGTTCATGGTGCTTCGAGACGCCGGGCACGTCTGTGGTCGCATTGTGCCACCATTGTTGATTCAACAAAAAGCTTTGATAAACAATATTGAACGGCCAGCGCTGCCAATCGAGATGCCGGAACCGCCGATCCTGGGGTAGGGATCCGATACAGGCCTCGCATTCAGGGTTTATGGTGCGCTCGGCCATATGCCGCCATAGACGTAGAGCCTTGTGTATAGCTTTCTGCGCAAGCTTTGCCTGTTTGCCGGGGGCGATTGCGAGGTGCTGCAGCCAATCTGCATAGGCTTGCGCCAGAGCCGCCGGCGAGAGACCGAACGTCATGCGGCCTAAAATAACGTGCGACAAACGATCGAGAGTTTCGGTTGAAACAAGATTAATGTCCGCATCTGGATCGCAATGGGTGAATATCTCGGGGGGAATTTTGGATTTCGACGTAGGTGGAAGCTCTGGCAATGACGTGGTCTTATGCGCAGTTTTTTGCTTATTTTGAGTGCCGGGGCCTGGTCTGTTTGTCTTTGTTTTGTCGTCATGTTTTTGGCGTCGGCGCTTTTTACGAACAACGTCCACGGGGTCAGATACGAAATTAACCGGGTCTTTCATGCAACTTACTCCTATGCCGTCTGCAGGGTTACACTCCATGAGTTACGGCAATGCCGCTCATTTGGCACAATGGTTAGGTGCTTTGAACCGCTACTCGACGATGCGCCACGTGCCGTCTGCTCGGCGACATGCAAGACCGGTGCTGGTCTCCATCTTGCCTTCAACGGTGATGCTCTGGCGGAACTCGCGGCAATAAAGACCGTCCGCCGAAGTGCCGTCTCGGACGGGGGTCACTGAACCGGAGTTACCGCTGTCTGGATTGTTCCACGTGATTTTTTGGCCGATTGGTGCGCTCTGAGCTTTGCGCGCTGCCTGATCGGTTTTCATGCGATCGACATCATCAAGTGAGCGACCGATTTCGCTGCCGGCAAGGGCGCCCAGTAATACGCCCAGGCCGGTCGTGGCAAGTTGACCTTTGCCGCTACCGAACTGCGAGCCGAGTAATCCACCAAGCGCCGCGCCGGCGATTGTTGATATGGTCTCTTTCTGCCCCCGCTGCTCGCAACCGCTCGTCAAAAACGCTACGATTAACACACTGAAAAGAATAAGGTGCATCCGTTTACGTGGCGTTACCTCTACATCAGCGGTACAAAGTTTATCATCCATTTGAAATCTCCTTAACCAGGGGATGAGATGCCATGACCTTGGTTCCGCTGGATTTTTGCCGATCCAAGACCTTCATTTGCAAATTTCGCGCCGGCGAAAATGTCGCGAACTTCATGATGCAGGATAGTCCAGTATTTGATTCCCAAGATAATCGTGCACGCAGGAAATCATGCCAAATCCGCTTGTGGGTAGCTTTGATATATATCAACGATCCATAAGATATAGGCGACTAGAGTTTATTGGAGCGCGGGATTTTAAGCGTCCATGGAGCGCGTGGGATTTAAAGGCGGTGTCATGAGCGAGCAGCAAAGCGGTGGAAGGCATAACCTTTTCGCATGGCTGATTGCGGGGCTTGTCGCGTACCTAATCATATCGATGTTTACCGGACCACAGCCCGCCGGCACGCTATCCTATACCGATTTCAAAACGATGGTTGCCGAAGGAAAAGTCGATAGCGTTATTTTCAGAGGGCAACGGATTGAGGTGCGGTTAACTGGCGAAATGCTTGGCCCCGGTGGTCGCAGTTCCGGTGGATTCACGACCTACCTGCCGCCCATAAACGACCCGGCGCTGCTTGATGCGCTGCAGTCCCAAGGCGTCAAGATACAGTCGATTGACCCCAAAGATGGCGCCGGTGCATTTTTTACGTCAGTGCTGCCGTGGCTGTTGATTCTTGGATTGTGGTTCTTTTTATGGCGGCGTATGTCGGGGATGCTGGCCGGTGGTTTCGGTCGCGGCGGTGCAGGGGATTTCCTTAAAGGCCGTATGCAGGACGTCAAAAAAGTCGACGGTCCTAAGGTCCGCTTCGCAGATGTGGCCGGCCAGGAAAATGCCAAACGCGAAGTCGCTGAGTTGTTGGAGTTCCTTCGCGATCCGGATCGTTATAGACGCCTTGGCGCCGAAGTGCCGCACGGCATTTTGCTGCAAGGTCCACCGGGCACTGGTAAAACCATGTTGGCACGCGCGCTTGCCGGCGAGGCCGGGGTGCCGTTCTTTCATATTTCTGCGTCCGAATTCATCGAAATGTTCGTCGGCGTCGGTGCATCCAGGGTGCGCAACCTGTTTGACGAGGCGAAAAAAAACCAGCCGAGTATTATCTTTATTGATGAACTTGATAGCGTTGGACGGGTGCGTGGCGCCGGCATTGGCGGTGGCCACGACGAAAGGGAACAGACGCTTAATCAGATACTGGCTGAAATGGACGGCTTCGAAGGGCGCGAGGCAGTTGTGGTGCTTGCCGCCACCAACCGGCCCGATGTGTTGGACCCCGCCCTGTTGCGCCCAGGCCGCTTCGACCGCCATGTGACGCTGGACCTGCCCGACCTGGACGGACGGCTCCAGATATTGCGCGTTCACGTCCGAAATGTGCCGCTTTCGGAGGATGTCGATCTCGCAAAGGTTGCCGCTGCAACCCCCGGATTTTCCGGCGCCGACCTTAAGAATCTCGTCAATGAAGCGGCAATGGCCGCAGCACGGGAAAACCTTACGGAAGTAAAGCCCAGCCATTTTGACGAGATGCGTGATCGCATCATCATGGGTGCGGTGCGCACGCTGGCAATCCATGAAGACGAGCGGCATCGTCTTGCGGTACATGAATCTGGACACACAGCGGTTGCGTATTTTCTGCCGGGCACGGACCCGCTGCACAAGGTCACGATCATTCCACGGGGTAGGTCGCTGGGCGGCACGCACCAACTGCCTGAGATCGAACGGCATACATTGCCGGAAGAGTACCTCAAAGATCGACTTGCGGTAATCTTAGCGGGGCGGGCAGCGGAAAAGGTATTTTTAAATTCGGTCAGTTCGGGCGCCGACGAAGATATTCGGATGGCGACACAGATTGCACGCTCAATGGTTGGGCGTTGGGGCATGTCTGAAGATGTTGGTCCGGTCGATGTCCGCGAGAGTGATGAACATCCCTTCCTAGGTCGCGAGTTCGCACAACCTAGGAGCTTTTCCGAAGCGACGGCAGCCGCAGCCGATATCGCCGTTCGAAAGTATTTGGTCGATGCGCAATCACATGCCGAAAAGGTACTTAAGGCAAACAAGCCCCGGGTCGAACGGTTGATAGCGACACTTGAAGAAAACGAGACCCTAGGACGTGATGAGATTGCTGTATGTCTTGGGCCAAAAGAGGTTGTTGGCGGTGTTAAAAAAGATTCTATGAAGTTGCCGCCGACGGTCGAAAAAGGCGATTGATGCCAAATTAGATCGTTGGTGATGCTGGAAAAAATTCTATGGGGCCGCACTTATCTGCCGAAGAAAATTGATGTCTATACTACGGGTTCGTTTATTCAATATCCATTGTGACGTGACTTCTAATAACAATTGTATTTACGGCGTTGCCGCGAAAGCGCTTGACGGCGCGCGCCAAGCGCGGATAACGGAAATCAAGGCATTCGGTCACACCGTCGATCAAAATGGCCCGCCGCCGTATCAGCGAACGACGAGGTCGTTCTTTACGTTTGTGACACCTTCGGTGCTGCGCGCGATTTGGCCGGCACGCACCTTGGTTGCGCTATTGTCGACAAATCCACTCAATTGGACGACGTTCTTAAATGTCGTCACATCGATTTGCATCGATTTCAGGGCCGGTTCGTTCAGCAGTGCAGCTTTGACCTTGGTCGTAATGGTCGAGTCATCGATGTACTCACCGGCGGTTTCCCGTCCTGATGTTGCCTCGCAGGCGGCGACGGTGAACAACAGGGCAATTACCGCTATCACACTTCTCACTTTTGAAAATTGTCGCATAATGGAAACCTCCGTTTTGATGTTTGCGTGTCCGCCGATCAGTTGAGCGGCATGGTTTATCCAGTCCGCAGGGTTATAGCGGGCCGCATTAGAAAGTGATTGTCTTGGTGCCGTTGGCGTTTAACGCCGTGTTTGAAGCGACCTGACGCATGCCACTTTATTTGACCTAGCCGCATTGTTTTTCAAATTCTCACAAAATCTCGTCATAGTGGCCCATTTTCGGTGCTTCGGGGAGACCGTAGCAGAACCGTGTACGCAAAATCGTTGCGGCGTCCGGTCGGGATATCCGGGCACGTGCTACTTTCGGCATTAGCATGTCACTCGGCCCTGCCGCGAGCCGGATGTTCATTGTATGGCGTCCCAAGCCGACGTCGCGCTCGGCAACCACGATCATTTTTTTGTTACAGCACGTCGGAAGCGCGGATGGCGCGTTCTGCCGCTCGAACCCGCAGACACTGCATCTTTGAAATATCAAGGTCATGTCCATCTCCAGTCAGGCCAATATCTGTCTGCTTCTGCGCAAGTGAAGCGTGCGTGCTCTTCTGCGGCACCGGTCTCGGTCACCACCGCGCTTCATAACCCCTTTGAATCGTCCCAGCGCCATTCCTGACCGGCGTATGCGGAGCGGACGGGGATGTCCGCCTGTGCGTCCGCTTGCGCAAAATTCGTATCCGCCGGGCACGTACGCATCATCAGCGGGCGGCTTACGCCGGGGATGCACGACAGTCTTGTCGTGCACTCGGTCACGGGCAGTTTCGCTTCGGGTGGCAGGCTCTTGAGGCAACTTTCACGCATCGTCTGGTTGTCCGCATGATTAAGGACCTCGTGGATCGCTTGTTCCGTCGACTGGTGGTTCTGAACCGGTGACGTGGTGTTTGCATTCTGGGCCAAGCTCGGTGCGCCGATTCCTTGAACGCCCGAAGCCGGCGGCGTCGATCCGGATGAACCGCCGCTCAGTCCGCCGAGCGCGACGCCCGCTATCGTGATCAGTGGCGAACAACCGACGGTGCTTAGGGTGACAAGCAGGCATAAACCGGCAACGTTAAGGAAGCGGCTCTTTTTCAATACCGGTTTCATCGGGAGCTGCTCATCATGCTGCTCGGGCGCTTCAAATATGATATCGCCGCCTGGCTCGCTTGCTGGATTTCGGCTTTTGACAACTTGCCGACGACAGACGGCACAATCGCCTCTGCGCGTTTCCGAAGGGCCGGGTCGCCGCTCCGACTGACCACCAGCAACCATTTTAGTCCGGTGATACTGTCAGCGCTGCTCGGCGAGGCTCTAAGCAGCATGACGGCAAGGTTGAATTGCGCCGCCGTGCTGCCGAGTTCCGCCGCACGTTCGTACCAGCTTCGCGCCGCAGCCGAGTCTTTGGCGACGCCCGTGCCGGTTTCCAGCAGCCAACCGTAATTGTATTGGGAGTTGGCCGGTCCGGCGGCAGCGCCCTGGCGTACCAGTTCGGCGCCGCGCTTTTCGTCGCGCGGGGCGTTCTCGCCACGTAGATACAGGAGTCCCAGATTTGTCTGCGCTTCGGCAAATCCAGCAGAGGCGGACGATTCCAAAAGTTCTATCGCCGCCGCGGGATCTTTTTCGATCCCGTCTCCACGCAACATCAGCAGGGCCAGGCTATTTTTTGATCGGGGGTCGCCACGATTGGCGGCGGCCTTCAAATAGCCGACACCCTTGACTGGATTGCGCGCGACCAAAGCACCGCGAACGTAGAGCATGCCAAGGACAAAGGCGGCGCCATTGTGCTTTGCGTCCGCTGCCGACGTAAGGCGGGTAATCGAGTCCATCCGGCCTTGGTCGCCGAGCCAGTTGCCGAGTCCAAGGATGCCGAGCTCAAATTGGGCATCGGCGTCGCCGGCATCAGCGCGCGCGGTGAGGGTAGCCACCTGAGCGGGGACTTGGTGGCCACCCTCCGCGGCGAGGACGGTCTGGGGGGAGACCGTCATCGAAACCAGAGCAATCGTCGTCGCAACAAAGCTCACGCAAACGCTGAGGCGAGAAAACTTTCCATGCGATGTGGCTGCGGACATTGTGCTTACTCCGACGTTGCCGGAACGGTCGGCGCAAGTATTTCGGTCAGGTTGCCGGCATTCTCAACGGAATTATCGACCGCGACATCGGTGGTCGCGGTCGCGCCTTGATCGCCGGCGCTATCCTGGTCGCCAGTGGTTGCGACGGTGCCGTTCGAGCCGCCGGACAGATTCTGCGTCACCGAATTCATGTTGGCGATCGCGGTCGAGGACGAATTGTAGACGGTGCTGTATTGGGTCAACGCACCCAGGCCGGCATCGGTGCTCGACGTTGCGGACCGTTGGAACTGAAACTGCGCCGCCATGCTGGGGTTGCGCGCCGGAAATCTGTAGCCGTCACGGCCCATTTGCTGGGCGGCGGCGGTCTGTATCATACTGCCGAAAGTCACGACCGATAAGGCAATGACCGTTGAGGCGTATTTTAAAGTGTTGGTCATGATACTCTCCAATTTTTGGAAAATGAGGGAGACAGCGAGCTGTCTCCCCCACTTTTTTCAAGAACGCGACGTTTATTGTGCCGGGCCGTTAACCACAGGCGCGCCAACCGTGATGTTCTTGTTGTTGCCCACCGCAGTTGCAACCGAGTTGACGATCGGGCTGACGGCACCCAGATTGGTGTAGCTGTTGAGAGACACGTTACTCACACTCGACGTTGCCGACACGTCGGCAAAAGCGAACTGAACGATGTCCGCAATCACCAGCGAGTCATCCGGGCTGGCCGGTGCGAGCGAGACGCTCAAGTTGTTGGTAACGGCCGTCGCCGAGCTGTCGACCGACGCATTGAGAATGTCGGAAACAGTCGATGTCGCTGAAATATTGGCCTTGTCGATACCCCCCGTCAGGGCATTGGCGCCGAGTAAGAGTGCAATCGACAGGTTGGAATTTCCGGTATCTACAGCATCAGAAAAAAATAGGTCGCCGTTACCGTTTTCACCGTCCACATTGAAGGCGAACTGGCCTTCATGCAGTTCGAGCGACGTATCGGACGTGATGCTGCTGTTGTTGGCAACCGCGGTCGCGGCGCTAACAACCGACGGCAATTCAGTCACCGCATCGAAGGATTGGGTTGGTGGCACATCGACTTCACCGAGGTCGATGGAGACCGTAACCGTACCGTTGATGCCGCCCCCCCCAGACGATTCATCGTTGAACGCGTCAACAACCGAATCTGACTTGAAGTCGTTTTCGATCAATTCGCCGTCAACATCGTACTGGAACTGGATATCCTGGGTACCGAGATCCACCACACCGCCACCTTGCGGCTGGTTGTTTTCGACGCCGGTCACGGTGGATGTCGCCGTGACGTCACCGATGTTGACCTGAAGGTCTTCGACCATCACCATGCCGTTGGGCTCCATGTCGATCGTGACGGTGACGTCCTTCGTCACGGTTTCGATCACTTCCGCATCCCAGGTCCAGTTGACGGCATCAAAAGCTTGCGCCGGCGCAATGGGGGTCGAGATGAGCGCGATCGCCGAAGCGGTCGCAAGTAGGCCTGATTTAAGAAAACTAGACATCTTACTTCTCCTTTGAGTGGGTTAACGCTTGATCAGCGTAGTCAACCTGTTCGAGCTGGCACTCGGCTGAACTCGGCAGGCGTAGATAATCCGTCATGATCTGGTAAACGGCCATTTCGACAACGGACCTGACGCCAAGTTGAAGCGGTTCGTTTTGAACGCGACCCGCATCAAACTCGACGAGAGTTGTGCCGAAGAAACGAAAGACGTTTGCTTCGACTTCATACCCGAAAATCTGTTTTTGAAGGGAACTGACGTGAACCACGTCAAAGCTCTGCGAATTGACGACCCGGGCGTCGAGGCCGACGTTGATGACGACGGTTCTGGCACCGCCACCGATCCCGGAAACAGCGAGGCGAGCGCCTTCGCTGACAATGTTATAGTTGAGCTCGGTCAGCGCGCCCATGACGACAAAGTTGCTGGCGCGGATCGGCGCCGCCGTCTGGGCCGGCTTGATCGCGAGTTTCTGTTGAACCATACGCGCCTCGGCGAGAGGGATGCGCAGATCGAAGCGTTCGACCAGGGCCACGCTTTGCGTCTTATAGAAGGCACTGATCATCATCTCCGTGATGCCTTGTGTGACCACGGCGGCATTGTTGGAGCGGTCGACCTGACCGGTTTTGTCGGCGATCTCGCCGATGGCGAACACCGGCATATTCCTTCCCTTTAAGAGCGATAGCTTTTTCAGACATTGCGAATAGGGTGTGTCGTTGTTCGTCACCGGAAGTCCGAGTGTCGGTTTGACCCCCCCCGTTGGATAAATGTCGCTGGCCGTGCATCCGCCAAGTGACAATAAAGAGAAGACAATTATGGGAGCCGTTAATAACTTACGCATTGTGTTCTCTCCGCTTTCTATCCGTTGCAGGCGAAGTACGTCTAGAGGTCGCGCCTGATGCAAAATCGAATGTGAAATGAGATTACTTTATTTGATATTTTAATAAAGTGAGCAGATGGGTATTGTTATGCGCATCCGAATTACATATTTTTATTTTGGAAAAAAAGTAATACCTCAAAATTTCCATTCATTTTTCTTTTGCCTCGTGTCAGATTTTGACACCAAGTCATACACTTGCCGACATAGCGAACGGGGGCGATGCGTCGCACCACGGGAATATTTATCTGCCGATAACTGGGTTGCGCGGATCGTTCGCTGCAAGAGAAGGGTGACCAAACTCATGCTTGTACGACGATGACAAGTACTTGCCGCATCCTCATCGCATCCCGCAACGCGGGTGTTGCATGGAATTCGCACCAGGAACTGGAACGGTCAGGGAACTGGCATGTTGTCGGCATTGTCGACCCGCGTGCGAAAAATGCCTTTCACAAAGGGTGCGAGGCAGCAGATGTGGTTTTGATCGAGTCCGAGGATTTGATTTGGCTTTTGAACCACCGGCAAATTGAGACCAGAACGGCCTTCAAGAATTCTCCGCCTGTCGTTCTTCTCGATGAAGGCGACATCCTGGAAATCGTCACCCGCGGCGAACGGACGTGGGGGCTGTTGATGCAGCAGCGGTTCGCTGACATGTCCGTTGACCGGCTCGCGCTGGCCACCAATGGATATCTCGTGATCACTAACACGCTACTGGAGCAGCTTCGTGGAGATGAACTACGGATCGAAATTGTTCGCGACTTGTCGCAGGAAGAGATTTCAGTTCTGTTTTTTCTCGGCGCGGCGCTATCGAACCGCGGCATCGCTGAAACGTCGGGCATGTCAGAGAGTCGTGTAAAGGCGACATCCCGGATTCTGGCGCGGAAGTTGCGCCTGAAAAATAGAACCGCACTTGCGGTTTTTGCCGTGGAAAACGAGGCACTGCTATCTAAGATGGCGGCAAAACGCTCGAAATCGCTGAGGCTTTCAAAGCGCATTGGGCGCAACGATGAGGCAAAAGGGTAAGAATATCGAATTCGGCTTCAACGCCGTCGTGATAGTTGCTACTATTTAAAAGACGCCCTTGAACCCACTGTAAAGAGGTGAACGAGATGAGAAATTTATCTAAGGCTATTATCGCCGTCGCAGTGTCATTGACATGTGTCAACGTGGCGTCAGCACAGGTCGGCAACGCACCTTACTCGCCGGGCGCCTCACGGACCGGCGCCGGTATCAGTTTCGCCTATCGTCAGGCGATCTTGAACGCAAAAATTCTTGGCCAGCGGCCGCGGGCTTTGGTTCGCGGACCTTCGGGCGAATTATTGACCATTCAACGGCGCGGTCGAAACGCGTTGGTCCTGTATCCGGGTGACGGCAGTTTCATTCCCGGCGTGCGACCGAACGCCGGCTGGCCGACGGGACTCGGTACTGGACTGGGCTGGAACTTGGCGTCCTATTCCGGATCCGTTGGCGGCTATCGTTCTGCGCCGGCACAAAGCCTTAACTCATGGGTTTCTTTGTTGCCGTCGAGCGCTGATGGAGCAACATCGAGCTTCGGACTTTACAGCGATGGCGGCACGCCGATTGATACCTGGATCATGCAGCTCAATCAGATTTAGGCTGTATCCGAGGGGAGCGCCGGGAGAGGGGCCATGGTTGGCCCCTCCGGGGTTGATCCGTGTCACCCGCATGGGGACTGTTCGACGCGATGCCGCGCGTCAAATATTTATCGACGACATCATATAATTTTCGGCGTCACCTGCATTGAGGTCATTCATGGGCTAAGGGACGATGCCATTTCGCGCGGCTTGGCGCTGGAACGCTCACTCTCGACGGTGTCAGACACGATGCCGTTCTGCAGCGCCCAGATCGCTGCCTGGGTCCGATTGCGAGCATGTATCTTCTTGAGGATCGTCTTCAGGTGAACCTTGACCGTGCCTTCGGTGAGGTTCAGGGAATTTGCGATACCCTTATTGGAATTACCGTTCACCAGGCAAGACAAAATTTCCGACTCCCGCTCCGAAAGACTGCTGCCGTTACCTTTGTCGGTGGCGCTGCCATTTGATTTTGCGACAAAGCGATTGTTAATCAAGAGGTGAGCGAGATCCGTCGGGAACACCTTCTCTCCCGTCATCACCAGGTTGAGCGATTGTTCGAAAGCGCCCGGCGACATACTTTTGAGCAGGTAGCCGTCGACGCCTTCACACAAGGCCGCAGTGAGCGAGTTGAGGCAGAACTCCTCCGTCAACACGACGACCCGGGGTTTCGGCTTCACATCATCCAACCCATCCATGAATGCCGACAACGTCTCGCCGTTTCCATTGAAGTCGATAACGACCATCGACGGTACATCATTGGCGATTTGTCTGAGGCCTTCGGGCAGGGAGGTCGCTTGTCCCGCCATATTGAAATGAGAGTCCCGCAACAGTTGTCGCAAGCCCTCGCGAAATAATTGGTTTGGGTCGATGTGGAAAACGGATACGGTGTCCAATGTCTTCTCCTATTGCCCAATATTAAGTGTCTTTTTTTATTTATAAATATATATCCATGTATCGAATTTTCTTTTAAAACTATATTGATAGTGTAATGCGCATATTGATATTATATACGCATTTTATATTAAAAAAACTGCGCAAAAGAGTATTATTACTTCATCCCGCTTATTACTTTTGCGCACCGCATACCTCAAAAGTTGCTGAAAGGATATTTTGGTTTTGTTTTTAACCATTCGAGCACACGCCAACATTTGTGCACGCAATGCCGAGAGGCATTCCGATCACGCATCAATTGTCGCTTCTGTATTTTCGTCATAATCAAGAGCACGTCTGTTTTTTTTTAAATTTCTTAACTAATAACAACATACGCAGGAATATTTTTAGGTGTTATGCGTTGTGTCTTAGACCGCTGTTTTTCTTATCGCCGACAATTCAAAGCCTTCGTAATTTGCGTTCGACAGAATGTTTTTCCGAGATTTTAAATCCGTGTTTTGCGGTTTGGCTTAGGTTTAATGCATCGCACGTGCTTGCCAAAAGGCCACCGCCGGCAGAACGACCCACTTAAGGTGTTCGGCAGTTGCCGCGTACAACGTTTCGTCAGCCCAGACTGCGGCGCTCCCCGGCGTGTTTTCAGGAGGCTCCACGAACAGCCAATAACTAATCATCGAGAAGCTCAATGCGCAGGCGATCGTCATCAGGCAGACCTGTCGATACCCGACATCAGGCCAACGGTTGCTGCCGTATATGACCAGCGCTGCGAACAACGTGGCGAGCGCGATGATGAGATCGACATTGATCATTCGAATGGTGGAAAGTGCTATTTGATCGGCGTTTGCCGACTTCCAAATCGGGCTTAGAGGCAAATAGATAATTTCCCAGATAACGCTGGCGACGAAAATCCATAACATATACGAGCGTATCGTTGGCAGCCACGCGTTGAGGGGATGCGGCGATAGATGTTGTTTGATCGCGTCCGCCGCGGATATTTCCTTGTCGTGCGTATAAACGACATGCGTTGCCGGCTCGGATAGGCGATTGGGGTGCAGCGCGTTTCGCTTGTGGCTCATGTTACAGCTCCTTCCGTAATGCCCTTAACGAACACGTATGGCTATGCCTTTGTTAGGGCCAGACGCGGGGCTAGACACCATGGCCGTCGTCGGTGACGTGTGATCGGCGGCGCGGTCATGGCCGACGGCATTGTTCCTGGTATCGATGGGCCGCATAAACTCAAAATCGCCGCTGTGTCGTTGGCCCGTCACCGGCAATGCAAGCCGCGCCTTGAGGTTGCCATGGCGCAATATAATCGGCAGATCAACGGGCGCGGCCGATCCGACGCGGAAATAGATGATTTCGACGTCGTCATTGATCACGCCTGGGATCATCGTCATCCAAATGTTGGTCAGAACAAAAGCAAGCAAGACCAATACGGCGATTTTTGTGGTGCCGATCCTGTCGCCTCGCCAGCAGATGCGATTTCGGGTGTCGTCTGCCATCGGGGAGGGGGAGCTCACAACGTCTGCCCATATGGCGTTGCTTTCGCGAACGCGATCTATTTTCGCCAACATACAACCCTCCCAGCTTTACGATGCATACGGCTTTGATTTTGAATGCTTGGTAACATATGCGCGAAATTGTCGATACCGGAAGGGTCGGAATCTACCCAATATTTCGATGTGTGTGATAAGCGAGCGCGTTTGATCGCAATCATAAAACCCACGCTGTTAGTCTAGAAAATATTATTTGATATTCTCGTTTAAATTGATATATTTTATGATAAGGTATAAAAAATGCAGCGGAATACGTTGCGTAATATCGTGGAGGGATGAAACCTATGCCACGTGTGCATGACTCGTCCAACGACGAGATTGAGGGCAACAAAGATCAGTTTTTAGTAGTTGGCGTCGGCGCCTCAGCCGGTGGGCTGGACGCGTTTCGAAAATTTTTCGATGTGATGCCCGCCGATAGCGGCATGGCTTTTATCCTCGTACAGCATCTCGATCCCTCCCAAGAAAGTATGATTGCAGAACTTCTCTCCAGTCATACCAAAATGAAAGTCTATCAAGCGGTCGAAGGTACACCGGTCGAACCGGATTGCGTTTACGTCGTCCCGCCCGGCATTTCACTGGCGATCATCGACGGTCTATTTCATATGTCCGCCGCACACAAAGGTCATGGCACAAGATTGCCGTTCGATTTTTTGTTGCGGTCATTAGCCGAGCAAGTCGGTGAGCGCGCCGTCGGCGTTGTTCTCTCCGGCACCAGGTCAGATGGCAGCGTCGGCCTTAGAGCTATAAAAAAAAGTCGCGGCTTTATTATTGCTCAGGAGCCCAGCGATGCTGGGTTTAGTGGTATGCCCCGGAGTGCCATCGAGACAGGCTTGGTTGATCGCGTGCTTCCCGTCGCCAAATTCCCGGACGCACTGATCTCTTATCGCCGCTGGATGTGGCGAGAAACGAAGTTGTTGCGGGACGATATATCCATTCCCGGGGACGACCCGGATTTTCTGACACGGATTGTAGAGCTTATACGTACCAATAGTGCTTATGACTTTACGCCGTACAAGCGCGGGACTTTGGAGCGCCGGACCAAACGCCGCATGGCGATGTTGGAAATCGAGCCTGAAGACATGGAACAGTATCTGGAACTACTTAAAGAAGATCCCGACGAAATAAATACCTTGGCAAAGGACCTGTTGATCAACGTCACCAACTTTTTCCGTGACGCCAATGTCTTTAATCTGCTCACCGATAAGATCGTTCCCGAGATGATCGAAAATGCAAAACTTAGTGTTCCGTTGCGAATTTGGTGCGTTGGATGCAGTTCCGGCGAGGAAGTCTATTCTCTTGTCATCACCTTTTTGGAACAGATTGCAAAGTCGAAACGCCCGATCAAACTTCAGGTTTTTGCCTCGGATATAGACCCAAATGCGATCCAAACCGCCCGCGAGGGACTTTATCCCAAAACTATCGCCGCCGATGTATCGCCAGCGCGGCTGGCGCGGTTTTTTACGGCTGATAGAACGGGCTTCCGTGTGTCGCAAAAGCTACGTGATTCAGTCATATTTACGGTTCAGGATGTCTTGGTGGACCCACCTTTCTCGCGTATTGATTTGATTTCGTGTCGAAATGTGCTGATTTATTTGTTGCCGGATGCGCAAGCCAAAGTCATTTCTCTGTTCGATTTTTCTCTCAACGACCGGGGCCTCTTGTTGCTCGGTGCATCGGAAACGCTCGGCGCGCGCGAAGAACGTTTTGTGCCTGTTTTTAAAAGAGAATGGGTCTATCGGCAATCTGGCGAACGCGCTAAACGGTTCCCAGATGTGTCATCCATCACCAACCGCGAGTTACGCTCCCATCCGCGCACCGACGTCGTGCGGACCCTGCCGCGACAGACTTTTCTGGCAGATATATGTCGTCGATTGGTGTTGGAGTCCTTCGCGCCGTCATCGGTTCTCATCAACGAAAAGCAAGAATGCATCTTCACGTTAGGGGAGATCGCACATTATCTTCGCGTCGTTTCCGGTCATCCCACCAACGATATTATGGCGATGGCCCACGATGACGTGCGCAGCTATCTTCGCGAGGCTATCTCGCGTGGGGCGATGATCAATGATCGGATCAAGGTCGAGGGTGGCCGGATCAACCGAGAAGGCAGAGAAATATCATTTCATATATCTGTCCAGCCAGTTCAAAGCGATGGTGAAAATTTTCTTTTGATTTGTTTTGTCGAGACGCCGGATCCGACGGAGCAACAGGCCAACGGTGTGGTGCACTATGATCCATTGCGGATCGCGGCGTTGGAAAAGGAACTTGCGGCAAAGAAAATCGAAATCGCAACGGCGCGATATAATGTCGAGACTCTTACCGAATCACAGATGATCATTCACGACGAAGCGTTGTCGGCGAACGAAGAATTTCAGGCAACGAACGAAGAACTTCTGACGTCGAAAGAGGAACTGCAATCGCTCAACGAGGAATTGTCGGCGCTCAACACGCAACTCCAGGAGACGTTGGAGCAGCAGCGACGCACCTCGAATGATCTTCAGAACGTACTCTTTAGTACCGACGTGCCAACCATCTTTCTCGACACCCACTTCAATATTCGCTTCTTCACCCCGACAACCCGGGCCGTATTCAATATTATTCAAGGGGATATAGGGCGCCCGCTTTCGGACCTAAGCCCGCTTTCCGCCGATGCGGAGTTGTTGGATGATGCGAAATCCGTCCTCAAGGATTGGTCGCCGAGGCAACGAGAGATCAAGGCGCTCCATGGAAAATGGTTCAACCGCCGAATCCTACCGTATCGTACCAAAGACAATAAAATCGACGGGATCGTGATTACATATCACGACATTTCCCAGCAAATGCATGCCGCTGGCGCCCTTGAGACCGCATGCAAACTCGCTGAGATGTCGAATGCTACAAAGTCGAACTTTCTTGCCGCTGCCAGCCACGACCTTCGCCAACCATTGCAAACCCTGATGCTGCTTCATGGCATGCTGGAACCGACCATAAATAACAGCGATGCTAAAAAGCTGGTAGCACGCATCGGCACGACGCTCGCCTCCGTGTCCGGTATGCTGAACTCTCTATTGGATATAAATCGGATAGATGCAGGCATCATTCCGGTTGAAAAGATAGACTTCGAGATCAGCGACCTTCTCAAGCGGCTGAGCGACGAATTCAGCTATCATGCGGAGGCAAAAGACCTTGAACTGCGGGTCGTGCACTGTCGGCGGCAAATCTTCAGCGATCCGCCCTTACTCGAACAGATACTCAGGAACTTATTGGCAAACGCCATTAAATTTACGACCGAAGGTAAGATACTGTTCGGTTGCCGCCGTCACGAGAACGCGCTACGGATCGAAATCTGGGATACCGGCGTCGGCATTGCCAGAGAAGACATAAAGTTGATCTTCAACGAGTACCATCAACTCGCTGGCGCTTCGACCAATGCGGAGGGGCTCGGGCTTGGACTCGCTATTGTTGATCGTATGGCACGCTTGCTAGAGCATCGCATCAATGTCGTGTCCCGTCCGGGCAGAGGAACAGTGTTTGCCGTTGAGGTCGAGTTGGCCGCTGACAATGCCAGCCGATCGCTGATGGCGCCTATCAAAAGCGGTGTTGCCGCAGACGCTGATCACGCCGCCACATCATATAACGTCGTGCTGATAGAAGATGAACCGGATCTTCTGGAACTTTTCGGGCGTGCCTTCAACAATGCAGGACATACCGTGCGAACGGCGCGAAGCAGTGCGTCATTGAACCGAATACTCACTGCGGCAACAACGCCGCCGGACATCATTATTGCCGATTTCAATTTGACGGGCAGCACAAACGGGCTGCAACTCGCCATCAAGTTCCGGAAAAAATTCAATCATGATGTGCCGATCATTGTTCTGACCGGTGATATTTCGCCGGATATTCTCCGGCGGATTACGCAAGAGAATTGCCAGTACATACACAAACCGATCTCGCCGCAAGAGCTGGAAAAGGCCATGAGTCGGCTTATCGACAAAGCCAAGCCATGGCCGCAGCCGAGCAAAAATTCACGGCAGACGGACGAAGTGATCGTCAATGTCATTGATGACGACTCCATCCTGCGCAAAAAACTGAGTGTCGAGTTGGAACAGGACGGACGCATCGTGAAATTGTATGCGACGTCCGAGACGTTCCTTGAGGATTATCAGCCCCGCGGCACGCAGTGTCTTATACTTGATGCCTATCTGCCGGGGATGAGCGGACTTAAATTACTCCAACATCTGGCTGATATTGGCAGTCGATTGCCGACAATCATGATAACGGGACTCAGCGATACGGAGATCGCCGTCGATGCGATGAAGGCCGGGGCACTGGACTTCATCGAAAAGCCGATCAAAATTGACGAGTTGCGAAAGAGTATTACGATGGCCCTCGAAAAATCCGCAGATGGGGCTGCGCGCGATACGTGTTTGGCAGGTATCGCTGATCGTTATAAGCGCCTGACGCCCCGGCAGAGACAAGTGATGGAACTTGTCCTGCGCGGTCATCCTAGTAAAAACATTGCGGCGGATCTCGGCATCAGTCAACGCACGGTCGAAAATCACCGCGCCGCCGTGATGGCGAAAACGGCCTCTGCATCCCTACCGGCACTGGCGCGGTTCGCCGGTGCGCTCGCCCGAGCTCAACATCGACTTCCCAGCAACCTGCACGGCTTGCGCCGCGTCAAAGACGTCAAGTAGGTAAAATCCGAATCTATCACGCCGTCCATTTCATCCTGTATCATTCGATATTGAAATACTTGGGCCGGTCCATTCGTCGCGCGCGGGGGAACGGCTCAAGACATGGTCGGCCTTAATATATAACAAGGCGTCGAATCACGGCGCTAACGGAGTAACGTCGATGTCACTTGGCACCATTCTTCTCATTGTTCTGGTCATCTTTCTTCTCGGTGGATTCAGCGGCCGACTCGGTGGTTATGGTTATGGGTTCGGCCACGGCGGTATGGGTGTCATCGGCACCATTTTGATCATCGTTGTCGTGCTCATGGTGATCGGCCGAATTTAGCGCTTAAAGGCGCATGCATGCATCGACTGCGTGCCAACCTCCTCCGCCTGCTTCAAAAAAACGCTATCTGTGGCTCTGAAAACGTCAATGCCTTCATGGAAATCTGCTTCTTTCGATCCCGGGATCATAATTGGAAAATTCCAGCCATATATGGTCCGATTTTTTGGGAGCAGATCGGTCTGGCGGACATCTTCTAGAGCACGCTTGCTTAGCGGTGGTCTGACGCCAAGCATAAAAACCGCTGCAATGCATCTGCAAGGTCTGGCACATCGATTTAGCCCATCAGCGCCTTCAAATGACTGACAACGCTTCGCGCAAGCGCGCCGTATTCGTAGCCGCCCTCTAGCATTGAGACGATACGTCCGTTGGCGTGGCGATTGGCGGCATCGACGATGCGCCGTGTAATCCACGCGTAGTCATCTTCTCGAAGGGCGAAGCCCGACATGTCGTCGTATTCATGACCATCGAAACCCGCTGAGACGCAAATGAGTTGAGGTTTGAACGCGTCCAAGGCGGGAAGACATTTTATTTTGACGGCGTCTCGAAATGAACCGCCGCTCGTGCCGGCTGGTAACGGGATATTGATGATGTTACTGGATTTCGAAGAGAGACCCGTATGGGGATAAAATGGGTACTGAAAAATCGAACATACCAGCACGCGCGGGTCATCTGCGAAAATGTCCTCGGTGCCGTTACCGTGATGAACGTCAAAATCGACGACGGCCACGCGCGTCAGGCCGTATTCTTCCATGGCATGAGCGACGGCGACGGCGACGTTGTTGAAAATGCAAAATCCCATGGCCTTGCCGCGTTCCGCATGATGACCGGGTGGCCTTACCGCGCAAAACACGCTGTCCACGTCCCCTTGCATGACGAGATCGACACCCTGAACGCCCGCGCCAGCAGCCCTCAACGCAGCGTTTAACGTGTCAGGCGACAATACCGTGTCATCATCAAGCGCAACCGAGCCGGATGCCGAAGAGGCCTTGAAGATGGTGTCGATGTACGCGTCGTCGTGTACCCGTGCGAGATCTTTTCGCTCGGCCATCTCCGCATCGAAAAACCGCATCACGGTACTTAATCCGCTTGCAATCAGGGCGTCATCGATGACGTCTAGGCGCTTAGGCGTATCGGGATGACCGGCGCCAGGGTCGTGCAGTTTGCATTCGGCGTGAGAAATAAAACCAAGCATTTTTGATCTACAAGCAAAGCTCAACAGCAACCACGGTTGGATCGTCGGGTAGCTTTCTTTGTGAGAACCCGAGTTCCCGGGTGAGGTCCAGCATCGGATGATTGTCGTGCAGGACGGTACCTTCCATTTTCTTCAATCGGTGATGGCGGGCGGCTTCGATGAGTGCCTCCATCAGACGAGTCCCGATCCCTTGTTTGCGCAGGGAATCCGACACGACAACGGCAAATTCGCATGAGATGTTGTCGGGATTAATCACATAGCGCGCAACGCCATGTTGTTCCAATTTATCACCGCGCTTGGCAATCGCGACCAAGGCCATTTCTCGGCGATAGTCGATTTGCGTGAAACGGACAAGCATCTCGCGCGAGAGTTCGTTGATAGTTCCCATGAAGCGGAACCGCTTGGCGCCTGGGGACAAATTTTCAACGAAGTTGGCTTCGCTTTCGGCGTCTTCTGGTCGGATCGGTCGGATCGTAAGGGGCGTCCCGTCGGTCAAGTATTCTTGCAAAACGAGGTGGCGCGGATAAGGGTGAATTGCGACGTGCGCGTAGCGATCTTGGTTTGCCGGGGGGCGGGCGATGCTGATGCGGGCATCGACGGCAAGGACTCCCGTCGATCCGGCGAATAGTGGATTGATATCGAGCTCGATGACTTCGGGCAATTCGCATACTAAATCTGAGACCTTCATGAGAACGTCAACGATCTCATCACGATCAACGGCGGTTCTGTCGCGAAATGCGCCAAGGAGACGTGAGACGCGCGTCCGATCCATAAGCCGGTTGGCGATAACGGTGTTCAGCGGCGGTAGTGCGACGGCGCTATCGCGCAGCAATTCTACCATTGTACCGCCAGCCCCAAACATCATCACCGGACCGAATACGGGATCCCTGCTGACGCCGACGACAAGTTCGCGGGCATCTTCGATTTGCGCTTGTGGCTCGATGGTTACGCCGTCGATTTTGGCTTCCGGCTTTGCGTCTTTGACGCGATCCATCATCTCTCGAAACGCGATTTTTACGTCCGCCGCATTCATAATGCCGGTCCGTACGCCGCCGATATCTGATTTATGAGAAATGTCCGGCGATGCAATTTTCATCACGACGGGAAAGCCGACGGACTCTGCCGCAATGAGTGCGTCGGAAGCGTCTTCCGCGCGTATCGTCATGTTCACGGGAATGCGGAAGGCTCTCAAGAGCGCTTTTGATTCGATGTCCGAAAGCATATGCCGTCCCTCCGCGAGGGCCGCATCAATAATCATTTGAGCGCCCTGCAAGTCAGGCGGATGGTCCTCTGACAAGGGGCCTGGGACTTCAAGCGCCAACTCTCGATTCCGACGATGCTCCGCAAGATACGAAAATGCCTCGACGGCGCGCTCCGGTGTCGTGAAATCGGGAATGCCGGCCGCGGACAACTTTTGCCGCGCGGCTGTTACCGAACTTTCACCCATCCAACAGGCCAGAACCGGCTTCTTATTTCGCTTGGGAATAGCATTGATAAGCGCGTCGGCCACGTCGGTCGCCTCCGTCATCGCTTGCGGCGTTAACATCACGAGAATACCGTCGAAGTTTTTATCCGCGAGTGCGGCTTCGATGGCGCGTGCGTAACGTTCCGGTGTTGCATCACCGAGGATGTCGATCGGATTGCCGTGCGACCAGTAACGCGGCAGAAAGCTGTTAAGAATTTCCACTGTTGCCGCCGATGGCTCAGCAAGATCGACTCCCAGGTCACCGGCGCGGTCTCCCGCAAGAACGCCCGCGCCACCACCGTTCGTCACGATACCAAGCCGATTGCCGTCTGCGTGCACATCCGCCGACAGAATTTCACTTGCTGCGAAAAGTTGACCGAATGTCCCCGCGCGAACGGCACCTGCACGGCTCAGTGCGGCGTCGAACACGGCGTCGTCGCCAATCAACGCGCCGGTATGTGTGTGTGCCGCTTTGGAACTTTGATTGTGACGACCCGTTTTGAGTACGATGATTGGTTTCGTCCGTGCGGCGGCACGTAGAAATGACAGGAATGCGGGCGCGTCCCGGACACCCTCAATATACAGCAGGATGGCCTCGGTCTTTGGATCGCTTGCAAGAAAATGCAGAATATCGCCAAAATCAAGATCGGTGGCGTTGCCAAGCGACACGATGGCTGAGAATCCAAGATGATGCGGTTCTGCCCAATCGGAAATCGCTGAGCACAACGCACCGGACTGCGAGACTAGGGCAAGGCGGCCCCTCGGTGTATTGGCACGCAAGAAAGTCGCATCCAGGCCGTGCCACGGTCGGACGATGCCGACGCAATTTGGTCCCAAAAACCTGACACCGGAGCGATGAGCAGCGTCGATCAGCTCCGCTTTGAGGGAATTGCTGGAATCCCCGGCTTCGTCGAATCCCGCAGAGAGAACAATCGCCGCCTTGGTCCCGGCTTCGCCGCATTCGCGGATGATTTTAGGGACTGTAGCCGCAGGTGTCGCGATGACCGCCAAATCGATCGGTGTTTGCGTGGCTTCGATCGACGGATAGCACTTCAGCCCGCCGACTTTTTTGTATTTGGGGTTGATGGGCACGACTCGACCATCGAACGCCCCCGAGTTCAATTTGGCGAACACCCTTGCGCCGACGCTGTCCGACAACTCGGTCGCGCCAAAGACGGCCACCGATCGCGGATCGAATAGTGGGGTGAGAGGGTGAGCGAAAGTGTCTGAGGTCATTGAGGATGCCTGACTCCATTTTTTCATTTACACAAATTTCTGGACGTTGGTGTTTCTTATTAGACGATTTTCTAGCTTATTGAATTGATCTAAAACAAATGCGTGAATTTTTTACACGTGAATGAAGGTTTTCTCATTCGCGGTGTCTGAAACGTGAATTAGATTTATCATTTAATCATTATATGGTGTCGAGTATGGAAAAGCTGCTGAATGATTTTGGCGATCACGTGTCCCGGAGTCTTGCAGATATTCATGATGTGCCGCAGGCGGGTTTTTTGGCTGCGAAACAGATGGCGAATGTCTTACAGCGTACGCCGATGCACCTTCGAAGCGTTCGGCGTGAAAACCCGCTTAGCGATGAACTGGAAGCGGCGCTTGGGTTGGCCTGCCAATTGGATGAGCCCGTCTCGAAGTTTGTACCAAGTTTTTCTAAGTTTGCAGATCAGTTGCCATGGTATCGGCGCGCAGCACGCGGGGACGTCGTCTTCGAACACGGGTATATAAATGCTGAAGTTATCGGCCCGAAGGGCATCGTCTTTAGCGATGAGATCACGGTCGGTGTCACTCTGATGCGCCCAGATATCGTTTATCCGGATCACCACCATCCGCCCGAGGAAGTGTACATCGTTTTAAGCCCAGGCTTTTGGCGACAAAAGGATGAAGAATGGTGGGCCCCAGGTCCAGGTGGCTACGTTTATAACGTGCCAGATATCTTGCATGCGATGAAATCCGACGCGGACCCGCTGTTCGCCATTTGGTGTTTGAATTTATCGCCGGAGATTTGAGTTCTAATCTGCCGGGATCAATGGGACGTTTTCGCGCAGTGCTAAAAACGTCCAAATTTTCCGCGTTAATTCATTGGTGTTAGAATTGGTTCGGTGGATCAATATCTGCAGGTTAATGTGCCAACTCTGCTTGCCGGCAATGGTCAGAATGCCTGTATCAAGATCCGGCTGAACAAGGCTTTGCGGCAGCCAAGCGATGCCGGCGCCGTCTCGTGCACGGATGCGTAGCGCACCAGCCATAGAGTTTTCATAAACAACGGATAGTTTCTGGTGCAGGCCGCCGGCCTTGAGAAGCGGTTCGACATGACGCCCGATGGGTGCCGTGTGGCCAAATTGTAAATATGGAATGGCGGAGAGGTTTGGGTCATCGATGTCGAACAGTGGTGTGCCGGACGGCGTCGCCTTGCTGACCGGAATCAGTTTATCCTGTCCAATCTCTAATGATTCCAGCGATGGAAATTTCGGCATGCTGGGCGAATAGTTGCTCTGATAGGCGATGACATAATCGACGTGGCCTTTCTTTAGATCGTCGATACAGTTCGGCAGATCATCGGCGCGAAGGCGTGACATGATCGCCCCAAACGATTTTTCGAACGCCTGGAGCCACGACGGATAAAATCGCCAGCCAATAGAGTGTTGTGTCGAAAACGAGACAACGTATTTATCGGGTTGCGCCAAAAGGGCCCGCACTTGATCTCGCTCGGTCTCAATCCGTGCAATGGCTTGCTCGCCGGCTTCAAGCATTTGTCGGCCGGAACCGGTTAACTTCGCTGGATGCGAAGATCGATCTACAAGCGTCACGCCGACCCACGTTTCTAAGGCTTTAATTCGGCGACTAAAGGCGGGTTGGCTGAGATTTGATAACTCCGCCGCCCGGGAAAAATTCCCGGTCCGTGAGAGATGTGCGAGATCTTTGAAGAGTGAAAAATCCATGTTGCCTAGCATTATGCAAAATTTGCATAATGCTAGGCAAACATAGAATTGGCCATATGACGAAAACTCGAACACCCTGATTGCATAACAAATATGGCATTGGGAGCAGCGAAGCATGGACGTTTTGACGGATAAGGGGAGCGATCTGCTTGAGCTTAATCGTTTTCCGCGGGTTTCGCTCTGCCATCAACCGACGCCGATTGAACAGATGCTGCGTTTAAGCGAGCATCTTGCGGGTCCCAGTTTTTATATTAAGCGCGACGACTGCACCGGGCTCGCCAGCGGTGGTAATAAAACACGTAAGCTTGAATTCTTGGTCGGCGACGCACTCCAACAAGGTGCGGATATGCTCGTGACGCAAGGCGCCGTGCAGTCGAACCATGTGCGCCAAACGGCGGCAGCGGCTTGCCGTGTCGGTTTGAAATGTCATGCGCTGTTGGAGCGCCGGGTTCCTGATCGTGCCCCAGACTACGAAAAAACCGGCAACGTTTTTCTGGATAAACTATTTGGCACAACGATTGAGTTTCGGCCGTCCGGCTTAGACATGAATGCCGAGGCCGAGGCCGCCGCAGAAAAGCTGCGGGCTGAAGGGCATCGCCCGTATTTCATACCCGGTGGCGGGTCCAACGCAATAGGCGCGCTGGGTTATGTATCGTGTGCTCAGGAAATTATCGTGCAATCCAAAGCCATGGCGATCAATTTTGATTGGATTGTGATGGCGACGGGGAGCACCGGCACCCAAGCCGGGCTGGTCGCGGGCCTCCATGCGTTGGGCAGTAGCCTGCCTGTGATGGGTGTCAGTGTCCGCCAAAAACATGATCACCAAGTAAAAGCTGTGTCTGCGCTCGTTGAACGCACGCTGACCAAGTTGGGCGTGGACGGTAACGCTGGCACGAAGGTTCTTGTCGATGACGGGTATGTCGGCGAAGGCTACGGCTTGCCCGCGCCGTCGACATTAGCCGCGATTGATCTCGCGGCGAAGCGCGAAGGCCTTTTGCTTGACCCGGTTTATTCTGCAAAAGGCTTTGCCGGCATGGTCGGACTAACCAAGGCCGGTTTTTTTAAGCCCACCGATAAGGTCTTGTTTCTTCATACCGGCGGATCGGTCGCACTCTTTGCTTATGAGGAGATGCTCGTCCCGTCTTAAGGGAGTGCTTATGCGCGATTAAGGGAACACCGCATTCAAATAACAAGAAGCGTCATACGCTCGAAAATTTGCATTATGGATCACTCAAAGGAGGCGAAAGTGAAAAAAGCTATACTCAGTATATTTGTTGCAGGTGCCATTGGTATGGCGTCGGCGCCGGCGTTCAGTGCCGAAAAAGTTATGATCGGCAAACCGACATGGACCGGTGCGCAGGCCATTGCAGCGTTGCTGCAAGCGGTGGTTGTTCAGCGGATCGGTGGCGAAGCCGAACTGGTTCCGGGTAACAATGCGACGATTTTCCAAGCCATGGATCAAGGCAAGGGCGATATCGATGTACACCCGGATGTCTGGCTACCGAACCAAGAAAGCTTCACAAAGAAATATGTCGATGGTGAAGGCACTGTTCAGCTCAGCAAAAACCCTTACGAAGGAAACCAAGGCTTCTGCGTTTCGCAGGACTTCGCCAAAGCCAACCAGATCACCGATATCGCCGACCTCGGCCGTCCGGACGTTGCCATCAAGATGGACAGCGACGGCAACGGTAAAGGTGAAATGTGGATCGGTGCGCCGGGCTGGGCCTCGGCCAACGTCAACGAAGTAAAAGTTCGCGACTATAACTTGTCGCCGTTTATTGATGCGGTCCGCGCCGAAGAAAGCGTGAAAACCGCACGCGTAAAGGACTCCATCGCCAAAGGTGAAGGCTATGCGTTCTATTGCTATAAGCCGCACGCAATTTGGTACATGTTCGACGTGATGATGCTGACCGAACCAAAATACGATCCTGCCAAATACAAGATGGTTCAGCCGTCGGATTCACCTGATTGGTTTAAAAACTCACATGTAGAGACCAAGGATGCGCTGAAACAGGTTCAGATTGCTTGGTCGAAGTCTTTGAAGGCGCGTTCGCCGGCGATTGTCGAGTTCTTCGAGCGGTTTTCTCTGACGGCCGACGATGTGTCGAGCTTTGCCTACGAGATTTCCGGCAAAGGTCGCGATCCCTATGAAGTTGCTACTGATTGGATCAAGGCGAACCCAAAGCGCGTTGATGCGTGGTTGGGGCTTTAATCGTCCGCTAAGTAACAAAGGGCTGTCGTCGTATAGATATTTCGGCGGCAGCCCCGTTACATATGCTTCTGAAACAATGCATGCATCGGAGCGCAACATGTCAGCAGATTTTTCAGGCGATATGTCAGACAGCGCGGCGGCACCGGTCGTCATCATTGAAAATGTCTGGAAAATATTTGGCGCCAATGCGGATGCTGCAATGCAGGCGATTCACGATGAAGGCCTGACGAAATCGCAAGTGCTTGAACGCTTCAATGCGGTGGTCGGCGTTGCGGACGTCAGCTTGACCGTCAACAAAGGTGAAATCTTCTGCGTCATGGGACTGTCGGGGAGCGGCAAGTCGACGCTGGTTCGCCACTTCAACCGCCTGTTAGAGCCGACGTTCGGCAAAATTATCATTGAAGGCACGGATGTCATGGCGCTTGGTTCGCATGCGCTGCAGGAGTTTCGTAACCGAAAAATCAGTATGGTTTTCCAAAACTTCGCTCTGCTGCCGCATCGGTCCGTGATCGATAATGTGGCGATGCCGCTTGAAATTCGCAACGTCAACAAAAACGACAGGCTCCGCCAAGCTCAGGATATTCTTAAGATTGTCGAGCTTGAAGCCTGGGGCAATAAGTTTGCACATGAGTTATCCGGTGGTATGCAGCAGCGCGTCGGTTTGGCGCGTGCCTTGGCTGCCGACCCCGACGTATTGCTGATGGACGAGCCGTTCAGCGCGCTTGATCCACTCATCCGTCGCCAACTTCAAGACGAGTTCATCAAGCTTTCGGGGGTGATGAAAAAGACCACCATTTTTATCACCCATGACCTTGATGAAGCGGTGCGGATCGGCGACCGGATCGCCATTATGCGGGATGGTCGGATCGTACAAATCGGGACCGCCGAAGATATTGTTATGCATCCCGCCGACGATTACGTGGCAGATTTTGTCGCCGGCATCTCGCGCCTTAAGGTCGTGCGCGCACACGCGGTCATGAAGCCCATCGACGCATTTATTCAGCAGAACGGCGCAATTCCAGCCGATGCGCCAAGAATTGCCGAAAACGACTCGCTGAGCACACTCATCCATCTCGCCATAAAAGAAGAAAAACCCATCATCGTCGTCGATAACGGCGTTGATGTCGGCGTCATTACCCGCAGCAGCATTCTTCAAACGGTCATCGAAGGGACGGAGGTATCATGAGCGATCATCAAAGCCAGAACCCTGAGATTCAGATGGTTTCGTCTGCTGATCTTGCCGCGCAGGAACTTGTGGATCGGCGCGCGCAAATCACGAAGTTTGTTCGCACCAATGCCGATTATTATATCACTCAGTTTGATCGCATCGGCAGCGAAGCCAAGTTTGTTTGGACCATTAATCTGTGGGCCGGCCTATTAGGGCCGATCTGGTTTTCCGCGCGCGGTCTTTGGAACTGGGGATTGTCATTTCTGATTGTTGAGATTTTTGCGTTCGTTCAGATTGCACGCGGCTTATTTGGGGATCTCGCAAGCAGCGCCTGGGACCGGATCGCGCAGATTGAGGGTACCTTGGATTTGCGCCGTCAACAGCTTCAGTCGGCGATTGAAAGTGGCTCAGATAAAATGGATGTTTATCGACGGTCGGTCGAGTCCTTAGAGGGTGCCATCGGCGGCATTCGTCTTGAAGCACAGCAATTAGAAGACTCAGGCTTAATGATCGCGCTTGGCGGATTTTCTATATTGGCCGCTATCAAGGTCGTGCAGGCCTTTTATGCGAACACCGTCCTCGAAAAACGTTTCTCGGAATGGCTCTCTGATCAGAGCATACCTGCGGGTATGCCGATGCGTCATATTTTGCTCAGCGCCGTTTTCGTCTGCATTACGGTGACCGCCACGGTGCTGCATTATAGTTTTCCGGGCGTCTATCCGATGTTGATCGATTTTCCGACGGACCCGCAGATCCGGCTGTCGAGCATCGAGTGGGTTGAGCAGTTCTTCGCTTTTGCAGTATCCAACGGCGAGGCGTTATTCGATTTTATCACGCTCGGTATTCGACTGATGCTGGATGGCCTCGAATTGGTTTTCGTGAAAACGCCTTGGCTGGTGATCGCGAGTTTCATCATTTTGTTGACCGGGCTGGCAGCCGGGGTTCGCACTGCAATTTTTTCCGGCGCGTTTCTGTCCTACATGGGGTTTCTCGGTTTTTGGGAGAAGGCGATGACGACGCTCGCGCTGCTGGGGACGGCGGCGTGTCTGTCGATCATCATCGGTATCCCCTTGGGTATGTTTTGCGCCCGTCGGCCGAAGTTCTATTCGTTTATTCAGCCGATTATGGATTTCATGCAGACCATGCCGGCGTTCGTTTTCATGATCCCGGTGATTGCGTTTTTCGGGACGGGTAAGCCCGCAGCGGTCGTGACAACGATGATTTTTGGCGGCACCCCGGTGGTACGCCTGACCGTATTAGGTTTGCGGGGTGTGCCTGAAAGCGTGCGCGAGGCGGCGATCTCGTTTGGGGCAAGCAAATGGTATTTGCTGTCACGGGTCGATTTGCCGTTGGCGAGCCCGTCAATTCGGGCCGGGATCAATCAAACGATTATGCTGAGCCTGGCGATGGTCGTGGTCGCATCCCTGATCGGCGCAAAAGGTTTGGGTGAAGACGTTCTTGAAGCGCTGCAATATGCCAACGTCGGACAGGGGATATTGGCAGGGTTTGCGATCCTTTTCTGCGCCATGATTCTGGATCGAATTGTGCAAGGTCGACGTAAATAGATCGCGAAGGTTGCGTGTCGTCACGCCAACATACCTACATCTCCTGATTATCGTTCAGGCAGAGTTTGTAAGTGTGCGGTTACGCGGGCAGTGCAAAGCCAAGTCCTAAGGTGATCAAGGTGGCGATTTTGATGTCATCTGCCGTGTAATGCGGTGATATATCGAGCAGGTTCATCGTCCCAATGACAGTGCCCAACCGTTTAATCGGGACGTTCATGACGGCGCAAAGCCCGAGGCCGATGATGACTTTATGATCGTCGAAAAAGCGGCGAATATCATCTTCGCTGCTGCCGATGATGGGTTGGCCTTGCGTTAGCACATGCCGTCCCCAGTCCGTATCACGTTTCTTTTTGCGTCCGCCGACCGGATAGCTATCTGGGTCGCTGCTGTAACATCGCTGCACTTCCATGCGGTCCTGATCGAAGGCCATGACTGTAAATAGATTGTGACCGATGGTCACCTTCGTTGTGTTCTCGGCCAATTTAAAGAGGGTCTCCGGCGTTGGCGCGTTGGCCGCACGTTCGGCGAAATTCTGAAGCTCGGAAAGTACGTCGGCGTCATTCATTTTTGGATGCATGACGTTATCGTCCCTGGGCCGTGCCGGCACGTCGCGGGTCCGCGCCGGCCTTAAGGCGGCTTTGTTTTTGATCGAATTGCACCGCCAGGACACTTCCCGCCTTATAGATGCCGTCCGGCCAGCGCTCGGCCTTGTGGCCACGGGTGATAAGGTCATCAAACACGTCATCCGGCACGCTTTCTTCGATCATCAATAAGCCCGGATGGTAGGTGTTGGGCGCAAACGAGGAGGGGAAGCTGTAGGTCGCGAACCTCGGCGCCTCGACGGCCGATTGGATATCCATATCGAAGGCATAGGCATTCAAGAACACTTGGATCATCGCCTGGATCTGGACATCGCCACCGGGTGTCCCGAACGCCATCAACGGTTTGTCGTCTTTGATCGCCAACGCAGGGTTCGGTGTCAGGCGGGGGCGTTTGCCGGGCGCCACGGCATTGATCGAGTCACGCGTGCCGCGTGATTGTGAGCCCCTAGACGATGGGCATATGCCGGTGCCGGGGATGACCACGGCGTCGGCGGAGGTGTCACTGGGCGTCGCCGAAAACATGTTGCCGGCACTGTCGATCACCGCAACGTAAGATGTATCGGCGGACCCTGGGTCCGACAAATGTTTTGCGTCACGGGGCAGGGTGTCGTGCGGATCATCGGCTGAGGGATTTCCTGGCTGCGCCCGGAGTGCCGACGCTGAACCCGCACCGGTACTTTTCAACTCACCCGCCGGCGGCATTTCTGCGTAAGCACGTGTGGGATCAATCTGTTGGCGGCGCTTCGCCAGATAGTCATCGCTTAACATTTCTTTGACAGGCACGTCGACGAACGCTGGGTCTGCCACGTAGGCTTCCCGGTCCGCAAACGTCAACTTAAACACTTCTGTCAGGGTATGGATATAGTCCGCCGAGTTGTGGCGTAAGTCAGCGGTGTCCATGCCATCCAGCATCTGCACCGCTTGTGCCAGCGATATGCCCTGACACCATGCGCCGCATGCATAAACATCAATGTCGCCGAACGGCGCCTTGAGTGGCGCTTCGAAACGGACATCATAAGCTGCGAGGTCATCTCGCGTCAGAAATCCCTCGTTTTGGGCGTGATAGTCCGCAATCTTAGCGGCGATATCGCCTTTATAGAACGCGTCCCGCGCGGCCCGAAGCCCGGCGCGTCGATCCCCTTTTGTCGCTGCTTCTTGATCGATCATGTACTGGATCGTGGCAGCCAAGTCCTTTTGAACGAAGGTATCGCCGACCAGGGGCAGCTTACCGTTCGGCAAATAGATTTCCGCGTTGGCAGGCCGTTGTTGATAGGCGTCCATATTCGTTTTGATAAAATTGGCAAAGACGGGGAATACCGGAAAGCCCTCACGCGCATACTGGAGCGCATATTTCGCAACGTCGCCATAGCGCATGGTGCCGAAGCGATCCAAGGCGGCGATCCATGCCGCCGGGGCGGCTGGAACGACGGTCCGGTGAATGCCCGTTGGCATATCTCCACCGTAGTGCGTTTCGAAAAATTCAACACTTGCCGCTTTTGGCCAGACGCCGAGACCATCAATGGTGACGACCTCGCCGGTATCGGCCATGCGGATCATGATCGGTGCGACGCCTGCAAAATTGACCAAGTCGCTGTGCAAGACGCCGAGCGCGATCCCAGCTGCAACGCCGGCATCGACGGCATTGCCGCCGTTATCTAAAACGTCCAAGCCAGCCTGCGTTGCCAGCTCGTGGCCGGCGGAAATGGCGTATTTTTCTGCCTCAATCATGGCGCGATGTTCGATCATATAAGCGGTCCTTCAGTCGATGCGATGTGGATAGCTGACATCCAGAGACAATACCATCAGGTCACGGCCGATGATGATATTGCCGGAGAAGACGGTTTTCATTTCTGTGACCAACTGCTCAAGGACACCTGGGCTATCCAACAAATGAATGAAGTGAGTCAGCACCACCGTTTTTACCCCGGCACGCTTTGCGATCTCGGCGATATCCATGTGGCTGCCGCTGGCTTTGCGATACGCGGCGGTGGGTTCCATGCCGGTGGCAAAATGGCACATGTGAATTAACATGTCGGCGTCTTTTGCGAGTTCAATCATACTGTCGGGCACACCACCGCTGTCGCCGGAATACACCAACACGCCTGCGTCTGACTCCAGTCGGTAGCCGACGCAATCAAGGATAGGCTGAAAGTGATCGGCTTCGCCGACGATGGCGCGCCATCCGTTGCCTTCAATAACGTCGCCGGGTGCGATCTCGCGGATAACCGGGTGCGGTTTTTGCCGAGGCAAAACGCCGCCCCGCGATACATACACGTCTTTGCTCGCCTGATGGCTTACTCGGGATTCGATGTCTAGTCCAAACGCGCCGTCCTCGCCGATCAGCTTTTCGGTGATGGCGGCAATCGGTTGCGGCCCAAAGACCTGCAGTTCTGGGATTTTACCGGCACCCATATCCCAGCGCTGCAAAAGCAAACGTGGGTAATCCATGATGTGGTCGTAATGCATGTGACTGAGGAAGCAATGCGTCACTTTGGTGGGGTGGCATCCCGCCTCCAGCAATCGATGTGCCGCGCCGGGGCCGTGATCCATGACGATCACATCGTCGCCGATTTCGATCAAATAGCCCGAGCTTTGCCGGGTCAGCGACGGTGCCGGGGTGCCCGTGCCTAATAGGGTGATTTTCATCTGGCGCTCTCCCAAAAAACCAGAAATTCGTTTATTGACGTCTTACCGTTGTTATATACTATAGAGTATATAATCCAAAACTATAGGGTTAAATTGTGATCGCAACCACGCAAATTACCGTTGATGCACTGATCGCTTCGGCAGACGGCTTTGCGGCTGATGCCGATAAGCCCAAGTACGCACGGCTTGTGGATGCGTTTGCGGATTGTATCATTTCCGGTCGGTTTAAGCCTGGTCAACGCGTGCCGACTGAAATGGATCTGGCGCGCGAGCTGCCCTTAAGCGTTGGCACGGTTCAACGCGCGCTCAGTAAACTCGCGGCAACGGGTCTGATTGTGCGACACCGCAAGACAGGCACCTTTATCGCCGATCGCCGATCGCAAGTGAATGAGGTTTTCGTTTATCGTTTTAAGGACCCCGTTTCCGGCAAGGTCATGTTGCCGTTTGTCCGGACCTTAACCGTGGAAGTCGACGAAACCGATGGCCCTTGGCGTTCCGCGCTGGATGCAGATCAGCTTGTACGCGTCGACCGACTTGTATGGTTCGACCAGCAACCGCCTGCGTTTTCGAGTGTTTACTTTACGTACGAACACGGACAAGAATATCTGACTATTCCGACAGAGGAGCTGAATGGGTCGTCTTTGCACCGCATGCTGATCGAGCGGTTTAATCTACCGACCATTCGGATGGAGCATAGCGTTTTCTGCCATAGCCTGGATGACCATGCATGCGAGCACCTCATGCTGCCGCAGAAAACAACGGGGCTGATCTGGGATATCAAAGATTATTCGTTCCAAGACACGCCGCTTTTGTTTCAACGTTATCAGTTGCCGCCGGGTCATAGACCCATCGAAATTACCGAGGAGTTCGGCCCTGATTAGGCCGAAAAAACCAGTTCCATAACGAATATAACAATCACAAAATCAAAGCAGAGGAGTTGAGAACATGAAAAGACTATTATTTGCCATCGCAGCCCTGGCGCTATTCGCCGGTCCTGCGCACGCCGATTGGGCGCCGAAAGGCCCGATCAAGTTTTGGATCGGCTTTGGTGCCGGCGGCGGCACCGACACGCAAGCGCGTGCATTGGCTGAAGAACTCGAAGCCCTTAAAGGCTGGCGGATTGTGCCGGAAAACAAAGCCGGTGGCGGTGGCCGCGTGATGGCAGCGCAGCTCAAAGACGCGCCTGCCGATGGCCAAACCGTGGGTCTTGCGATCAACACAACGTTCGATTTTCCAGCCGGTAAAAACATCAACATCGATGACTTTACCTATCTGACCATGACGGCGGGTTCGCAAATGGCGATTTTGGCCCGTACTGACAGCGGCTGGAAAACTCTCGACGATATGGTCAACGCAGCGAAGTCCGGCACCAAGATCGTCTGGGCGAACTGGGGCAACCAAGTGCAAGCGGGCGCCGAAGTCGTCGCGCGGCATTATGGCATCACCGTCAACCACCTGCGTGGTAAAGGCGGCAAATCGGCGATCAACGCGTTGGTCGCACAAGATGCCAACGTCGGTTGGGGCGGTGGCGTGCAAGGCCCACTCGTTGCTGCGGGTGAGTTGGTGATCTTGGCATCTGCCGAGCCGACACGTTTGGTGCAGGCACCTGATACGCAAACGCTGATCGAGCGGGGCGTTTTGGACACTGGGCTCGGTTTCCAATTCCTGCTCGCAGGTCCAAAAGGGATGGATCCGGCAGCTGCCAAAGCGATCACGGATGCCGTACACATGGTCTTGAAAAATCCAGAGTCGAAAACGGCTAAGTTTGTAACTAAGCAATACCCGCCAGGCCCACTGTTCATGTCGGGTGCCGAGTTGAAGGCGCAGTTGGAAACCAACCTCGCTGCCAACAAAGAACTCGTTAAACTCGTTCAATAGGTTTCCATTGAACCAGACGTCAAAATGTTCGGCGCCGGACCCGTGGGATATCGGGTTCGGCGTCGTTGTTCTTGCCGGCGCATTGCTGGCCCTATTCGTATGGTTTCCCGCCGACATTCCAACCGGCTTTTTTTTCGTCAACGCGATCGGTCGTGAAGAGCCGGGCGACGCGTTTTTTCCAATAATTTTAGCTCTTTTTCTGCTGGTTCTCAGCGTGCTTCATCTTGGTTTGTCATTTTATCGAAGCTGGCAGGGGAATGCCGTCCCGGCGACGGGTGAACTGACGTCCGATAATTTCAAATTTCTGGGCGCCTTCATGGTCATCATGGCGATTAGCCTCGCGATCATGTACTGGCTTGGCCCGTTGACGGTGGCCGCACTGAATACCTTCGGCTGGCTTGATGCGTCGTATCGCGCATTGTCAGACACTGCGCCCTACAAGTTTATCGGCTATGTGGTCGGCGGCTTTGTCATGACGATCACGCTTATTGCCTGGACGGAAGGCCGCATTCGCTGGGCGAGTGTGCTTTCGGTTTTGATTACCCTGACCGTCGCGATCTTGATCTTCGATCTGTTGCTTAAAAACGTTTTGCTTCCACCCAACGCTGATTACTAAGGCGCGCTGTCCGCATGGAACTTGTTTTCGAATACGTTATTCGTGGTGTTACGGACGTTTTCTTTACGGCAGACGGCCTGTTCGACTGGGTGCCTGTGGTTATGGTCTTTGTCGGCCTGATCGTCGGCATCGCCGTCGGTGCGACGCCGGGCCTTAACGGCCCGTTTGCGATGGCGTTGTCACTGCCTGTTTTGATTTGGGTGTTCGGCGTCAGTAACGATGCGTTATTGCCGATCTTGGGGTTTTTGATCGGCATTATGAAAGGGGCCACGGTCGGCGGTGCGGTGCCGGCTATTCTGTTCAATACACCCGGCACGCCCGATGCCTATTTGACGACGCTCGACGGGCACCCGATGACCTTGAACGGGCAAGGTCCGAAAGCGCTGAAGGTCGCACACTTCAGTTCGGTCTGCGGCGATACACTGAGCGATATAGTGCTGTTCATCGCAGCCCCCGTGCTGGCGGTAATGATTGAAGCCATTTTGGACCTGCCTGAAAAAGGCGCTCTAATTATTCTTTCGCTCTCATTCATGGCGGCGGTCTCCGGGTCATCACCGATGAAAGGCTTCATGGTCGGTGTTTTGGGGATGCTGCTCGCGCTGGTCGGCTCTACACTGTCGGGGAACGGGCCGCGCATGACAATGGGCATCACGGAACTTGGCAACGGCTTGCCGATCTCATCGGCCATTCTTGGCGTCCTCATCATCGGTGAGGTTTTCATCGGCATCGAAGAGGCGGCGCGCGATCGTATAAAAAAAATTCCAATCACCGCCATGGCGCCGCTTGGCGACAATTCCTTCGGGTGGGCCGAGAAGCGCAAGTTGTTGCCGCGGATCGGTATTTCCGCACTGATCGGTACGGCTATTGGTGCGCTGCCCGGTATCGGCACGACACTGGCGGCGACGCTCGGTTACGATGCGGCGAAGCGGTTCTCCAAAACGCCGGAGAAATTCGGCACCGGCATTCCTGAAGGCGTCGCGGCCACCGAAGCCGCAAACTCCGCCGTTTCGGGCGCCAACCTGATCCCGGTGATGAGCTTGGGTATTCCGGGCAACTTTGCTGCCGTTTTTATCATTCTCGCTGTTGAATCCGTGGGCGATTTCACATTGGGCCCGCAGGTGTTTCGTTTTACCGAGATCAAAGTGATCGAAGATTACGGCACGATCATCAACAAGGACTTGGTCGTCGCGTTTGCCATGTTCTCGCTGATGGTGCTCGCTAATATCTTCAATTGGACCGTCGGCGGCATGTTCCTGCGCTCGCTCGGGGTTTTGGTGCGGGTGCCCAAATCAATCATGTTGCCCATCGTGTTGCTGATCACGTTGACTGCCGTCTATGCACAGGATGGCGGCTTTATTGCCATTTGGATTGTCATGTTCTTCGGCTTTATCGGGTATGCGCTCAAGCGCCTGGATATCTCGATCTTGCCGTTCGTCATCGGCTTTTTGCTATCGCCGCGCTTGGAAGAATATATTCGGGGCGGATTTTCCGCGTCCGGCAGTGACCCGTGGTTTTTGCTAAAATCGCCCTTGGCATTGGTGTTTATCGCGGCGTCGTTCCTGATTTTGGCATTCGCCAATCGACAGACTGCAAAATAATCTTGGCAAGTCGGTGCGGCGTTACAATATCTCTCGCATGAGGGATGTCATGCAGACAGAATCAATTGGGCGCTCAATGGCCAACGTTTCATTAAAACGGTTATTTGTCGTGCTCGCACTTATTGCGTTGCTTGTTCCGGTCGCGCACGCCGATGACATGCAGGTGCTCGGCACCTTCGCCATAGATCGAACAGAAGTGTCGGTCGGCCAGTTTCGTACTTTCGTTCAGCAGACGGGTTTCGTGAGCCAAGCCGAGGAGCGCGGCGGGGGACTGGTGTACGAATCCGGCTGGACGCAAAAGCCCGGTTGGACCTGGTCATCGCCGTTCGGCACGCCTGCGGACGACGATGAACCTGCCGTTCACGTCACCTACGACGAAGCGGCCGCATATTGTGCATGGGCGGGTAAAAGACTGCCGACGGATCAAGAATGGGCGAAAGCGGCTTTCACCGAAATGCGACCTGATCCGCCGGCGCCGTTCCAAACCGGTCAAACTTACGAATACCCCACGGGTACATCGCCCGTCGGCGCAAATTGCTTAGAGGACTGTGGACCGACACCGGCGATCGACTACAGCGCGCGATTAAACCGCGGCACCGGTCCTGCGCCCGTTGGCAAAACAAAGGTCGGCGTAAACGGATTGTTCGATATGGGCGCGAACGTTTGGGAATGGACTGATGATGGCGGCGATGTCGAAAAACGCACACGTGGCGGCTCTTGGTGGTATGGCGCATTTCGAATGCGCGCGGATGACCGCGCAACAAAGCCGCGCGATATGGCCGTCGTGTACATTGGCTTTCGTTGTGTGCGGCACTTGAAATAACCTTCTTGCTCACGAACCGAATTCACGCCCGCATTTTCTCTGCGTCTCACGCCGTTTAAATCGGCGGTGCGGCGATCACGTCTTCGTAGGCATGGCGCTTGGTGATGCGACCGGCATGCTCAAAAACGTCGAGCGCGACTTCGTAGGCCGGTCTTGTGATCTCGATATGCGGTGTCCAATTACCGAGTTTTTGATAGTACGCAATGGTGGACGCTAAAACCGAGCGGTGAACATCCGGGAAATAGCCTTCAAGGCTGTGTGCAACCTCTTCTGAGTCGGTGGAAATCAACCAAGTGCGCGCCTTGGCGTAGGCGCGGGTAAAGGCTTTTGCCATGTCTGTTTCGAGCCATGCTGGAGTCGCCGCCAGCGATGAAAAAGCGCACGGCCCGATGGCCGTGCCGACCGGGGCAACGATGTAGCCGGCACCATCATATTCAAGCTGCTGCGGGGCCGGACCCTGCAAGTGGATATAGTCGCCCTTGCCGTCTTTGAAGGCGTTGATCATCGCGGCGCCGCTGCCTGCATCGACGATTTTCAGTTGGTCAAAACCCAACCCCTGCTTAAAGCATGCGTACTTGAACATCGACAGTGGCTGTACGCTGGTTTGATCGACGATAATGCGAGCGCCGTTCAACTTGTCCCAGGTGAATGCAGGGTCTGCGTCTTGAGACGCCAAAAAGAAGCCGTCCATTTCGTTGACCTGAGCAAAATGTACTTCCGGTGGAACGTTGCCTTTTTCCAAGGCGAGAAACCCCTGCGACGGCGCGGATTGAACCACATGCGCGGATCCGTCGACGAGTGCGTCCACGGCCGATGTGCCGACGGCGGCATTGGACCATTCGTGATCAAGCCCTTCGTCTTTCAAAAAGCCGCCGCCCATAGTGGCGATGATCGGGCTGTAGAACGCGGAGAACCTTGAAAATTGAATGCTGATTTTTGTCATGTCCGCGTATCCTTCTTTATGGCTGTCGATTGAAGTTGATCATGCGCCCTTGCTGATGTCTGTGTACGCGCCCTCAATGTCCGCTGCCCGACGGCGCCGGGAGCCCCTCGATCCGTGCGACGAAGCATGTCGGAAGACTGCTTTTCTCGGCGCGGGCTAAGGCCGCATCCAAGTCTGTCGGGTCGGTCACGTATTCGCCGTGACAGCCAAACCCCATGGCGGCTTGATCATAGCGCGTCGGGTTTAACTCGGTCTCAAAGATGCGGTCCGGTCCGAAGTCACGGGCTTGAATTTGATATTCCGCATTCCAGCGCGCGTCATGCCCGACGACGGCGATGAAGTCTGTGGCGTATCTATGCGCGGTCTCGAACTCGGCAAAATGGAAGCCTACGGTGCCGTCGCCCATGACCACGACTACGGTCGCGTCGGGACGCGCGATTTTTGCTGCGAACGCATAACATAGACAGCCGCCGATGGCACCGGAAGGCCCGTTGATCATGCGGGTCGGTGCCGACAGGAAAGCCTGTGCCCACTGCCCAAATTCACCGCCGTCGATAATCAAGATCGGATCATCGGCGCCATCCAGAACTTTTTGAAGGGCGCCGCAAAGCACCGCTGGATGCATCGGTGTCTTTGTCGCATCTTTCGGCAATGTCGGGCGCGAAGCCAGGAACGCCGCGACCTCATCACGCCAGGCGGCGTGAGCCGAGCCAGCCGCACCGGCTTCGACCAACATGTCTCTAGCCACACGCGTATCAGCGCAAGCCTGCAGTTTCATGCGAGAGCCCATTGCGGCTTCTGCACGGTTTAAGAATTTCGGGTCGGGATCGATCATATAAAACGCGCACTCGGCAGAGATTTTTGGGGCTTTGCCAAATCCGGTGGTGAAGTCGATGTCTTTGCCCAAGCTGACAATCACATCGGCATTGGCAATGGCCGCAGCTAGGTTGCCGAGGCTTGGATCATTAAGGCCACGCGGGCTTTCCATGGGGATCACCGGCGTATCGAGTGCGTCGGCAAGCTGTGTGTGGGTGCTGCCGGCGCGCGATGCATTTTGCGACGGCCCTACCAAAATAAGCGGGCGTTCAGCGCCCTCAAGGGCATCAATGATTGTGGATATGACATCGGCCTTAGGCGCCACCGTTGACGGCTGGAAGGCCGCCGCATCCGGTGCAGTCGCATCGCCTGCGTCATTGTTCAACACGTCAAAGGGGAGCGCTAAGTGGACAGGACCAGGCCGCCCCGCAAGCGCCGTGCGGATCGCTTGGATGGTGTCTTGGCCCAGGTCTTCGGCGGCCATCACACGCTTAGCGAACTTGGTCAGCGGTGCCGACACGCTGATTTGATCGAATTCCTGAAACGCACCTTTGCCGTCTTGGGTAACGGGTGAATCGCCGCTCAGCAATAAAATCGGGTTTTCGGCAGCGGTCGCCATGAACAGCGGGCCCAGGCCGCTGGCGAAACCGGGCGCAGCCGTGATCAGGGCGACGCCGATGCCGCCGGTCAGCTGCGCATAGGCTTCGGCCATATAGACGGCGGCGCCTTCATGGCGGGTATGGATGATGCGGATGCCGACATCGATGCACGCGTCATACAGCGGCATGATCTGATTTCCGGACAACGAAAAGATCACATCGACCCCGGCGTTCGACAACGATTGTGCGAGTAAGTCCGCGCCTCTCATGATGGTGACCTTTCGATGAAAATATTTCGGCAGAACTGCCGCAATGGATGACGTATCTAGATGTTAGAGTATGCGGGCCGCCTCATTCAATGGCGTAGGTCACGTTGCGCTGATCGACCTTAGTAAGTTGATTTAAGGCGGCGAATCACAGATTGCAGGATCATCGTGATAACTTTATCCGTGCGTGCAAGTCGTTCGTCGAAGTCTTCTCGCGCCAAAATCATTGCTTGGCCGTCTCCGTGTGCGACGGCCGTCACGGAATGGGGTGAATTTGTGATCAAAGATACTTCGCCGATGATATTGCCGGCCTCAATCACGGCGATTTCTTTACTCATGCCATGGCGGGTTTTCTTGGAGAGCATGATTTTACCCTCTTTGATGATGTAGGCAGCGCTCGGCTTATCCCCCTCTTGAAAGAGAATGTCACCATAGGAGAAAAAGCGGGATTCCATCTTGGACCTATCCATTCGGCGTTGTTTTCGTTACCAACTCTACAAGTGCTATTATGTCTGATAAATGGTGTCTTTAGAGTCGCGGATTCGCGATGGGCGGTAAATACATACTGACCTTTCCGCTAAAAAAAGCGAGTATGCGCCGGTCTTTCCTTTTATCAAAATGAGTGCCACATGACCTCGATTGAAGAAAAATATAAAGCCCTTGCGACCGACAATGCCCCGGGCCAGGAAACGCGACAAAAAACCGGTAATATTGAGACTTTAATGCGAGGCGATGTCATGGCGGGCACGCCTGTGGATTTTTCGCACGGCGATGTGGATGCGTTTGCACCCACGCCGGGCTCGTTTGAGGCGTTTACGGCAGGTGTTAAGGTCGGCGGCAAGCAGGCTTATACGGAGTACCGAGGCGCTTCGGATATTCGCACAGCGCTTGCGGCCAAACTGGAGGCCTTCACCGGCGCGCCGGTTTCCGCCGAAGACGGGCTGATCGTAACCACGGGCACGCAAGGGGCGCTGTTTCTCGCCGTCGCCGCGACGGTGACGGATGGCGACAAAGTGGCGATCGTGCAGCCGGACTATTTCGCGAACCGAAAACTCGTGCAGTTCTTCGGGGGCGAGATCGCGCCTGTGCAGTTGAATTATATCAACAACGATCAAAACGCCGGCTTAAACTTGGGCGAGTTACGCGGCGCCTTCGATGCCGGTGCTAAGGTGTTTTTGTTCTCGAATCCCAACAACCCGACCGGCGCTGTTTATGCCGCCGACGAAATTGACGAGATCGCGGCGCTGGCGGCCGAATTCGATGCGACGGTGATCGTTGATCAGTTATATTCTCGGCTGCTGTATGAGGGGGTACCGTACGTGCATTATCGCGCTGTCAGTGATCGGCCCGACAATACCATTACGATCATGGGGCCATCAAAAACGGAATCGCTCAGCGGCTATCGCTTGGGCGTCGCCTTCGGCGCGCCGCACCTGATTGAGCGTATGGAAAAACTACAGGCCATCGTCTCGCTCAGGGCTGCGGGCTATAATCAAGCGGTGTTGCGCACGTGGTTCAATGAGCCTGACGGCTGGATGGCGGAACGCGTCGTGCTGCATCAGGCCATTCGCGATGATCTGATCCGCATCTTCCATGGGGCTGGCCTCGAAACCCGGGTGCCGCAAGCGGGCAGCTATTTGTTTCCGAAACTGCCCGAACTGGATGTGGATGTGCATGACTTCGTGCGTTTGTTGCGCCTGCAGGCGGGTGTCATCGTTACGCCTGGGACGGAATTCAGCCCACATACGCCAGCAAGCGTGCGACTGAACTTCTCGCAAGATCATACGGCAGCGGTCGCGGCAGCAGAACGGATTGTCGCGATGGCGCATAGGTACAAAGCGTGATGTCGTGACCGATATTGTTGTCTCAGCATTTTATCATTTTACCCGCTTTACCGATCCATCCGCGCTGCGTGCGCCGTTGTTGGCGGCCCTGTCTGAACAAGGCTTAAAAGGCACTGTGTTGCTGGCGGGCGAGGGGATCAACGGCACGATTGCGGGGTCACGTGTGGGCATTGATGCGGCGATGGCCTATATCCGTGCACTGCCCGGCTGCGCCGTGCTTGAGCATAAGGAATCATCTGCGCCAGCGATGCCGTTCTATCGGCTGAAGGTGCGGCTTAAAAAAGAGATCGTGACGTTGGGTGTTCCGGGCGTCGATCCGACGTCGGAAGTCGGCACCTATGTTGACCCGTTGGACTGGAATGATTTGATCGCTGACCCGGATGTGGTCGTCATTGATACCCGCAACGATTACGAAGTGGAGATCGGCAGCTTTGAAGGCGCGATCAATCCAAAGACGGCGAGCTTTGGCGATTTTCCGGCGTGGTTCGAAGAACACCGCGCAGAATTTGTGGGCAAAAAGGTCGCCATGTTCTGCACCGGTGGCATTCGCTGTGAAAAAGCGACGTCGTATCTCAAGCACGAGGGCGTTGAGGACGTATTTCATCTAAAGGGCGGCATCTTGAAGTACTTGGAAAATGTGCCAGAAACGCAAAGCCGTTGGCAGGGTGAATGCTTCGTTTTTGATCATCGGGTCGCGGTTGCGCACGGTCTTAAAAAAGGTGAGCACGCGTTGTGTCATGCGTGCCGTCAACCAATCAGCTTGGCGGAACGGGCTTCACCCAATTATGTGCCGGGTGTGTCGTGCGATTATTGTATTGATGCGCGCACGGACGAGCAGCGAAAACGCTACGCTGCCCGCCAGCATCAGGTAGAAATTGCCGAAGCGCGCGGCGAGCCACACATTGGTGCGACGGCCGCGCAGATGAAGAAGTCTGCGAATACGGAGTCCGGATGACGAAACCGCTGCCCGTGCTGTATTCGTTTCGGCGTTGCCCGTATGCGATGCGGGCACGCTTAGCGATTGCGGTCAGTGGCCAGACCTGCGCGTTGCGCGAGGTCGTGTTGCGCAACAAGCCACCAGAAATGCTCGAGGCCTCGCCCAAGGCGACGGTGCCGGTGTTGGTATTGCCGGGGGGAAATGTTCTCGAAGAAAGCTACGACATCATGAAATGGACGCTGATGGCGCACGATCCGGGCGGCTGGTTGACGCCGACGCGGGGTAACGTGGACGA
>TARA_R110002096_G_scaffold361075_3_pt1 | contig 99039 bp, 82 predicted proteins | sample TARA_R110002096 | Tara Oceans TARA_R110002096 (sample SAMEA4397295) | marine metagenome | biome: Polar Biome; feature: [DCM] deep chlorophyll maximum layer (ENVO:01000326); material: water (ENVO:00002006), including particulate matter (ENVO:01000060) such as... | depth 35 m
GGCAAGAAACAGCGTCGCGCTTTGGGCGCGGTGTAGGTGAGCGTGTTCCTAGAGACGTGAGTGTGATCGCAGGCCGCGATGTGAAGTACTTATGCATGCGCGCCGCAGCCGTAACAAATCTTAACTCGCGCGCATGGCCCTTAGCTCTCGCCCCGCTCCGCCCGTCGCCGAGTACCTCGTCGTCGAGGATCTCGTAGCACGCACAAGAACGACAAGTAAGTGGAGTTCTTAGGGATTCTCCTAAGTAGGAGAGTGTCCCACAATCACTGCAGCCTCTTTGAAGGCATTAATCATGCTACGAGACCTCGGAACGTTGGTGCTTGAACCTAGCGTTCGGCCGTTGGGGGGAAACGATGGGGTCACGCTCCTAGGTCGTAAGTCTCTGTTCTTTATGACGAAATCAGCATACTTCGCGTTTTTGCCAAATCGAGCGAACAGCTGGCCATCAAATGACGCTTAGATCTGCCTATGGCGTTCATGATCGATCAAGCGGATAACGTCTCCACCCAACTGGAGAAATTCAGGCACGCCTACGCATTCATCGTGGTTGGGCAGTGGGCCAATCTCGACTTTTGGCTGGGAGAGGCCGAACACGCATTGGCCGCGATCGAAGGTTATAAGGTGCGGTTCGAGCGAATGACGCAGGCCCAGAAGGACTGGATCGAACAGCACGACACGAAGGTTGGCTCGTATTGTCGTATTTGTCAGAGCAGCTGCGAGCTGGAAGCGAAGTTGCGCCGACCCAACCGACCACGACGAATTGCCTCTGCGGACCTTGAGGTGACCGTTCGCCGCTTGCGAAATGCTGTTTATTACTTCCTGATCCGCTGCTACTCGCTTGAGCTACTCGATGAGACAGCTCTCCGCGCCGCGTGCGAACGCGTTGATACAAGCGTCGATCCGACAGACCTCGATTGAGCGCAGTCTTGGTCAGGTGATTTCGGCAGAAAAACGTAGGGTGAAAAAAGTAGGGTCACGCTCCTATGTCGTAAGTATCTATTCTTAATCGCGAATTCAGCATACTTCGCGTTTTTGGCTCAAATGACGCATTGGGTGCCATTTCGCGGAGGAGATTGCGCTCGTGTTTCGGGGCACAAAGCAGGATTGCGAGTTTTGTCTGGAACTGTTTTTAGAATCAGTTCTTACTCCCGCTAGCTTAGATTCCTAAGCCTTTGGTCTAAGAATAAATCTAATTATCGGATTGCATTTGAGGCCGCTGGTCCACACCATACCCAATCGACACGCCCCAAAACTGAGTCTCAAGACGCTCGGCATAGAGGACGCCGATCGTGTAACCGCTGCCTTCAATGACACGACCACGTTTGCGATCGGTATCGCGACTTTCTCCGATACGAAGATTCACGCCAGTGCGCAACTCATCGCCGCCTGGTGCATTGTCTGAGCGCATTCCGCGGCGCACTCCCAGGGTGAATTCGTTACTTGCCCAAGCATTGATGAGGACTCGGCGGTGAACCCTGAGATGGATCGAAGCACGGATGGGTGTTTGGACGACGAAGTCCTGGTGATAGGTGACGCCCTGTACCTGTAGACCGTAGGTGAGGCCAAGACTGACAATTTGGTGTTTGTCGTAGACACTCACTCCGAATGGTAGGCAGGCAAACCGGTAGGCAAAGCCGCCCTGTAAGCCGGCGCCAACGTGTGCATCGACAAACATGTAGAGTCCGTAGTTTTTGCGCATGCCATAGGCGTCGATGGAGAGACCAGCCATCTGCACATCGCGGAGACCAGCGGTATTGGCTGGCTCCCGCGAGAGTTCGTATTGGGTATCAAGCTGAATGACTACGCTAGGTGCTTGTGCGTTTGACCGGGATGAGAAAAAGCAGGAGAGAGCGATCGCGAGGACCGAGCAGAGGCGGTGACTGAAGCTTGGCATGGCAGGGCTGTTCAGAGTATGCCTGGAGGAGCGAGTGATGATCACGCCATCAGCGCCGCGGAATCAGAGTTTAGAGAAAGGTGCCGCATCAGGGTGCATTTCTCGTCTCGAGGAGTAGCGTCTCACTTGTGAAACCCCTCCACTTGCGATTGCGAGGCTGATGCCGCATCACGGGCTCATTGCGCTTGCGGACGGGATTGAGTTTACCTCCCTGTGGCGTTGGATGCGGCTCTCGGTCCTTGTGGGTGTCGTTGTTGGGCTTGCTGCCGCCGGGGTATCTTCTGCTCTTCACTGGACCGAGCACTCACTGCTCTACCAACTTGTTGAACACGGAATCTGGTGGGCACTACTCATCGTTCCCGCAGCTGGAGGGCTGTTGGCTGGGTTGTTGACATGGCGCTTCGCCCCAGAAGCCGCTGGGGCAGGGACTGGGGCTGTCATCGATTCCTTTCACAATCAACGCGGCCTGATCAGGCGACGAGTCCCGATCGTCAAACTGATCGCCACGATGTTCACGTTGGGAAGCGGAGGATCTGCAGGCAAAGAGGGGCCCATGGCGCAGATTGGCGCCGGCTTCGGATCGTATGTGGCGACATCGCTTGGGCTTACGGTTCGCGAGCGACGCTTGCTGCTAATGGCAGGTGCTGCTGGTGGTATCTCAGCCTTGTTGCAAACGCCACTGGGCGCCGCGCTCTGGGCTCTGGAAGTTCTCTACAACGATGACTTTGAATCCGACGGCATGTTTCCATGTCTGGTTTCGTCGGTTACGGCCTACTCCGTTTCGACGCTCATCTTCGATCAGGGGTCGCTGTTTTCGGTCCAAGTCGCCTACGACTTTCACCCAACACAGCTTCCGTTCTACGCAATTTTAGGGCTGGCCTGCGCCTTCTTTGGCGCCGTCTGGATCAAGTGGATGGGCCTTGCTGGTCGCTTCTGGACGGCACTCAAGGTGCCGGTCTGGGTCAAGCCTGGCATTGGCGGTTTGCTTCTGGGAGCCCTTGTAGTCGGAGTACCATGGGTCTTCTCCAACGGTTTTGTGTGGATTCAAGATGCGCTCAGGCCGCTGGACGACCCTCTCAGGCAGCTCCCGGTGGGCGTCTATGGGTTCGTGATTCTGATCGGTATCGCTCTGGCCAAGATGCTGGCGACGTCGCTTACGGTTGCCAGCGGTGGCGCCGGCGGAAAGTTTGCTCCAGGGCTTTTCATCGGTGGAATGGTCGGTGGAGCGTTTGGATTGCTCTTCCACCACTTCGCGCCCTCGATTGTTACACAGCCTGGTGCATTCGTATTTGTGGGAATGGGCGCGTTCTACGCCGGCATAGCCAAAGTGCCGTTGGCGACCATAATCATGATCTCAGAACTATTCGGTTCCTACGATCTGCTAGTACCGCTCATGTTCACCGAAATGTTCGCGATGCTTCTGTTGCGAAAACTCGCCATGTATCCCGAACAAGTTCGCAGCCGGCTCAATTCGCCGGCCCATGTCGCCGACTTCACAATCGATGTTTTGCAGGATCTCTCGGTTCGCGATCACTACACTGAGGGCCGAGGTGAAGACACGCTCTCTGCCGCCATGAACCTGCACGAATTTATGGACCACGTCTCGTCAACTGCCGATAGCTTCTTCGTCGTACGCAATCCGAGCGGAGACCTGGCCGGTATCGTCTCGCTCTCCAACGTTCGGTCTGTCGTCGGAGATCGCGACTTCCTTGAGCACATGCTCGTGAGTGATGCGATGTGGCCGCTGCTTTCGGTCGCGCCCAACACGAATTTGCGTGATGTTCTGCAAGTCTTTCTCGAGAGTGGCTACGACCATCTTCCGGTCATCGATCCCACCAAGCCCAATACCGTGCTCGGCATGCTCGCGCAGCAGCAGGTCTTCTCCGCCTACAACGCGGAGCTTGTGCGCAGGCGACTTGAGGCCACGGAGTCGACAAAAGCCGCAGCAAAAACATAGGGTCACGCTCCTATGTCGTAAGTGTCTGTTCTTAATAGTGAATTCAGCATACTTCGCGTTTTTGCCCAATTCCGTCGTTGTGCTCGCCTTAAATGACGCCTCAAGTGGGCCATTTGAGGCTCAGAGCAGGGTGATTGTTCCTTGTGGTTGACACTTCAGAGTGAAAACGCGACTTCGGCCTAGAACCGCTTTTAGAATCGATAGTTACACCCCTAGAGCGTGACCCTATGTTTTCGTGACCGTATGTTTTCGACGCCGAGGCTGCCGGCAACGCGGATCTACAGCCCGTTTGCATCGGGTGGCAAGCACACCGCGGCTTCGCGCTCCGCACTTGCGACGCAGACCTCGCCCGGCTCGCAATCGGTATTGATCGTTGCGCCGCCATCGCTAGCTTCGTCGTTGTCAGGATTGCAGGCGTCTATGCACATGCCCAATCCATCGTAGAACACGCCTTCAAAAACTGTGCAGTACGAGCCGGTGCCAACGGGTTCAAAGTCTTCGCGACACGAATCTGGCGGTCCCTGGCTGCAGAGGCGGGTGCAGGTGTTCTGCATGCAGTGAAAACCTGCAATGCAATCGTCAAACCCTGTACACGCACCCGCCCTGCCACGAGAGCAAGACTCGCCTGGCAGGCTCGTCCGACTCAACCAAGAGTGCGCACTTCTCGCCGGCTTCACAGCCCGCCTGGGTAACCGTATTGCAGCTAAGAGCTTGTTGACTCAGTGCCTGGCAGCCCCGAGCGGCATCACTTGGGCGCCGAGCATCCGAGTTCATGCCCCATTCCTCGTCAGCGCCCTGATCGCCGCAGCTCGCAAGAAACAGTAAAACGCCGAGGCTAAGGTGCAATCGCTTCATTGGCTCATTCCACTATAGGTTGGCAGACGATCCTCTAAGAAGAATACTGCATCACAAATGCTAACAACAAAGGCGCAGCTAACCTACCCAAGGCGCTGTCGGGGCGTTGCCCCAAACTTGCGCACATATTCACGACTAAACTGGTTTGGACTGGCGTAGCCAACTTCAAAGGCGGCACCAGACACCAAGAATCCGCAATTGCGAAGAGGATTAGGCAAGGGAGAGAATGTGGTGGACCGCATAAGACTTGCTAGCATGGCGCTGGCTTCTGTTTATGGATTTTACCCGCGACCTAAACGACTCTTCGTTCTCACTGATCGGTGGGCGCGCGCATTACGATGTTGTTGTACGTGCGGTGCTAGAAGCGAAACACTCGGTGTGGATTGCGACCGCAAATCTTAAAGAGCTAATGGTCGAGACCGGGAGACAAGCGCGCGGTGGTCGCTATCACTCGGTTCTTGAAGACTTCGAACGCCTCGCACTACAAGGTGTCGAAATTCGCATCCTGCATGCATCGCTTCCGTCGCGACCCTTTCGAAATCGCTTCGATGGTTTGCCGACGCTGGTTGAAGGCGGCATGGAGTTGCGCATGTGTCCGCGAACGCACCTTAAGACAGTAATCGTAGATGCGGAGTTTGCGTATGTGGGCAGCGCCAACTGGACCGGAGCCGGGCTTGGCGCCAAAGGCACCGGGCGTCGCAACTTTGAACTGGGGTTCACAACCAGCGATGATGTGGTTATCGACGAGTTGCAGGAAGTGTTCAACACAATCTGGACCGGCGAACCATGTGCCGGATGCAAGCTTCGAGATACCTGCGAGCTGCCCATTGACGAGCTTTAGTGCCAACGCAGTTGTGCTCTGCTAAACCTCGGAGGCGCCACAAAAACGCCACAAAGTAGGTAGACGTTGGGATTCGCAGCAATTGGACTCGGTCCTATCGCAAAGCGGCGGCTATAGTCGTGGCCATGGCGGTGAATGCGAGACGACTCTTATCGATCGTGGTCCTCCTGGTTATTGCTGCGACTTCATCGGCGTTTGCGGGGGAACTCACCCGTAAAGATCGCAAGAAGGTTGTCGCGCTTTTGAAGGAGGCGCAGAAGGCCGAGAAGATGGGAGAGCGCTTTGTGAAGCGAGCAAAGACTCGCAAGCGAGGCATGGCGCGCTACAAAGTAGCCGCAAGGGCCTTTCTCGATGCATACGAGCTTAGCGAGGAGCCCGCACTCGTGTTCCGACTTGCTTCCATTTACGAGGCTCGCGGAGAAAAACGTTGGGCACTGCGCGGGTACCAGCGATATCTGGAACTCGATCCTACAGGGCGCAACCAAGACGCGGCCAACGAGCGTATTGAAGCGTTAAGCGGAGATGTATCGAGCAGCGAACCCGACGGGGATTCGGATATTGATCCATCAGAATTATTCGGAGAGGAAGAGGTGGAAGAGCCGCCCGCCGAGGAAGAACCTGCACAGGAAGAGGAAACAGAGCCGGTTGCCGTACGCACGCCAAAGCCTGTAGCCAAGAGCGGGGCAAAGCCCGATCCTGGGCGAACTCTGCGCTATGCAGGTATTGGCACTGCGGTTGCCGGCGCTCTCGCCGTCGGCCTGGGTGTCAAGTTTGGCCTCGACGCCTCGTCGGCAAGTGATGAGCTTAGCAACAAAGAAGGCGCCTGGACCGACGCGGACCGGCGCCTGATTGCAGACGGCGAGCAAGCCGAAACGCGATTCTTAATTTTCTCGATGGTAGGCGCTGTGGGAATCGTTGGCGGAGGCGTGCTCTACTACATGGGAGCAAAGCGCAAAGGCGCTTCGAAAGAGAAGCAAAGCGCTCGCGTCACGCCCATAGTCACAGCCGATGGCATGTCAATTTCGTGGATGGGAACGTTCTAATGAGAAACTTAGTACTTTTCTTAGTGTGCGGCTTGCTGGCCACCGCTGGCTGCTTTGACCCAACCTACCCAGCCGAGCTTGAGTGCGGCCCCGATAACTATTGCCCACCGGGCCAAACCTGTTCATCGATTCGCATCTGCGAACTAAATCCCGATCCAAGCCTTGTTCCCGACGCTCGACCTGGCCCAGATGCAACGGTTCGTATGGGCGAAATCGAGTCGATCGACATTGGTCCCGACCTCACCCTCGCGCTGGCCGAGACCCACACCTTTGTTGTGACGTCGACCTACTCGGATGGCACTCAAATCGAGGAGAACGCTCTGGTGATTTGGACCAGCTCAAGCACAGCGACTGTCTTCGTCGACTTCCAAGGTGTCGCAAGGCCACAGGCCGTGGGGACCGCTACGGTAACCGCAGACTTCAACGGCCAGGTGAATTCGGCCGTCGTTACCGTCGTGCCCTAGGTGGCGCGCCGAGCCCAAGCAAGTCGGCGTTGCCGCAGGTGCAGGCCACCTAACTAGCAAGCTACTCGTTGCACGTTCCAAGTTTGGCAAGCACTTCTTCAACGCCGGTAATGCCAAAGTCGATGGCGACAGGCGTTTTGCCTGGGCCTTCAAACGCTACGTGGAGTGTCTTGTGACCTTGAAGACTCTCTGCGAATTTATCTGGCGATGCAAATCGGATGTGCTCTGCCATCTCCACCTTTGCTTCGGTCTTGGACTCGGCTTGATCGTCGAGTTTTAGGCTGAGACTAAGCTTTGAGGCGTTCTTGCCACCATCGTCTAGGTTGACCTTGGTCCAAATGCTCACCTTCAGCGCCGCCGAATCACAGGCGATTCTAAGAGTGGGACGAACGCTCTCCGAATCGATTACCACCTCGGTCACACTCAGGCGTTCGGCAGCTTGTCCTTTAAAGAACTCGGGCCAATCCCACGAATCCAAACCGCTAGCGGCCCAGCCAAGTTCAGCGCTTGCAACCACAGCAGCAACGCCTTTGGTGCCTGGACATGCCTGGTAGGCATCGAGCGTTGCGGCTTCGAGCAGGCATTTGCGCGATGCGTTCTTAAGATCCATACACGGCTCGGTCATCGCATCCGCCTTCGAGGATAGTGAAGGATCGTCTTTGCCTTCAAATTTCGCAAGTGCACCAAGTCGCTCGAAGGCGAGCTTGCACTCGGCAGGCTTTACGCTCACTTCACAAGTAAGCGGAGCATGCTTGCTTGTTGCCGATTGCACGCACTCGCGAAAGGGGGCCGTCCAATCGCTCTCGCACTGCGTGAGCATTTCCGCTTTGCGAGCATCGGCGTCATCAGTGACAAAGGCTGTAATAAACTTCGTCACGACAGACTCACAGTCCAGCGTCTTAGCCAGAGGCAGCCCTTTTGCAGCAGCGGGCATTTTCTCGATGGTGTCGGTGCCGGTGTCGGTCACTGTCGGATTCTCTGAAGTGGGAATCTCGTTCTTTGCGATCGCTTCACCTTTGGTAGTGCCCGTAGCTGCGCTCTTCTCCTTCTCAGAGCAGCCAAGCAGAAGCAGAGCACCCAATAGTGTACGGCTAAGAATTTTCATGGCGGCAATTGTAGCCCACCTCTCGCCCAAGCGAGGCTGATGGTGGCACCTTTGCTAAGCGAGCCAGGTGGCTCTATAACCACTTCGTTGTAGGTCGCGGTCGCTACTTGCCCAGCTATGCGTACATTGAATCGGACTGTTGCACTAGAGTAGAATAGCCTTGGATGTACGCATTGCGATCTAAGTTCCCCCTTCTTGCTCTTACTCTAGTCGCTCTTACTCTCACTCTCCCGTCTTGTGGTGGTTCACCAAAAGGTGATGGCACAGACGGCGGAACCAACGACCCCGATGGCAGTATTTTTGATGGGGGAATTTCTGAGGGCTGTGGTGACGGAATCAAAGCAGCCAATGAAGAATGCGATGATGGCAATACTACCGATGCCGATGGATGCAGCGCGTCTTGTGCCTTGGAAGATACGTTCGTTTGCCCAGCAGAAGGCCAAGAATGCGTGCAGGTCGTCGTTTGCGGAAATGGGCGCATCGAGGGAAATGAAACCTGCGACGACCGAAATACCGATTCTGAAGACGGGTGCAGCAACACATGCCAAGTTGAACCTGGCTGGAGTTGCCCGGTTGCAGGAACCGCCTGCGTCGCGACCGCGTGTGGTGATGGCTTTGTCGCGGGCTTTGAGCTTTGCGACGACGGCAATACCGACGCCGCAGATGGATGTGATGCGCAGTGCAATCTGGAAGAGGGCTCGCATTGCCCTGTGCCTGGGGATGCGTGCCTTGCAACCGATTGTGGCGATGGTCTTGTTCAGGGAACCGAAGAGTGCGACGACCAAAATGTCGAAGTTGGCGACGGCTGCACACCATTTTGTAAACGCGAACCGCAGTGCACCGATGGTGTTTGTCTTGCGGTCTGCGGTGATGGCATTCGCTTTGCGCCAGAAGAGTGCGACGATGGCAACCGCCTCTCCGGAGATGGATGTGATGCCGACTGTTTTGTCGAGCAAGGTTTCTCCTGCGTAGAGATCGAATTGGAGGCGCCCGAAGCCGTTGACCTCCCTGTCACTGTCCGCGACTTTGTCGCTGCCTGCAATGTCTCGGGAAGCGACCGACGGCTTGCGGATGATGAGTCTGGCGCCGTAGCACCGTTTGGTCATCGCGACTTCCAGTGCTTTACTGGTGGTCGCACTGGCATGGTCGGCGATGTCCTGGACGTAGACGGAAAACCCGAGCGAATCGCCAATGACGTGACCTTCTCCGATGCGAGTTTCTCGCAGTGGTATCGATCGGATAATGATTACAATCGCACCTTCGCAACCTCGCTAACGCTACCCGAAACCGCTGTGGACAGCGGCGCATACCGCTTTGATTCCAACTCGCTGTATCCGGCAACGGGAATTGGCTTTGATGTGGAAGACTGCGATGGCGCCCCGTGTGAATCGTTGCACGCAGATGGCAACAGCGCCGGTCCTCAGAACTTTCACTTCACGACCGAGACTCGATGGTGGTTTGAGTACTCAGGAAATGAGGTGTTGGCATTCTCGGGCGACGATGATGTTTGGGTCTTCATCAATGACCGCTTGGCCGTTGATATCGGTGGTGTGCACGGGCGCGAAGATGGCTCGGTCAACCTTGGTGTTGCCGAGACCGCTACCAATTTGGGGCTAACTGCTGGTGGCATCTACGAGGCCGTTGTCTTTCACGCGGAGAGGCACACGACTCGCTCGCAATACCGGCTCACCTTGACCAACTTTGTGCAGGCGCCGTCGGACTGCACCGACGAATGTGGAGATGAAGTTGTCTCGTCTCGAGAAGTTTGCGACCAAGGGACAAACAACGGCTCTGGCGATGGCTCTCCATATGGTGGCTGCACGATTGATTGCACCCTTGAGCCCCACTGCGGTGATGGCATTGTTGACACCGAGTTTGGCGAGACCTGTGATGATGGCTTGAACTTGGGAGGCACTGCTTCTGACTGCGCACCCGGTTGCCAAGGAGTTGGCTCTGCTTGCGGTGATGGCGTCTTGCAAACCGATGCAGGAGAGCAGTGCGACGATGGCAATACGACGTCTCTCGATGGTTGCAGTGAGGATTGCGCCATTGAAATTGACTAGGACGACTTGAGAGTCAACTGGCAGTCACGGTGTGAGTCGCTCTCGAAAGCGATGGGCGTTTCTATCGTGACTGTAAGAGTTGCACTACAGCGGAACGCTATCAAAAAAAAATTGCTCGTTAGGGTGGGGACCAACGGTGGTCGTCTGCCTGGTCGAATGCCGATAGATACCCATCAAACCACGTCATAGGCCAAAGTGGAGGGAGCCACCTACCTCACCTAGTTCGTGAGTAACTGGAACGATTCGGGCGTTGTGAAGCGCACGGAAATTACCGTTCACCACCGCTAGGCGGCTGTGCAGCAGTGCAAAACATAGCGTAATCGCCTTATGACAGCTTGTTTGTCAGTCGATTCGCAGCACAGGCCCGTCAACGCTTTGTTGCAACTCGCGCCACCTTGGATGAGATGCAGAGTAGCTGCGGAACGCGGTGTGTTCAAGGGTAGCGCATTGTGCGCTTCGTAAGAGTTCTCCCACGCCCTTCACAGTGTTCGAAGGTCGGTAGTACGCTTTGTCTCGATGCTCGGCATGGAGTTGGGCCAAAGGGGGATTTAAGAATAATGCTTAAGAAATCACGATTACTGGTATTGGCGCTCGCAACGTTGCTTGTGCCGACAGCAACACAGGCTGCAGACCACATTGATGCGCCGGGCGCTGTCGCCGAGCCTGCCGCCGACATCACAGATCTATTCGCGTGGACGTCCGCGGACGCAACCAAGCTCAACTTGGTGCTGGACGTGAGTCCTTTTGCAGGCCCAAGTGCTACTTTTTCTGATGCTGTCCAATACGTATTCCACGTAAATAGCGCAGCAAGCTATGGGGCAGCAGCTACCGAAACACTGATTCTGTGTCAGTTTAATGCGGCTGGCGCAATCGAATGCTGGGCAGGCGATGACGAGTACGTCACCGGTGACGCCAGTGCAGAGACGGGGCTTGTAAGCGAAAGCGCAAAACTCAAAGTCTTTGCTGGTCAGCGAAATGATCCGTTCTTTATGGAGTTCACGGGCTTCACCGAAACTGTGGCTGCGGTAGTCGCAGCAGCACCTTCACTGACGTTTGATGGCAACGGCTGTCCCGCGCTTGATACCGACACATCAAACGCCTTGGTGGGACAATTGCAATCTGGGGCCAAGGGCGTAGCTGCTACGGATACCTTTGCTGGTGCCAACGTTCTTTCCATCGTTGTAGAAGTCGACAAGACCCTAGTTAACTCGGGTGGGCCGATTCTTGGAATTTGGTCTAGTACTCACACTCGCTAACGCAGCCCTGACTAGAAAGAAAACGACAAATATGACTTTTACAAAGAACCTATTTCTAATCGCTGCCGCCTCACTCGCATTTACAGCTTGCGGAGATGATGACGATACAGGCGCAGCTACTGATGCCGCAGCGACCTTCGATGCCACGGTAGTGGATGAAGCCGACGCCGCCGTTGAGAATCCTCCGATGCCAGCTCTTGGTGTTCAAATCGACAGGGTCGGGCGCCCAGCAATCGCAACAGCGCTCATGGCTACGTTTGAGGGCGACGACACGGTCAAGGGAGCCGCCAAGGATGCTTACAACGAAATCTCTGACCCGACATTATGGGCAGCACAAGCGACCGCGCAGTTTCGTGGAAGCCTCGCGATCCTAGATTCGCTTGACACCAATTGTGGCAATCAATTTGGTGCCGATCTGGATGTGACAACTCGCTACAATGGGCTTGCCGGCGTTTTCGCTGACGATCAGTTGTACGTAAACAGCGGCGCTGGCGCATGCCCACAGTATCTGGGTGTGGAGATCGAGGCACTTGGTGTTGTTAAAGATGGTGGCTGTGGTGGACGTACACCGACAGCAGACATTATCGAAACCAGCTACTCGGCCTTGGCTATTGGTGCTCTTACTGGAGTCGATGACACCATTACCGAAGATGGGGATTGTGCTCACAGCCTAACGGCATTCCCGTTCATCTGTGCTCCGCTAGCCGACTAAGACAAATGATGAAAAACTCACTAGCGATTGTATCTACTCTGGTGTTTGGCATCGCAAGCCTCGCTTCGTGTAAATCGGGGAGCGACTCGAATGCGGGCAGCGAGACTGCAACAAACGCCGCGGCAGCAAGCGCTAGTGAGAGCGCGACCACGCCTGTAAGCGTGGAACGGAAAACGACTTCACCGGGCATTGCGATACGAAATCTCAATGCTCAGGTGGAGTCTGCTACCCAGCGAGTTGCACGAAACTCGAAGGACCTTGCCGCGAGGGAGAACCTCCTGGCCGTGCTTCTGTCTAGAACTCAGTATCTAGGGAGTTTTGGAGACTTTGAAATTGCTCAGCGAGTTGTGGATGAGAGCCGTGCTCTAAAGCTTGATACCAAGCGCGTCGCCATCATGAGTGCACGGTTTCTATCGTCGATACACAAGTTTGACGAAGCACTTAGCGAGCTTGATAAGGCCGATGCTCTTGAAGGTGACACATCCTCGCTTCGCGAGACGATCGCGATTGCAACGGGGCTTGGCTCAGCGGAGATTGTGGCAGCGCGTAGCAAGATCGCAGGTGCGCATCCCTCCTATGCAACGCTTACCAAATTGGCCGCAGCACAAAGCTCCATGAAGCTCTTTGCCGAGGCCGACAAAAGTTATCAGCAAGCACTTGATGCCTATAAAGACGTCTCGCCATTTCCCATTGCTTGGATCGCATTTCAACGTGGCGTGATGTGGGGTGAATCGGCAGGAGACGACAAGAAGGCCTATGACTTTTACATGGCCGCGGTCGCGAGACTGCCAAGCTATGTCGTGGCTAATGTTCACTTGTCCGAGCTCGAAGTTGAGCGAGGCAATGCTAGCGCAGCAATCGAGAGATTGCGGCGAATCGTGGAGGAGACTTCCGACCCTGAACCAGCAAGTCGCCTAGCCCAGTTTCTTGCAGAAACCGATGCTGCAGAAGCTGCGGTTTTTGCAAAGAAAGCGCAGGATGGATATGAGCGATGGCTTAGCATCTACCCACTGGCATTTGCTGATCATGCTTGCGAGTTTTACCTAGGTGCGGGAAACAACCCAAAGCGTGCCCTAGAACTTGCCACGCTAAATCTAGAGAATCGAAAGACCGAACGAGCGTTTGGGCTGGCAATCGAGGCTGCAGAAGCTGCGGGCGAGACGACTTTGGCCTGCAAGCTTGCAAGCGAGGCTAAGCAACCCGGCCCCAAAAACTGTGACTAACGCGCAGCGAAGCATTTTGTGCAGCTCTTTTGTGCAGCTCTGTAGCAAGTGAACGTACGGCAGTCCCACCTCACGGCTTGCGACAGATGGTATGAATTGTCGCATGGCAACAGACACCAAGGCTGCACCGCACGTTCACGGTCCCAACTGCTCTCACGGGCAACCGCTGGTCGAGCAGGCCAAGCGGATCGTATGCCCGGGACGCAACGAACCTTGTTGGTGCGACAGCGGTAAAAAGTACAAGAAATGCCATCTGCGCGCTGACGAACTGTATGGTGAACCTCCCTCTGTCGATCAATAAGCGCGATAGACATGAACACCGAAGGAACAGGAGAACGACTCCTCAACAAGCTTGCGTATCTTGAACTGCTCACGGGGAAGGGCGAGCCATGGTCGTACGACTCAGACATCGAGCGCGTTCTTTCCTACGCAGAGAATGTCTGGCCCAGCCTCGATCTGAAACCGCGCAAGCTGCGCAAATCGGATGTCGTCGGCTGCTACAAACACGGCGCCGTGTTGATGTTTCACATCAAGGCTTTCCCTAGAAAGCGACCTGAGACCAACCTGGTGTTGATCTCGGATTTTGGCGCCTCAGAATTTCTCGGGCACATCCTCATTGATTTGGCCGCCGAGTATTCAACTCCTCATCTCGAGTGCCCATCCAGTGATTACGAAGGCAAACTGCAGCCCGAAGAACTTGAGTCGTTGCTCGCGGAGATTGAGCCTGACGACGATGACCCCTTTGCCATTCTCGCGACTGGCGATGGCACCTACATCCAAACCCTGTGTACCGACGAGGGCTACCTGCTTGAGTACCAGTTGGTAAATACCTCGTCGCACTACGAGACGAGCGGCCCCGTTACGTTCGAAGAAGTCGTTGCCGCGTTTACCTCGTACGGCTTTGAAGGTACCGAGTGGCTGCGAGCCTTTGATTGGCAAAAGCAAGAACTCGATTAGTTGCTAGCGTTCTCGCGTCGCTTGATTCTTGTTCTACGCGCTACTCGGAGACACGGCCAAAGAAGAGCACATTGTGATACCGAAGCTCCGGCGACTCGTCGTCTGGCCAGTCGACCTCTTCTCTATGCGATTCTGGATAGACGTTCGCAAGGACCTCTGCAAAGTCGTCGTCGTCGTCGGCGGACCAAACACCAAGGACTCCGCCTGGACGGAGGTGCTTTGCGACCCGCTTCTGGCCTTCTATGGTGTAGAACGGCTCGCTTGCCGGCGACAATGGGCTTTTCGGGGCATGGTCCACATCGATAAGAATTAGATCAAAGGTCTCGCCTGCCGGACCGAGGACGTCTGCATAGACATCGCCCTGAACGATTTCTAGTCGCGACTCGTTTGAGAACTCTTCTGAAGCAGGAAGAAGCCCTCTGTTCATCCAGTCGATGATAAAGTCCATCTTCTCGACAACGCGAACACTCTCAACCCGCGAATCTTCAAGAGCGGCTTGGGCGGTGTGCCCCAACCCCAAACCACCGACGAGAACACGCAAGGGCCCAGCGCCGCTGTGCATTGCCGCCCCGCTGCTCGAGAGTCGCTTCTCCGAGACCGGGCTGACGCTGCTCATAAGAAGCTGCCCTTCGATCATGATGTCGTAGACCCAACCCGGACCACCAATCCGCTGGCGCTTGCCAAGGTAGATCATGCCAATGTCGGTGTCGGCGTGTTCAAGTACGTCGAGTTCGCTCAAGTCTGTACCAAGTTCGCTCAAGTCTGTACCGTATTCGCTCAAGGCCGTACCGTATTCGCTCAAGGCTGTAGCGCACAAGAGCGAAGACGATAGCTACAGCCCCTCGCGTCATGCAAGGAACTTCTTGAGTTCACAGGGCTTTGGTAGAAGCTCCTAGACCGCAGAGCATACAGAACGTGCTTTCTGGCGCTTCACTAACGATGATCTGGAAGTAGTCCTGAGTACAAATCATACAGAAGCACGGACGTTGGTCCCTGCGACGTTGGGTCCTATAATCGATCGTTCATGATGACGTACAACGTAACGAGCAAAGGTGAAATCTCGATGGTTACCCTCGCTGGGGTAATCGACGAGCAATCCGATTTTTCGTCGCTGTTGGATGAGGTTGTTGGCGATGTTGAAGTTTCACTCGACGAGGTTCGTCGAGTGAATTCAAGTGGCTTGCTTAGGTGGCTCTCGTTTGTACACGGCGTGAATGATCGCGGCGGCATGATCACGCTAAAGGGGTGTCGACCCCATTTCGTGGAGCAACTCAACATGGTCTATCAGCTCGCCGGCAATCAAGGGCAGGTCGCGTCGTTCTATGTGCCCTACGTTTGCGAGAAGTGTGATGTCGAAACAGAGATACTGCTTCGAGCGGGCGAAGTGCGAGGTCGATGGGCTCCAAAGCGCAACTGCCCCACATGCGCGCAATTTCTGAGCTTCGAGAACGGCGAGAACTACTTCCAGTTTTTGTATGCGGAGACGACGGGATACGTCGAGCTAAACCTCGACGCAGTGATTTCGACGGCGGACGCGAGCACGCCAGCCTCACTCCTGCGGTTTACGCTCAGCGGTGGGGTCGCCAGTGTTCCCGAAGGTTTCTGCAAGCGGGGTGAGTCGGCATTCCTTGCAATGGCAGATCGCAGTTCGGAAGCTGCGTCGCTGCGGGCTACGGTTGGGCACGTATCTGCGCCCGTAAAGGGAGTCTCGCGTGTAGACCTTGTTTGGGAACTCGCAGGCGAGGCCAATCTGCAGCGCTTTCAGGGCTCGATTCAGTCAACTCCTAGCAACTCTCCCGAATCTTCCACCATGAGCGTCTTGGCGCGCTCTCCCGCCCATCGCGACTTCATCGTCGCCGAGTTGGCCAAAGGGGAATTGATGGTTCAGTGTAGCGACGTCGTTCCATTGGACGCAGACACGACGCTGGCAATCATTACCGAAGACGGCACCGAGATGCCGCCGTTGGTGGAAGATGTTGGCGCAAGGATCGTAAGTGTTTCACGAGCGAAGGATGGCCGTGTCTTTGTCGGACTTATCGAGAAGTCGACGTACCGCGAGTGACGAGAATGGAGAAGAGAATCCCGGTGCCAAACATGAGAAGGCTGTAGACGGCCGGCGGAATCGACATCACGGGATTCTCGAGGATTGTGCCTGTGACGAGAAGCGCTGTTGTACCGTTCTGCAGGCCGACCTCTAGACCGATGGTCACGGACTGGGGCTTACCAAGTCGCAGAGCCGTCGCCAAGCCAAAGCCAATCGCCATGGTGCTTATGTTTAGTAAGAGTGCCGCTAGGCCCGCATCTTCTAGGTGGGATGGTAGCTCGGACCACGAATTGCGCATGATGCCCGCGATGACGGCAATCAGGAATAGTGTCGATAAGAGTTTTACTGGCTTCTCGGCTCGATCAGAAAAGCCTCGTGCGTACGCTCGTACCGCCATACCGATGCTGATGGGAAGAATTGTTATTGCCACCAACTGAATGATGGTTTTGCCGAGCGGCAGTGTTACTGCAGTGTCGCCTCCCATGAAGTGGGAAATCGCCCAGCTGCCAATCAGTGGCAAGGTGAACGGTGCGATTAGGCTGGCTACAGCAGTGAGCGACACCGAAAGGGCAAGGTCGCCCTTTGCTAGATATGCAAAGAGATTTGATGTGGTTCCGCCGGGACAGAGCGCCAAGATCATGAGGCCGACAGCGAGCATTGGTGGAAGTGAGAGCAGCGATGCGACCGCGAAGCCTATTGCCGGCAAGAGGATCATCTGTCCCGCAAAGCCAACAAAGAATGCCTTTGGATGTTTCGCGACGCGCCGAAAGTCGGCGGCCGAAAGCGCTAGCCCCATTCCAAACATGATGACGAACAACGCCATGGGAAGGACGACCTTAGTGAGTACTGTTGATTCCATTCTCGCTCCTAGGCCGGGACCGTAGCCTAGTCCTGGCTGCTAGTTCCAACTGGAAGACGTCACCTTATGGGGAACTATTCTGTCATTTGTGTAACGCAACCCGCGACTCACAAAGAGAGGTAGGATAGGCAGCGAGATGGGGATGATTGAGCTCATAGATCATTCGTCGATTTGGATCGTCCGCTACCCGTCTGGGCTGACCATTGAAGACTACCGGGACTACCTCGACGAGTTTCGCAGCCTGTCCAAGCCAGGGCAGAAGCATGCTCTGATCGTAGATTTTACCTACTACAATCCGATTGGAGCGAGTGCTGCGTTGCGCGGCAAGATTGCCGAGACACTTGAGGGGCAAATGAGCTTCTTCGCGGAACGCATGCTCTGTGAGGTGCGGGTCTGCAGCAATCCCATCATGCGAGGAGTTCTTACAGTCTTTGACTATATGACCAACTTGCCGTGGCCCTGTAGCAATGTAAGCAGCGGTAACGTCGCCGAGCTTTGGGCTCGCGCCCAACTCGCGAAAGCCGGAATAGAGGCCCCAAAGTGCGAAGTTTGGAACTCACCTCGCTTGCGGCAACAGGCCTAGGGGAAGCGTGAGCCTCGATTACAGCTCAGGATGATCATCGAGGTAGAGCTGCTCGACTTCTTTGCGAGCCCACTCGGTCTTGCGCAAAAATTTGAGTGTCGATGAGATGCTTGGATCGTAGGTAAAACACCGAATCCGAATTCGAGCACCAAGCTCGTCAAAGCCGTGTCGCTTGACGAGATCTTCGACGATGGTCTTAAGGGTGATGCCATGCAGTCGGTAGTTTGGTTGCTCGGTGCTCATTAGACGAGAGAGGCGCGAAAGCGCTTTCCTTTGATTCGGCCGTCGTTGATGCTTTTCACAGCGCCAGAAGCGTGTCGCTTTGCAACAGCCACGTAGGAGAGGCGGTCTTGGATCTCGATTTTGCCAATATCGCTGCCTTCGAGACCACCCGCTTCGCCGGTAAGTGCGCCGAGGATGTCGCCTGGGCGGACTTTGTCTTTGCGCCCGCCCGAGATCAGAATCGTTGCCATCAAGGCATCTCGTGCGAAGGCGCGCACATCGGTCTCGGCCTGGCTTGGTCGCTCGAGGCGCTGCACGACGCCACCGGTGGCTTGCTCAATCGATTGAATCTTTGAGAGCTCTCGGTGGGTCGCAAGGGAAACTGCAACCCCCGCTTTGCCTGCACGACCGGTGCGACCAATGCGGTGCACATAGATGTCGGTCTTGGCGGGCAACTCAAAGTTTACGACAAGCTCAAGGTCCTCGACGTCGATGCCGCGTCCGGCGACGTCGGTGGCGATTAGAACTCGTGTGCTCTGATTTCGAAACTTCGCTAGAACTTGGTCGCGCTGATACTGCTCGAGGTCGCCATCAAGTCGGTCCACACTAAGTCCAGAGAGTGAGAGTGTGTGCTCAAGCTCCGCAACCGTAGCTTTGAAATTGCAAAAGATTAGTGCCGCCTCGTGAGGGAAGTGCTCTAGTGTCCAAAAGAGTGCTGAGAACTTATCTGATGGCGTAACTTCGATGAAGAATTGCCGCAAGGTGGGCTCATCGTCGGTCGTATCTTCAATTGTGACGCGGACGGCGTCGCTTTGGTGCGCAGCACTCATCGCTTCGATGGTGGCGGGAAAGGTCGCGGAGAAGAGAACGGTTTGCCGCTCCTTTGGCATCGCGCGAAGAATTGCGTCGACGTCGGCACCAAAGCCCATGTCGAGCATGCGGTCGGCTTCATCGAGAACAACAGTCTTTAGGCTGGTGCAATCAAGTGTCTCTCGCTTTAGATGATCGAGAAGGCGTCCCGGGGTTCCGACTGCAATGTGCACTCCGCGCATGAGTGCATCGGTTTGAGGGCGAACGGGCTGGCCGCCGACGAGTTCAAGAACCGAGAGGCCTTTGTGCTTGCGTCCAAGCTTGCGAATTTCTCTGGCAACCTGGGCGGCAAGTTCTCGCGTCGGGCAGATGACAAGTGCCTGAAGCGAGCGCAGCTCGACGTTCAAGATTTGCAGAATCGGCAGCGAGAAGGTCGCCGTCTTTCCGCTTCCAGTTTTCGACTGGCCGATCAGGTCTTTGCCGGCGAGAAGCAGCGGAATGCCTTCGACCTGAACGGGCGTAGGGTGCTTGTAGCCGAGTTCGCTGACCACAGCCACAAGTTCGGGCGAGAGCGAGAGTTGGGCGAAGTCGGTTGTCATGCGGCAGCGTATAGCACTGTAGAGCGGTCCTGCTCGCAGATTTACGAAGGCAAGACGCCTGAGACAGCGTATCGCTATCGAAGGCGAACGCGAACGCGGCCGCGGGCTTGCGAACGCTGTAGTGGTACGGGCATGGACTCGGGAATCGGGTCGGAGCCTGTGCCGCCGAGTTGACGGTAGCGGGCGTTCACACGCTCGCGCTCGATGTCGTTAATCGGCGCTCCTATAGAAGCATTCTCAACCGCGACTGCAATTTGCCTGCGATTGACCGAATTAAACAGCGCAACTCGCCCTCTCCCCACCGGCGCCATTTGGCGTTTCCCACTCATGAACGGCACTCTAGACTCTGGAGCGAAAATTCCAAGAATATTCTGAAGAAACTCAGGATACGTTGTGAGTTCAAGTGGTTTGAGGTGGGTCTCTACAGCCTCAGATGGCTAGCTATCTGCGGTTCTGAGGCGAAACACCACTGGAGAGCGATTCGCCGATGCCGAAGAGTGCCGATATCCTGCGAACAACGTATGCACAAAGCAAAACAATGCGGGCTTGTCTTTGATCTCGACGGAACTCTTATCGAGAGTGCGCCTGCGATTCGAGCGGTGGGCAATCAGTTTTTGGCGAGCCTGAACTTGGAGCCGCTGAGTCTGGGTGAGACGGTTGCCTGCATCGGAGGAGGCTCTCCGCAGTTTGTTCGACTAATTCTCGAAGCTCGCAGCGCGTATGAGGAAGCGGTTTTTGACGATCGGTTTTTGCAGTTTACCAAGCTCTACAACGCAGCCTCACCTCATCTTAACCGACCCTTCGAAGGTGCAGAGGACGCACTCCGAAGCTTGGCTTCTGCCGGCCATGCTCTCGCGCTCTGCACAAATAAACCCGCCGCACCCACGATGAAGGTGCTGGATGCACTGGGTTGGAGCAACCTCTTCGGCGCGGTGATTGCCGGCGATACATTGCCGGTTCGAAAGCCCGACCCAGCTCCGCTACTTGAGGCTGCACGACGGATCGACTGCCAATCGATTCTCTACTTTGGCGATAGCGAAGTCGATGCAGAGACGGCTGTGAATGCATCGGTTCCATTCGTGCTCTTTACCGAGGGATATCGAAAAGCCACGGAGGACGAGCTGGTTCACGTTGCTAGGTATTCTAGCTACAGCGAGTTTGGATCCGTCGTTGCTTCGGCACTTCACTCAAACGCGAAATAGGTTATCTCAATCGGCCGGATCGGTAGCACTGCCAAACCACAGCACTGCGTAGCCGTTCTGGAAGCCGGCACCCATGGCCTTCCACTCTTGGTTTGCCCAAATGCCCTCGTTGAGAATCACCGCGTTGTGACCAGAACTATTCTGCCATAGCGAAAGTGCCTGGCTTGGTGTGATGGTGCCGCCGCCACCCGCGGCGTTTTCGTAGCCGTTGCCGGTGTACGCTGTGAGCTCGCGAGGCTTGTCCCACATGCACTGCGCTTGCGCATGGTCGGCCGTATAGCAGCAGGGCGACCAGGCTCCTTGATCTGACCAACTATGCATATTGCATTGGGACGGGGCATCGGGATTGTTGTCGATGAGGTCGCCGACGTGAGCGTCACCAACAATGCAAAGCGATGTGGAAGCCGGAATTGGCGGCAGAGCATTTTCGCCGCGGTAGTCGTTAACCATGGCAATGAGCTGCAACGCCTCGGCACTGCAACCCGCTGCTGTGCTTGCATCGGGCCGATTGGGTGAGCCGTCAGAAGTATTCTGAGGTTGCGCATCCGCTGCTAACACGCTTCCGTCCAGTGAATTGACGTCGGCGTCGCTACTTGGTGTTGCGTCCCCAGACGAGCATGCGGCGCCCAATACAATCGGGCCAATGGCAAGAAGGGCGCTGGCGATGCTGTGACGCACAGAAGGCATGGTGATTGAGCCTATCACGGCAGGCGCCGAGCACCATCCACCTACAGTATCGTTCATCGTCGCTAGCAGCACACTTCGATCGTGATCAATGATTAGGCAGCGCTGGTTGTACCTACGGCGTTTCCCGACTCTATGTTTTTGCCTCTACTTCTACTGCCTATCTTGGCAAGCCACGTACCGTTGCTCACGAGCGTGAGCTCGCCGCTGCCACTCGCTTCCCATGAGGTTTACAGCGACGAGTCTCAAGACGATAGCGAGCTTCCTTTGCTGCTCCTGGTGAACAAGAGCAAAGAGACGGAGTTGCACAAGGACTGGTCGCCCGAAGACATGGTTGCGATTGATTCCGAGTTTATGGCACCAGGTTCCAGAGGCGAGTTGCGCGCCGATGCAGCTGCCGCTCTTGAGAACTTGCTGAAAGCTGGGGAGCGTGAGGGGCACGAGATTCGCGTGCGTTCGGCGTTTCGATCCTTTGCCAAGCAAGGGCGAATTTTTCACAACAAGACTCGGCGCTACGGTTTTCCGCGAGCGTCACGTGTGAGTGCCGAAGCTGGGCACAGCCAACACCAACTCGGCACTACCGTTGACATCGTCTTGCCACGTTATCGCAACCGAATCACACAGCGCATCGCCAAATCGCCCGAGTGGAAATGGCTTAGCAGTACAGCGCATGAGTTTGGCTTTGCACTAAGTTATCCAAGGAGCCAAGAAGAACTCACTGGCTACATGTACGAGCCTTGGCACTATCGCTATTTGGGAATCGCAGCGGCCACCGAGATGTGGGAGCGCGATATGCCGATGGAGACGTACCTTCGGGCTTGTCGCGAAGGCGATCGCGATCTGCGTTGCGGCGACGAACTCGCTGATGATTGCGCGGGTAATCAGTCGGTCGCACAGGAGTCGCCGCGAAGACTACTCGATGGTGAGTTCTAAGGTTACGAACTCATCGCCGGCAAAGAGCCCGAGAGGCGAGGCCGAGGTCTCGTCGCCGCGCTTCGCTCGCAAGACGACGTCGCCAGTGGGAACGCGATTAAGGCGAAAGACGCCATCGCTATCAGACGTTGTTTCGGTGCGTCCGACCCATACGCGGGCTCCCTCAACCCGATCTCCATATCGGTCGCGAACCACGCCTCGTAGGCTGGCTCCGCGTTGGAGGCGCACTTCGCGAGGCTCTGGTGTGGCCTCACTTGCTGCAACATCAAACGCTTGCTGAAAGAGCGTGTGTTCGATGCTATCGATCGATGCCGTCCACGTTCCCGGTACAAGCCCAGTAAGTTCTACGTGGCCTTGGTGGTCACTTAGAGCCGTTGTGCTTAGGCCCTTTGGGCCCTGTAGTTGAACGCGAAGCCCGGGCTGGGGTTGATTGTTGTGTCCATCGCGCACATCGAGAGCGAGTGCTCCACCTTGTTGGAGGATCAAATCCTTCTCTGCTCCTGTCGGCACGGATGTCTCAATCTCGGGGAAGTTCTTAGCGCGGACTCGAAGGGAATACGTCCCCGTTGGCAGTGTGTCGAACTGAAAGAACCCGTAGGCATCGCTGGTGGCCCGTCGGCCTCGGCCTGCGGGGCCCGATAGAATTTGCACTTGCGCTGCCTGTAGTGGGGCTCCTGATGGAGAGCGAACCTGCCCTCGCAATACCGCGTCAAAGAGGGAGAGCTCGAAGACGGCATCGCCAGAAGCCATCTCGTTTGCCGAAATCGTTTGGTGAATGACTCCAAAGCCCGCTGCGCCAATTTCCAGATCGATCGAACCCAATAGCGGGCGAAGGCGAAAGCCGCCATTGGCATCCACGCCAGAGCGAGCAAGTTGGCGGCGCGATTCTCCTTGGCCTTGGTACGCGCGAATCCACGTATCGGCGACTGGGCCTTCGGGGCCAAATACGCGGCCTTCAAAGGATACGCCTGTCTTAAGTACAATTCTTATGTCGGCCAGGTTCGCGCCCGGGCGAAGCGTGAGTTTTGCGCTCTGACCTGGGGCAAGGTCTGGGTGGCTCACCGTGACAAGGTAATCGCCTGCGGCGAGATTGCTGCGCGAAAATGCGCCGGCTGCATCAGTCATCGCTGGGGCATTGGCGACCGTTGTCGATTGCGAGTCTTCTGTTGCATGCAGCGGGTTTGATGATGGCACCGTTGCCAACGAAGGCTGCGCGAGAACCACGGCGAATCGAAGCATGGGCTCAGGGTCGACAAAGTAGGGTTGTTCTGAGTCTTCTTTGGACAGTGCGAAGTGCAGGTGTGGCTCGGAGTGTTGAATCCCGCTGCGGCCAAGCGTTCCGAGAATTGCCCCAGCAGCAACGGTGGCGCCAACTTCCAAACCCAGTTCGACCGAATCTAGGTGCATGTAAAACGACTTAAACCCCGAGCGATGTTCGATAGCGACGTAGCGCCCGGATTTTCCCCGGTCGTCATTTGAGGCAACGACAATCGTGCCACTTGCAGCGGCCAATACCGCCGCTCCGCGAACTCCGCCAATATCGACGCCACAGTGGCCATTTCCGCATTCGGAGGGACGCACACCAGGACGCTCTGCGCCAAAGCGACGGGTGTGGCGAATTGGCAGTTGCCTGCGCCCTGTGAGCGGGTGAATCCATCGAATCCCGTGGGTGTTTTGGCGAAGGAGCATGGCATCGGGCAGTCTCTTGTTACCAAAGTCGAGAACTCGAAAGCTGGCTCCAACTACAGGCTTGCCACTCTCATCCACGACATACCCGGAGAGTGCGGCTTTTGGCGCCAACGTGATTGAGGTGTGAACGATGGGCTGTGTTGCCTGCACTCGTACAAGTTCTGATTGTGCATAGTCGCTTGCTGTCGCGCGAATCTCCCATGCGCCCTTTGGAAGAACCGGAACATCAAACTCGCCCGCAGCATTGCTCTCACTTCTAAAAATGGTGTGGTCATGGCCTGTAGGGATAATGGCGATTGTCGATTGTACACCGAGGCCATTCGGTGCAATCACGCGCCCCGTTAGGTGAGTGCCAGGTGCCAAAGGCACCATCAGCGGGTCACGAGTTTCGTCTTCGGGGTAGGCCTCGACCGTAAGAAGTGGCGAGACGGTATCGCCAGAAGATGCCCAGACTTGATAGATGCCAGCGGGAATCGCCTCGAAGACCGCGATGCCCGCCGCATCGGTCTCGCGAACCAGACCGCGATCGCCACTGCCATCGAGTAGGTGAAACCGGGCCGTCTTAGAAGTATTCGTATCGCCAACCACAGCGCGCAAAACAATTTGCGAGTGAGGTTCGAACTCCGACGGCACGATGTCCATCACGGCAGGCTCTAGTGCTGGCGCGGTCGTTGCCGCAATCCTTGATACGGGAAACTCGGATTGCTTTACGACCTCCGGCTTCGCCGTTGGTGTCGGTGTGCTGTCTTGGCAGGAGCCAACAAGCATGAGCATCATGACAAGAACCGCTACCGACGCTGTCGAGAGCAAGTGCTTGCCTTTGGCAACGAGAACCACCTGCCATGACAATGCACCGAGTATGCCGGCCTTGGTCATTGTCATATCAGGTGGTTAGCCGCCATTTCGGCAAAAGCCATTGCCAATTTGTCGCAGGTTTACCTGTGTTCTCGCCGTTTTAGACGTAGGCGAGAAGATCGTGCGTGCTCTCACAACGCGGGCGCGCAGTCAAGGTGGGCGCAGTCAAGGTGGGCGCAGGCAACGTGAGCGCAGGCAACGCGAGTTCCAGCGTGTGTGGCGGACCGAGCCAGCAAGGCGCTGTCGATCCGCGGCGCACACCGTTTCTATACGCTGCGTCTGCGACGGTTTGATAGCCAAACGCGCTAAGAATTATTCTGATTCCTGGAACTTCTCGACCGTGCTTGCGAGCTTGTCGTCTTCAATACGATGACTGCTATCGAGTGGAGAGACACTCTCCGAGCGCGGCTCTTTGCCTTTTTCAAATAGCGTTACGACGTTTGTTTCGCCATCGAGGCCACCGGGACAGAGAACTACGAGTTGATCGGGGGTACCGGTCTCGAAGACTTCGACCGTATCGGGGTTTAGGAGAGTGCTCTCTGTGCACAGTTCTTTTGCAGCAAACTCTTTTTCAAAGGCGACGATTTTCTCTTCTCCAAGAGAGGTCTCGAATTCCTTGCCCATCTCTTTGCTAGTGAGATCTAGTTTGATTGGCGCAGTCTCTGTAGCCGCAACTGGCGCAGTCTCTACAGGCTTTGCAGCGGGAGCGGGAGCTGGTGTTGGTGTTGGCGATGCAGCAGCTTCGGTTGCTGGCTTGGTCTCGGCTGGTGTGGCCTCTGCCTTCTCTTCTTTTTTGCCACAAGCGGAGAGACTCATTCCGAATGCACAGAAAAGACCAATCGATAATTTTACGTGTGTTTGCATTGCTAATTCTCTAGATGGAGCCAACCCCATGCCGACTCGGACATTCTCGCAAATAGGGAGAATCAACTAAACACGTTGGGTCACGGAATTATTCAAAACAAGGCCGCAAGCGTTTTTGAAATTGCGAGGAGCGCAGTGCTCAACGTGATACACGGTGTATCAATGATGCACCTAGACGATGTTGACGCGCAGATAGAGGCGTTTCTCGCAGGAGCGCCGCACGCAGTGGTGGGCGCTTCACAGGACCGATCGAAATATGGCAACAAGGTTCTGCGTTCGTATCAACAGGACGATCGCCCAGTCTTTGCGATCAATCCAAGAGGCGAATCGATTGAGGGAGCTCAGACCTTTGCGAGCCTCGAAGATGTTCCAGATGTCCTACATGGGATCAGTGTCATTACTCCACCACACATCACCGAGAAGGTTATTGCCGAGGCTATCGACTTGGGCATTCAGCACATCTGGCTTCAGCCGGGCGCAGAGAGCGCTGCAGCGATGCAAATGGCACGCGATGCGAAGGTGAACCTCATTGCGAATGGGCCATGTGTGCTTGTCATCCTCGGCTTTCGCAGCGCTGGTTAAACCTTCTTCGCGTGAAGCAAACATTTGGAGGCTAAGAGTTTTCTCGGATCCACAAAAGGACTGGGTTAGAATTCTAGGCTCCCCCTTGGCCATTCAAAACGAAAGGGCACGACAAAGAACGAACCTTCTTTGGGCGGCGCCATTCTTCTTCCTGCTCGGCTGTACCGAGCCTCCAAGCTTGCCATCGCCCGAGCTGGGTTCTGTTGTTCCAAGCGAAGGGGCACGGGGGAATCGCATTCCCGTTACGCTTGAGGGTAGCGGGTTGCACCTCGCCATCGAAAGCAGTCTCTCCGATGATCTCTTAGAGGGCACAGTCTCGCTTTCTCTTGGCGGCACCGAACTCGAAGAACTGGTTCTCGTAAGCGATAGCCAAATTGAAGCCGTTGTTCCCGAGTCGGCACTGGTCGGGCTTCACGAGCTTACGGTGACCTTTGGTGACGGCCGCGAAGCAACCTTGAATGACGCGTTCTTCCTGCGCTGCGCTTCGGCCGAAGACTGCACCGGCGGTGCGGTCTGCGACCCTTCGCAAGATCTTTGCGCAACCAACGTCCCGTGTAGCGAGCACATCGATTGCGGAGGTGCCGCCTTCTGTGGAGACAACGACATTTGCGCGCCGAATGATAGTGGCGGAATCTGCGATGAGAGCATCAGCTGCATCTCGGGCGAGTTGTGCACAGCTGGCTACTGCGGGTGTGGTGGCGACCTATTTGGGGTTCGAATCACTCCAACAATTTTGATCGTACTCGATAGGTCGGGAAGCATGGACCAACAGCTTCCCGGTGGTGTTGGCTCGAAGTGGGATGTGGCGAGGCAAGCGGTCACCGAGCTACTCGGTAGCTTTGGAACCGAAGCAAATTTTGGCTTGATGCTCTACCCTGGGCAAGATGATGCATGTCTCGTAGGAGAGCTTTGCACCCCTGGCCAAGTCTTTGTCGACCCAGGAGCAAGCACGGAAGTTGGCATCAACTCGGTGCTCAATGGCGCGAGTACGTGCAGCTTGGGAACACCAACAGCGGAGAGCCTCGAGTTCGTCGCAACCTACGAAGCGTTACAAGCGCCAGGTGGCAGCAACTTTGTCTTGCTCATTACCGACGGACAGTCGAGCTGCGACGATCCAGTTCCTGCAACCGCGGCACTGCGCAATCTTCCACAAGACGTGCGCACATTCGCTGTGGGCTTTGGCAGTGGCGCCGATACCAACGAACTCACAGGAATCGCCAACGCTGGTGGTACCGCGAGACAGGGCAACCCTGCCTACTACCAGGCCGACGATGCACAACAACTCTCGGCTGCCTTAGCAGCAATTGGAAACGAAGCGGCTTCGTGTAGCTACGCACTCTCCGGCGTGCCGCCCGACCCCAACCAGCTTTTTGTCTACTTTGGCGAGCAGTCTTTGTCGCGCGATGTAGCCCACCTCGATGGCTGGGACTACACGCCCGAGAATAATCAAATCGAACTCTATGGGCCAAGTTGCGACGAGCTGCAGTCTGGGCAGGCGCCCGAGCTCGTCATTAGCTACGGTTGCGCCGATGAATAAGTTCCAGTCTCTCATCGCGATGGCGTTCGCCTCGCTACTTGCCATTGCCTGCGGCTCAAGCGATCCCAAAGTTGCGGCACCTGCGCCGATTGTGGAAGTTGATGCCGCCCCGCAAGTCGTCTCCGGGATCGTTTTCGACGTTACGCCAGGCGATGCGGAGGTCATTGTCGATGGCGAGCCGCTCGGCATTGCTTCGGAGATTGGGGATGCGGGAACGCTAGAACTCGATCCTGGGCTGCATCAGATCATGATCCGGCATGAGGACTACGAAATTTACCGAGTTGAAGTCACGATCGGAGATACGATCGAGCCGATGCAGATTAGCCTTAAAGAGAAGACGCCCGAATCCTAGGAAAGCCCTAGGGAGCGTCAGCTCGAACCTTCTCTTCGATTTCGCTCATTCGCGCAGCAAGCTCTTCCCTGGTCGCATCCGCCAAAAGTGCAGCCTGCAGATGCGTAGCAGCTTCAGCTAAGTTGCCGGCTTCTTCCGCCGAGCTCGCCAGTTCTTCGAACTTGTCTGCGAGCTGTCCAAGCCGTGCCTCTACTTCGGTGTTCTTTGGAGCCATCTCTTTGGCCGCTAAGAGTTGTTCGAGTGCGCTATCGGGGCCCGTAAGGCGGCCGCTGGCTGCACGCGCATCGGCCGTCGCAATCGTACGTCGAATTTGCTCATCACGTTGTTTGGCGGCCACTTCGGCCGGCGTTGGCCCAGTTGGCTCCACAACCTCGGGCGTGGCTTTCGGTGGAGAGTCGCCTGATTGGGTCACAATAAATACTACTGCGCCGGCGGCGATCAGCAGGCCTCCTACAATCCAGAGTTTTACCGAGGACGCAGGCTTTGCGAGAAGATCTTCTGCAGATGCAGGTATCGCACCTTTGCTCACTGGCGATGCTGACGTGCTCATGGGCGGTGGTGCAGTCGGTGCTTCGGAGCGTGTGGTCGCGGGTGTTGGGACTTTGGGTGTCGCCGGGGCAGGCGTTAGAACAGCTGGAGACGCTTGCTGCTCGGTCGCTGGAGACGCAGACGCGCCACCATTCTCAATTTCCGACATCAAATCGCCAAAATCGGATTCAGCGTTTGCGGCTTCAGTTGCTGTGAGAGCCGTCTTTGGCGCCGCCATTGGCGCCGAGGCCGGTGGTCGATTCTCAATGATGATTTCGGGTTCTTCTGGCTCGTCCTTAATTGCCGACGCGAGTACTTCGGAGAGCTGAGACTGCCGAGTTGGTGCCTCGTCGTCAAAGTCGGAAATTCTCTCAGCGTCGTCCTGGGCGACAAATGGGCCAGTGCTGCGAGTGTGCTGGTCGGTGAAGCGCAAGACGAGCCCCTTCGCTCCGCGCTCTTCTGTTGTGCGAACGACAACGGCTTTGCCGTGCACTCCAACAACTCCATCTGCGAAGACCAGATGGACTTCTGCCGCTGCGCTATCCGCTAGCGCAACGTCGCTTGGAACAAAGAATTCCCCTTCAAAGCGCTTGGCAAACTTGCCCGCGTAGTCTGCGTGGTCTTTGCATGGAAGTCTCAGGCGAAATTTGCGAATTGGTGACGCCACTGCGCAACCATACTATGAATCGTGGCTTGTCATTTCTAGCGATGATAGAGTGATTTTCGTGGAACGCTTTGTATTGGGGAGCGTGGCGCTCCTGGCTCTATCCGTATCTTCTTTATCCCTAGCGTGTTCGAGTGACAAAGAGCCGGCTGAGAAGCCAAAGGTAGCGCAGACGCCAGAGCCCGTTATTTATGACGCGGGGGCGACCAAGGTGGACGAAGCGCTTGCAGAAATTGTTGCGACCTGCGCGCGCGCGCATGGCGAGGTGCAAGTGCGACGCAAAGGCGAGGCCCACTGGTCACCTGTGCAGATCGGCGCAACCTACCGAGCGGGTGATTGGATTCGCACGGGCCAGAAGTCGACAACGCGTGTGCAGTTTCTCGGGAGTGGTGCTCTCGACCTTGAACAGAATACGACCATCATTGTCGACCTGCGAACGCTTGATTCCGGTGGTAAAGGAGCGCCTCTCGTGGCTCTGGAGGTTGGTGTGGCACATGGCGTCATGAACCGCGGCGACGGTAAAGCGATTCGACCGCTGCTCATCACGCAAGACGATGGCGAAATTCGCTTGGAGGCACAGTCCGATGAGGTCTCGTATCGACTCTCGAAAGGGCTGGACGGTACCGAGGTTGCGGTCACCGAAGGCGAGCTCAATCTTATTAACGGAGAGGCTACAGAAGAGCTCAAAGAAGGCGAGCGAGTCGCAGTCGGGCGTGGTGGCTTCTCGCCAATCACCAAAATGATCGGCTTTCCGGTGAGTGTCTCTCCTGGTGTCGACTCGCGTTTTCTCTACGAATCCGAGATGTCGATCAAATTGTCGTGGAAGAAGGTAAAGGGCGCGGCGACCTACCGCGTGCAAGTTGCTCGCGACCTCTCGTTCGAATCCGTCATTGTCGACAACATCGTCACGGGCACTGCGAGCCAATTCGTACCACCGGAAGCGGGCGTCTACGCTTGGCGTGTGGCGGCCAAAGATAAGAAGCATCGCTATGGTGAGCACGGCTTCACGCGTCGCATCTTTTGCGAGAAGGCTCCGCCACGGGATTTGTTGTTGGCACCGGCAAATGGGGCCAAGGTCGCATACGAAGATGAAGTGCCAAGCATTGCGTTCTCATGGCAATCTGCGGGTTCTTCTGATTCGTACCGCCTGGTCGTCGGGCGCGGAAGTAACCCCTTGCGCAACACTGCTTTCGAAACAAAGACAGCGACGCAAGAGCACGTTACAAAGGAACTTACCGCTGGCGAGTACAGCTGGGGCGTCTACGTGGGGGAGGAAAACGAACCCATCTTTCTCAAGCCGCGTCGTTTGACAATTAAAAAGCGCACGGCTCCGAAGGCCAATGTCGATGGTATCTGGGACTAAGCGTCTAGCCGCGCATCTCCCATGGCTCGTCGTCCTGGTGTTGCTTGCTGCACTTCCTTCACTGGTGCTTCCTTCACTTGTGCACGCTCAGGGCAAGACGAGCGTTCTCTCGCCATCGTCGGGAAGCGAGACGGTGGAGAAACGCCACCTGGGCCGTATTTCGACGTCGCTCGGCAAGGCGATAAAAGGCAAGTCGGCTCTGCTTGTCTCGTCAACCGCATGCCGGAGCGATCGAAACTGCATCGCTGCAGCAGGACGAGAGCAAGGGAGTGATCGAGCCGTTGGGATTCGCGTCACAAGGAAGCGCGACAAATTTACGCTAGAGCTACTTTTGGTGTCGTCCGCGAATGGGCAGAGAATTGCGCAGACTCGTGTTTCCCTAGACAAACGCGACCTGCCAAGCAAATCGGGCGCTCTTATTCTCGACTTCATTGAGCATGGGCCACGCGCTCCAGTCCCACCTGTCGATTCGGCACGGGCGCCAACAGCAATACCAAAGGTTGTGCCTGGAGCGGCTCCGTTAGGCGGTCCAAAACTCCGTGTTCGTCACGCTAAGACATTTTCTGGAGATGGGGTCTCGGTTGTACCGGTGCAGGTCTTCGACTCCCCAAAACCTCAAGCTGGCGAACTTAAACGCGTTCTAGAACGGCCAGTACTGATCTGCGATGGCGCCTCGACCTTGCCGGCCTTGGGCGATACCGCGGCTGCCATCTTGGCGCCCGCGGTCACAACTCCTACGACCGTGCGATGTACTGCCGAGCACCGCGAAGCGACTGCGAACTTTTCTGTCCAGTTCACGCCGCCGAGCCAAGGCCTTCGCGCTCGGCCCGATAGGTTTCGTGTGATTGCTGGGGACAACACCGTAGAGCTTGAAGTAACGCACGCCGGCCAGCCCGCCAGCGATGCTTTGCGTATTGCTTCAAGCGCCGGAACCGCGACGATGCTTGGCGAGGGTCGTGTGAAGATTGCATTGCCAACAGGCAAGGCGCCGCGAACCGTCGCCCTGGTGCTAAGCGATGGGCAAAGCACCGGCGTGGCCTTTGTGCCGGTGACAGGCAAGACCAAGTTGCGAGTCGTCGCCCAAAAAGGGGCAACGATTGTTGTGCGCATTGCGGGCTTGGCCTTCGGCCCATTGCGCGCTCGGAGGCGCGTCACCCGAGTGCCGATCGAGGTACCTCCTGGAGCTACGCGCGCTGTTGTACGCGCAACCGATCGCAGAGGCTACGCCATCGAGTCGGTCTCGGATCTGCGAATTCCAAAGCTCGGGCGCATTGCCGCCCTCGGTCCATCAAAGAGCGTTGTCATTCTTGAGACCGCCGAGGTCTTTGTTGCCTTGGCTGGTTCTGATGGGCGACCAGCGAATGCAAAAACATCGATTTCAGCGCAGGCGGATCGCGGTAGCGTAGAAGGCGTTCGCTTTGTTTCGCCTGGCTTGTTCGCCGTGACGTATCGCGCTCCCGAGACTCCGGGGGATGCACAGCTTACGGTTGGTGAAGAAGGTGATCTTGGGGCAGGGACCGCCACCGTGAGCTTGGCAATTGCAGCTGGCAAGGCACTTGGCGGCGAGATTCAGATTCCACCAGGGCCCTATCGTCCTGGTGCTGTGGTCTCTGGCACGGCGGTCTTTCGCGATGGTGAGGGCAACCCGATTCGCGAGGGCACACCGACCGCAACGATTAACGGCAGCCCGATCGCAGTTGCCAAGGGCGAGGCGGGGTTTCAGTTTCAAGTAACGGTTCCAACCAAGCTGCCCAAGAATCGAACGCTTGCTTTAAACATCTCGCTCAACAAGTCGTCACTTGCGCACTCCATTCGCACAACGTCGGATGTGCCGACTTCTGCCACCGTTCGGTCTACTACTGACGGGAGAGCTTCGGCCCTTGTCGTCGACGTTAAGGACCGCTATGGCAATCGCAGCGACCCTTCGGGGTTTGAGCTTGTTGTGGATGGGGCAAGCCGTGGGCCCTTGCGAGTAAAAAAGAATCACTTTGAAGTGACTCTTACAGCCGAGGGCACGGTGCGCTTTGCCAACGTCGATGTTCTCGTCGATGACAAGCCACTTGCACATGCTCGAGTACCCTTTGAGCCACCGCCTGGGACCCTTAGGCTCGGTGCCTACGCCCGCGGGGCTTGGGCAAGCAACCTCGCAGGCGTATCTCCGCCCCATCTTGGCGCGGGGCTGGGAATCCACCGGGTTGGCACAACCTTCGAGTTCGCCGCCTTTGCCGGCATCGAGAGCTACCTACACTCGGATGAGGTCACGGCAAATCTGGCTGGTGCCGATCGCGAGGTCGACCGCTCGGTTTTGGCGATTGCGTTTCCCATACAGTTGCGCGGACGGCTGCGCCTACACCGAAAGGTTGGTCTTCACATCGCTGGTGGTCTTATTCCTACCCTTGCTCGCGTGAGCATCAAGACCGACTTTCAAGGGGCGGATAACTACACCGAAATCACCTACGGTGCTCGCGCACTCATCGGTGCCGACCTGCAACTTGGGCCTGGTCGCTTGCTTGTTGGTGGTGCCTACACGCGAACCAAACTTAAAGATGGGCTCCTTACGGGTAACCTTGAGGGTGTCTCTGTATCGGCTGGGTACGAGTGGTGGTTCTCAGAGGTTTTGAGTCAGTAAAACTCGCAATTTGCGCTCGGAGGTGCACCTTATCCGACATGTATCGCGAATCTCGATTGTAGTGAGGTGAAGCGGCCATGATTCCATTTTGCTACGCTTTGCTCCATACATGATGAACTGGCACGACGAGAGCGATGGGGACATTCGGAGACTGCTGCACCGCGGGAGATGTGGTTTGGGACTGGCTCTTACCTTCACACTTGCCGTGGCCTGTGGGGGTGATCCGTCTTCGGAAGCTGCCGATGGAGGAGTGCTGCCGATTGATGATGCTGCGACCTCGCTATCCGACGCGTCGATACCAACACCAGATGCTGTGCCCGTAGATGCTGGGCCCCAGTGCGGCGATGGAGTTGTGGAGGGCGAAGAAGTTTGTGACGAAGGTAAGGAGAATTCTGATTCGTGGGCACTTGAGCCGCATTGCAATGAAGCTTGCACCGGGCTGGCTCCGTACTGCGGTGACGGCGACGTGGATGGCGATGACGGCGAAGCGTGTGACGATGGCCTAGGGAATAACGATGTTTGGGAGCCTCTTGAACACTGCAATAGTACGTGTTCGGCGTCTGCGCCCCTGTGTGACATGCCAGAGGATACCTCGGTAATCTTTCCGCGCCCTGGCGTGCCATATCCGCCAGAGAACCTTCACACTACTGAGAAAGCAGTTCTAGGTAAAATTCTGTTTTGGGAGCAGCAGCTCAGTGCAGACGATACGGTTGCCTGTGGCTCCTGCCATCAGGGCAGCGCAGGTGGTTCGGATACCCGCGCGGGGTTGGCTCTTCACCCAGGTGCCGATGGTATTGACGAGACTGGTGATGATGTACACGGAAGTCTTGGCATTCGCCGTTGTGAGATGATTGCCGGAGTTCCAGTTGCAAAGGACGATGAGATTTTTGGTGATAGGGTCCAAGTCACCGATCGCAAGACGCCAAGCTTTTTGGATGCGATGTTTGCGCCTTCGCTCTTTTGGGATGGTCGCGCCACAGACGCGTTCCTTGACCCGGATACCAATACGGTAGCGATTGTCACGGGCGGCGCACTTGAGAGCCAGGCTCTTGGACCAATTATGAGCCCGGTCGAGATGTCCTGCGAAGGGCGCACCTTTGATGACGTCTACCTAAAGATGGCCACCATCGACCCGCTCTCTCTTGCCAGTGACCTGCCGCCAGACATGGCGAATGCGGTTTGCAGATACCCAAGCTATCCAGCGCTCTTTGAAGCGACGTTTGGTGATGCGGCGATTTCCGCGCAGCGCATAGCCTTCGCGATTGCGACCTACGAACGCACTCTGGTGTCGGATGCAACGGCCTTCGACCGCTTCACTGATCCAGTCGCGCCCGATCTCACTGCGCTTAGCGAAGGCGAGCAGCGCGGGCTTGCACTGTTTGAAGGAGAAACTGGATGCTCGGATTGCCACAGCACGACGAGACCCAATGTCGATGCACCGGCGAATTTCTCAAATCAAGACTTTCACAACCTGGGCTTCATTGACATGGCATCTCAGACAAATCCCGATACGGGCCTGCAGCGGACAACCGGTCTTGCCGAGGATGCTGGAAAGTTTCGAACGCCAACACTTAGAAACGTCGGCCTGCGCGAAGTTGGAGGCTTGCTCCACACAGGCCTTAACACGCTGGAGGACGTCATGGCGGCCTACAACAATCCGTCTGTTCCGCCAGGGCCCGGTTCGACAACCGACGTGCGCATGATACCGCTGGGGCTCACCTCCGGCGAGATTGCGGACATCATCGATTTTCTGCGCGACGCCCTTACCGATCCGCGCGTCGAAACCAATAGTTATCCATTCGATCACCCGACGCTGTTCACCCCATAGTAGGCGGAACAGCAGTAGGCGAACAGGCGCGGGCTAAGAGACGACTAACCTGCTGCCATCCAGCGAAAGAGGCGGTACTTGCCGTCGAATTTTTTGAAGTAGAGGATGAGTGCAGTGCCCGTCTCATTGCCCTCTTCATCAACTTCGTTCACAGACCAAGCAACTTGGTAAACACCTTCTTCGCTTGTCGAGACGGTCCATGACGCAGCCGTCGATTCGGCGATGGTCTTCTTCATGTCGTCGTTGAAGAACATCGAATATTGCTCTAAGTACTCTTCGCTTCCGATGCCTTCGTCGATCTTTACGAAGTACGAGACTTCGATTTCGTCCTCAGTTGCGACAGCTGCCTGAAAGAGGGGAAAGAAGCCTTCCCATGAGGTTTCGTCCAGTTCCTCTGCTACGGGAGGCTCTACGGGCTCTGGAGCGACCTCCGTGGAGGCGGCCGGTGTGGCGACTGCTTCAGGCTTGGGACTGCCACCGCAAGCCGTCACAGAGACGCCGAGCAACAGGGGCAACATGTAGGAGGAGATCATCGATTTCATGTCCCGAAATCGTGGTTGATCCTTCTCGTGGACGCAAGCCCTCGCTACCAGCAACCGCGTCTTAGCGGTCGTTTCACCAGCGGCCAGGCATCGCCAGTCGACGGCGCGTCCTAAGGCGGCTACGCTAGCGTCCGATCCAATGCCGTTGGTTTGCGAGCGAAGCAATGACAATGAATCAGACACTAGGCGAATCACAAGGAACGTTCACATGGCAAACGACTACAACAAGCTCACAAAAGAAGAAGCACGCGTCCTCTTGGACAAGGGAACAGAGAGGCCTGGAAGTGGCGAATACTGCGATTCGGAGAACGACGGCATCTACGCATGTCGGCAGTGCAACGCGCAGCTTTACTCGTCCAAAGACAAGTTTCACTCGGGGTGCGGATGGCCAAGCTTTGACGACGAAATCGAAGGCGCGGTTCGTCGAGAGACCGATGCCGATGGAAGGCGAGTCGAGATTCTCTGTGAGAATTGCGACGGCCACCTTGGGCATGTTTTTAGCGGTGAAGGCATGACTGACAAAGACACGCGACACTGCGTCAACTCGCTCTCGATGAAGTTCTATCCGGCCGGGCAGGAAATTCCTGCGATGATCAAATAGCTCGAACATCGAGCACGTGATCGCTCGCATCGAGAATCGCGCGCAACAAAATCAAGCTAGTTAGAGTGCTGCGAGCCGGAAAAAAACGAGATTCTGGGCATAACGCACGAGGCCACTGATCCAGTGAGCCTCGTAGCTCGTATCGATATCAGGGGCGTTGCGTCCTGTGTTCGTCTCATGCTTCCTGGTCTCCTCATGATCCTCATCCCATGCGCTCTCGTTCTTCTAGCGGTCCTTGTATTCGCATTTTGCGACCAAGAGCCGATGGTGGAGCCAGTCGCATTCGCCATGCCATCGCTCGGTGGCTGTGAGTACTGTGGCTGCGAGTTTAGTAGGGATACTACTGAGACGATGCAGTCATCAAAGTGCGAAGGCATTTGCGTGGGTTGCGAAGGCTAAAACGCAAAAACGCCCGCACGTCTCTTGGCCATAGGCCAGAGTGTACGGGCGCAAAACACAAGACTCGCTGCTACTTGCTCGCTGCTCGGTCTAGGTTCATTACCTTGTTCCACACCGCTACAAAGTCGCTCACAAAACGCTGCTTTGCATCGTCGGCCGCATAGACCTCGGAAATCGCGCGAAGCTGTGAGTTTGAACCGAAGGCAAGGTCAACTGCGGATGCTGTCCACCGAAGTGCTCCGCCTTTGCGATTGCTTCCCTCATAAACTTGTTCTGAGCCCGCAGACTTTTTCCAGGTAATACTCTGATCCAGAAGGTTGACGAAGAAGTCGTTCGAGAGCGTGCCGGGTTTGTCGGTGAAAACGCCGAGCTTGGCGCCGCCGAAGTTGGTATCCAAAACCCGCATTCCGCCGATAAGCACTGTCATCTCTGGAGCCGTAAGTGAGAGCAAATCGGCTTTGTCGATGAGTAGCTCTGGAGCGGTTCGCGTATTGCCCGCCGCCACGTAATTGCGGAAGCCGTCTGCTTTGGGCTCAAGGTAGCCAACCGAGGTTACATCGGTCATTTCCTGCGTAGCATCAGTACGGCCTGGTTTGAAGGGTACCGTTACCGTATGGCCCGCGCGCTTTGCCGCCTCTTCGATGGCTGCAGAGCCGCCAAGCACAATGAGGTCTGCCAACGAAATCTTCTTGCCACCAGCGCGTGTGCCGTTGAACTTCGTTTGAATTGCCTCGAGCACAGGGAGAACCTTTGCGAGTTCTTCTGGTTGATTCACTTCCCAGTCTTTTTGTGGAGCCAGGCGGATGCGTGCGCCATTTGCACCTCCGCGTCTGTCGGTGTCTCGGAACGATGCTGCCGATGCCCATGCAGCGCGTACTAGCTCGGGAATCGAGAGCCCCGATTCAAGAATTTGCTTCTTGAGAACCTTGATGTCGCGATCGCCAACAAGGGCGTGGGTTACCTCGGGTACCGGATCTTGCCAAAGCTGTGCTTGTGGAACATCGGAACCAAGGAGCCGAGAGTGTGGCCCCATGTCTCGGTGCGTGAGCTTGAACCAAGCCTTTGCAAATGCGAGCTCAAACTCCTTTGGGTTGTCGTAGAAGCGTTTCGAGATCGCTCGGTATTTGGGGTCGGCTTTTAGCGCAAGATCGGTCGTGAGCATCATTGGCTTGTGAGTCTTTGATGGGTCGTGAGCGTCTGGAACGGTGCGCTTGGTATCGCCCTTTGGTGTCCACTGATGAGCGCCTGCTGGGCTCTTGGTGAGTTCCCACTCGTAGTTAAAGAGGTTGCCAAAGAAGTCGTGTGACCATTGTGCAGGCGTGTACGTCCATGCGCCCTCTAGGCCGCTGGTAATCGTATCTGCGCCTTTGCCGGTCTTGTACTTGTTCTTCCAACCGAGGCCTTGTTCTTCAAGAGGAGCAGCTTCTGGCTCGCGACCAACATGGTCACCGGGTTTGGCAGCGCCATGCGCTTTGCCTAGCGTGTGTCCACCCGCGATCAGCGCGACGGTTTCCTCATCGTTCATCGCCATGCGTCCAAAGGCCATGCGAATGTGTTGTGCTGCGGCAAGGGGATCCGGTTTGCCCCTTGGGCCCTCGGGATTTACGTAGATGAGTCCCATCTCGGTCGCACCAACGTCACCCTTGAGTTGCTTTCCGTCCTTAGAAAATCTCTCATCGGCAAGCCACTCTGTTTCTGGTCCCCAGTTAATGTCGGTTGGCTCGTAGACATCTGCTCGGCCACCGGCGTAGCCAAAGGTTTTAAAGCCCATCGATTCGAGCGCGACGTTGCCTGTGAGTACCATCAGATCTGCCCAGGAGATGCTGCGACCATACTTTTTCTTAATGGGCCAAAGCAGGCGACGAGCTTTGTCTAGGTTGGCGTTGTCGGGCCAGCTGTTTAGCGGGGCAAAGCGAATTGTTCCGGCTGCAGCACCACCGCGACCATCGGTAACTCGGTAGGTGCCTGAGCTGTGCCATGCGAGGCGAATCATAAGTCCGCCGTAGTGGCCGTAGTCGGCGGGCCACCAGTCTTGTGACGTCGTTAGGGTCGTCTCGATATCCTGGCGCAGCGCCTTGAGGTCGAGCTTTGCAAACGCCGCTGCATAGTCGAAGTCGCGATCCATTGGATCGCCTTTGGGAGCGTTCTCTTTAAGGACGCGGAGGTCGAGACGGTTTGGCCACCAGTCGTCGATTGAGTAAGGGGAATCGGCCTTGTGACCGTGACCATGCATCGATGCATGTGGGTTCACAGGAGCCGCTGCCACCTGTGTCGTCGTCGGGCCGGCTTGTTTGGCTGCGCCAGAACAGCCAATTGCTGCCGAGCCACCAACTGCGAGTACCATCGGCCACAAATATTTTGCCCATCGGGAGCGTCCTGATTTCGTCATTCCGTTTTTGCGATTCATAATTTATCTCTCTCCGCTGTGCGTGTGCTCATAGAAGTACCGCTACGCACGAGAATGGTCCAATAGGACATCGCCGTGGGCTGATAGGCTTGGCCTATGAGCGCCTTTGATTGCGACAAAGTTGCGTTGCGCGACCGGGTTTGGCGCATGGATCGAGAGACATCCCACCGCATGCTTGAATCGACCGCCCCATCCGGGATAAGCACGGAAGTGCGATGAAATTTCCGGGACGACGCAAGTACACACACTTCTTTCCGGTGCCCGCTCGCGGGGCGGTGCTCGGGCCGATTGGGCAGGAAGCTGCCAGGCATCGCACGCGGATTGTGGGAGTGGACCAGACGCTGGTGGATATCGAGGCTCAGGTCACCGATGAGCTTTTGGAACGCTATGGTCTTGTGAAGGGGCAGTCTTTAGTTGTGGACGCTTCGCTTTGCGAGCGCCTGTACTCAGAACTTTCCCAGAGCAACTTAATCGCCGCCGAACACGCCGGTGGGACCGTTGGTAACACGCTGCACAATTACTCGATGTTGGCTGACGACGATTCGATCTTGCTCGGTGTTATGAGCGATAACATTCGCCTCGGAACTTCTGGCTATCGCTATCTTTGCAATACTTCAAGCCGCGTTTTGTTGGACCACTTGCAGCCTGTTGATGGGCCCATTGGCAGATGCTTGGCACTGATTACACCCGATGGCGAGCGCACCTTTGCCATTAACGAAGGCTGCATGAACCAGTTGCGTGAGGAAAGTGTTCCCGAAGAAGTCTTTGATGACGTCTCGGCTCTCGTTCTCACCGCTTACCTTATGCGATGCAAGCCTGGCGATCCGATGCCGGATGCAACGCTGCGAGCCATCAAGCTTGCGAAAGCGGCTGGCGTACCTGTGGTGCTAACGCTTGGCACGCATCATGTCATCAGCGAGCGGCGAGACTACTGGCTCGACTTTATCGACAAGTACGTCAACGTTGTGGCGATGAACGAAGACGAAGGGGAAGCACTTACTGGCAAGAGCGATGCTCTCTTGGCATGCAACGAGACGCTCGATGTCGCCGACCTGGTTCTTTGCACTGCCGGCGAAATGGGGCTCTACATGGCGGGTTACGTGGACGACGAGATTAAGCGCAAGACTCGCTACCCACTTATGCCGGGCGCCATTCCCGAATTCAATCGTTACGAGTTTAGCCGCGGCATGCTTAAGTCCTCGTGCGAGTCGCCGGTTCGAATCTTTGCTCACATCTCCCCATATATGGGCGGGCCACATCGCATTGCCAACACCAATGGTGCGGGCGATGGTGCGCTTGCGGCTCTTGTGCACGACATTGCCGCCAATCACCATCACAGGGCAACTGTGCCAACATCGTCCAAGCACCAGCGTGAGTTTCTTACGTACTCTTCGCTTGCACAGGTTTGCCGCTACGCCAATCGGGTGAGCTACGAAGTGCTCGCAAACGACTCGCCAAGGCTCACTCGAGGCTTGCCCGAGCGTGAAGACAGCCTAAAAGAAGAAGCGTACTGGGCACAGTAGTCGCGCTGAAATCGCTAGCCTCGAGCCTCTGCGAGCATCTCGGCGACACCGGCTAGAAGCTTGCGCTTTGCGAGCTTGCGTCCCCAGCGGCGCAAGTCTGGGTTGGTGAAGTGGGCAAAGGTCTCGCGGAGCTTGGCGAGAATTTGCGCCTCGCCACAGAATATTTCTGAGTATCCGGATAGTAGCAGTGAGAGATGTGCGGCCATCTCGCGCTTGTATTCGGCAGTCTCTGGTTCGGCAGGTGCAGTGCCGCGAATTCGATCAAAGAGTCGTGGGTCGGCAATGGCGCCGCGACCGAGCATAAGGCCTGCAGCACCGGTTTGTTCCAGCACCCGGCTGGCGTGGGATGGCTTGCGAACATCGCCATTGGCGATCACTGGCAGCGACGTGCGCGAGACAATCTCACGCGTGATCTCGTGATTTGCCGAGCCCTTGTACTTCTGCTTCACCGTTCGTGAGTGAACTACCAAGAAGTCGATTCCTGCGTCTTCAAACGCCGGCAGAATCTCAAAGAGCTGGCGCTCGTCGTCCAGCCCTGTGCGCGTCTTTACCGAAAGCGAGCCGGGCACGATCTTGCGTAATTCTCTTAGCATCGGAGCAACGGTCTCAGGGCTGCGAAACATGCCTCCGCCCGAGAGCACCGACGTCATTCGTCCCCACGGGCAGCCCATATTTACGTTGATGTGCTCGACGCCGCGTTCCACAAGCTCCTCGGTTGCAGCCACCACACCTTCGTCTGCGCAGCCGATCACTTGCACAATCAGAGGAATGCCAGGTGAAGTTGCCAAGGCTTCGGTAAAGTCGCTTTGCGCTACCATCACCTTGGCCTTTGGGCGCACGCGCACAAACTCGGTAAAGAGCACATCGGGCTTGACGCTTTGGGCGTACACCGAACGCAGGGCGCGATTGGTGAGCCCTTGCATCGGAGCAAGCATCAGCGGGGAGAGAGCAGGGGACCACGGCAGCGTCATTCGCTTGGCCTGCTTATGTTAGGCGCGCGTCAAAGGCAAGCGCGAGGCCTTGTCGTTATTGCGCGATGGCTTCAAGAGAAAAGCAGTGCAGTTCAAAGCGATCGACTAGAGTTCCCGCGTTTCCGCCAAAGCCGCCAACAACCTCATCTGGGTCGCAGCTATCCGAAGACTGCTGGCCCTGCTCGCGGCCAATGTTGCCCGGAACGGTTTGGGCCGTTCCAACGCTATAGGTCGTGGTCGCGTAGTCCCAGGTGAGCGGTGCGCAGATGATTTCGAGCTTTCGAAGGCTATTGTTGGAGCGACCATTCACTCCGACAACGACCTGATTTGCAGGGCATTGAATTGGGTCCTCTGGAACCACGGAATTCTCGCTGCCATGGATATCGGTTAGCTGCGGATCACTGGTTGTAACCGTGCCATTGGGGTTGGCAGTGAGCACCGAGCAAAATGCTTGGAGGCGACAGATTCCGCCGCTGTTGTCATCGCCGTCAAAGCCCGTGACGACGCGACCACCTGGGCAATCCTCGTCAAAGGCTCCGCCACCATTGCCACCGATGTCGGCCTTGATCGTTGCCTCGCCGGTGGGCTGCAGTAGATACAAGATCGGTGGTTCGGCTGCATCGACCGCTGCATCGACCGCTGCATCGACAAGCGCCGCATCGATGAGTGGGTTTGCATCGGCAGCTCCCGAATCCTCGGTGGCCGACTGGGCATCCGCAGGGACGCCGTCTTCGGTTGAAGTGAATTCGCTGTTTACGGCCGTGTCGAACGTGCAAGCAGCGACTAACGCCAAAAGTCCTGCAAGTGCTCGCATGTGGCCATCCTAGCATGATGACCGAGCTGTCCATAGGTGCAGATTGTTGGCCAATTCTTGAAATACTGTCTGGGAACCACAGTCTGGACCGCAAGGAGAGAGATCGAAGCAGAGCCGACTTGTTGAATTAGGGGGCTTTGCGGCGGTGGCGATTGCGTTCGACAACCCGACTTCGCGACCGACGTAGATTGATGTTGTCAAAGGTTTGCACAGCGAGCATGACGAGGAGACCCAGAGCGGCGACGGCAAGCACGCGGATGCGACTCACCAGACTTGCTGAAAGCCCTGCCATCGCACCCATGCCCATCAGCTCGTAGAGGCCAGCGTGGCCGCCTTCTTTGGCGCCAATGCCAAGTGGGACAATCGAAGCGAGGCTGTCGATGACCGTGCCCATAGCGGCGACGATGACAACGAAGACAAGCCCGGGGTCTAGGTCCAGAGCATGTAAGACAAGCCATAGATCAAACCAACCGACGATGCGCGCTGCGGCCACAAATGCAAAGCCCGCGCTGTAGTTTGCCTCGCGCCTTGGCCCAAACATGATGAGTTGATCGTCAAAGGCCTTGAGCCGATCGTGAATGCGGTCGCGGCGTTCGGCGGATACCAGGTGCAATCGTCTAGCAAATCTCGCCAAGGTGAAGACAAAGCCGTGGCGCAGCAAGTACTGCACGATAAGGATCGTCGCGAGCAGAACCGCAAAGGTGATGCCCAAAATCCAGTTTAGGCGACTAGGGAATTCACCAAAAACAAGCGATAGAAAAATTGCCAGTAGCATGAGACATGCATTGGTGAAAATTACACTGACATTAAATGCAATGATTGACGAGACCGCTCGGTACCGCGGTGCATGTCCCATCAACATCGTAATTTTGAGAACTTCACCCATTGTCCCGGTGGGCGTTACCGAGTTGACAGCTTGCCCCGAGAGCTGGGCAACGAATACGCGCCAGTAGGAAATCATGCGTTGCTCTGGACGCATGAACTCGCGGATGGCAGCGGTGTTTAACATCAGCGTTGTGAAGCTTAGAAGTACCAGCGGCACAGCCCACCAGCCAACCGAGGCGAGCATGGCGATGATGGAGCGGATTCCAATACGCTGGGCCATCCAAGCCAAGGCAATTGCGCCAACCACAAGGAACACCAAGTTTATGATGCGTACAAAGCGGTTTGGAGCTTGGCTCACACCGAGAGTTTAGCGCAGCCACGCCGTTGCGTGGTGCCGAGCGTCGGAGCGATTGCCGCGAACGTCAAGTGATGCGCTCGTTGCGCAACGGTCAGGTTCTGTCACGCATCGTTCATTGAAGTCGATAGCGCTGGGCCACAGGATGAGGCATGCAGCATCGCAGCATTGTCCTCGTCCACTCCCTCGTCCTCTCCCTCCTCGCTGGCTTGGCCGTCAGTTCTTCTCAAGCATTGGCGCAGTCAAATACGTTCGAGGCCGGATCCATCGTCGTCCAAAACGCGCCAACGAGCGATCGAGAGTTGCTTGTAAATCAGGCTGTGCTGCCGGGCTACTGGGATCTTGGAACATCGATGCGCTTCTCGTCACCATCAACAAGCTCCTCCAGCCTGGATTTGCCAAGCATTGTTCGCATGGGCGTGAACGGCCGAGTCTCGCTAACCGACAACCTCGAACTCTCTGGCGGATTTGCCTTGCCGCCAAAACGACAAGAGGTCTCTGAAGATCCACAGCTCTTCGACGGCGTTCTCATGGGCCGAATGGCGATCTCAAGAATGCAATCGCTGTATGCGGTTGGCATGACGAAGAGGCTTATGCAACTCGCCGGGCCGACGGATGATGGGCTTTGGGCCGACTTGGCAGTGGGGTGGAATGGGCAGTCGTTTATGGATGAAGACAAGCACATCGCGTTCTCGTGGCATCTTGGCGCAAACGGTGGGCGCGCTTTCTATGCTGCAGAAGCACCATGGCTCGCCGAAGCGGTGGCTGGTGTTGGGCTCGGTGGCACCGCTCTTGAGCACCTTATCGGTTTTACTACCGGGGCCGACTTTCACTTTCCGGTCTTAAGTGGCGGTGGCGCATATTGGGTTCCTGAGGCGCCGACAATCAATCCACAAACTCGCGCAGATTTGTATGCACGCATGGAAGTGAACCTCGCAACCGGTTGGAAGATCAGTGGGAGCGTTATCTTGGGCGACCGTGGTCAAGTGGAGAATCCGGAAACGATTTTGCCGATCTTGGAAGGCGGCTATGACCAACGAACCTTTGTTATCGGCTTCTCGTATCGAGGTGTTCGCAAGTTGGCGAAAATATAGCCTTTGGTCAGGACGCATCGTTAATGCTGCTTGTTCGGCATTTTTAGAATCTGCGAACATTTCTGGTTTTGCCGGTTGCGTCACGTCGGCGGTCTGTCGCGATAATGCTCGGTATCTATGAAATTTGCGAAAGCCTCCCTGTTCTCACTTTTGCTGGCCTTTGGCTGCGGTGGTAGCTCTTCGAGCGCCCCGAACGAAAGCTCCAGTGGTCTTGCTACCCCTTCGATTGTCACTGAAGACGCGCTCACCGAAGCGCCGCTTCCCATTGATCCGGACATTCGAGTTGGAACACTTGAGAACGGGCTCACCTACTACATCAAGCAGCATCACAAGCCCGAGCAACGAGCTTCGCTGCGCCTGGTAGTAAACGCAGGCTCGGTATTGGAAGACGAAGATCAGCGTGGCCTTGCGCATTTTCTCGAGCACATGGCGTTTAACGGCACCAAGCGCTTCGAGAAGATGGCGATCGTAAATTACTTAGAGAGCATCGGCATGTCGTTTGGTGCCGACGTCAATGCATATACATCGTTCGACGAGACGGTCTACATGCTGCAAGTTCCGACGGATAGCAAAGAGACGCTGACGAAGGGGCTCGACATCTTGCACGAGTGGTCCCACGCAATTTCGCTCGACCCCGTCGAGGTTGAAAAAGAGCGCGGCGTTGTTATCGAAGAATGGCGTTTGGGACGCGGAGCCGGCGAGCGAATCTTCGACAAGCAATTCCCTCTCATCTTTCAAGGATCAAAATATGCAGAGCGACTTCCGATCGGCCAAAAGGAAATCCTCGAAACGGCACCTGTTGCCGCGCTACAGCGATTCTACGAGGAGTGGTACCGGCCCGACCTGATGGCGGTTGTCGCCGTTGGTGACTTCGATCCGGACGAGATGGAGGCAATGATTAAGGAGCGGTTCAGCACGCTTAAAAACCCCGCAGGAGAGGCACGCGAGCGAACGGCCATTGCCGTGCCAACGCACGCCGAAACTCTTGTCTCAATCGAAACCGATCCTGAGATGACGAGAACCAGCGTGCAGATCATCAATAAGATGCCGCACAGGCCTGAGGTTACCAAGGGCGACTACCGACGACACATTGCAGAGTCGCTGTACCACGGCATGCTCAACGAGCGGTTTCGCGAGATTGGCCAAACGCCACAATCGCCCTTCATGTTCGCTGCATCCTCAACTGGTGGTTGGGCACGTTCAACCGACCAATTCTCACTTTGGTCGATGGCAAAGCAGGGCCGTGTGCAAGACGTGATTGATGTAATGGTAACCGAGGTCGAGCGAGTGAACCAACACGGCTTTACGGCCCCTGAGCTTGAGCGAGCCAAGGCCGATGTGCTGCGCAGCTTTGAGCGATCGGTTCTCGAACATGAGAAGACCGATTCATCGCAGTTTGCATCCGAGATTATCAGAAATTTTCTGGAGCAAGAGATGATGCCAGGCGCCGCACACGAACTTCGAATCGTGCAAGAAGCGCTTCCTACGTACACGTTAGACGAACTCAATCATATGGCTCGCGAGTGGACCAGCAAGGAGAATCGCGTTGTTCTTGTGAGTGGGCCCGCAAAAGCAAAGATGCCAAACCAAGAGGCCGTGCTCGCTCACGTCAATGCGGCTGCAGGCAAGACCATTGAGCCCTACAAGGATGTTGTGGTCGATGGCCCGCTTATGGATGCCAAGCCCACTGCTGGAACCATCACAAAGACCGAGACGGTTGATGCGATTGGCGTAACCGTGTGGACGCTTTCCAATGGCGCACGCGTCGTGATTAAGCCAACCGAGTTTAAGAACGATAGTATCTCGATGAGCGGGTTTTCGCCGGGTGGTCACTCACTTGTTAGCGATGCCGATTACTCATCGGCGCGTTTTGCCTCTGCGATCGTCGCCGATGGCGGAGTTGGGAAACACTCAAAGCTTGCTCTTACGAAGCTTCTGGCGGGAAAAGTCGCCAGCGTTCGCGTAGGCATTGGTGAACTTGAAGAGAGCGTGAACGGTCGCGCAGCGCCGGCAGATCTTGAAACGATGTTGCAGCTAATGCACTTGCGCTTCACCGCACCTCGAAAAGATATAAACGACTTTGCCGCTTGGAAGGCAAACCAGCAAGAGTGGGTTCGCAATCGCAAACTCAATCCCGAGAGCGTCTTCTTTGATGAGGTATCGGCAGTGAGCGCAAGCAATCACAAGCGCTACTTGCCTCCAACCCTTGAGATGCTCGAGACGGTTTCGCAGGACAAGGCGTTCGAGATCTACAAAGAGCGATTCGCCGACGCGGGCGACTTCACCTTCATCTTTGTTGGCAACATTGACGAGGCAAAATTTCGTCCATTGATCGAGACCTATGTCGCAAGCCTCCCAGCCACAGGGCAGGGCGAGAAGTGGAAGGACATTGGCGTAAAGCGCCCCAAAGGCGTTAAGAAGATTCGCACCAAGGGCGGAACCGAGCCAAAGAGCTTTGTCTTTCTAACGATGCACGGTGACCAAAAATGGTCGTGGGAGCACGAAGACGATCTCGATATGCTTGGTGAAGTGCTGCGCATTCGCCTGCGCGAAGTGCTGCGCGAAGACATGGGCGGCGTCTACGGAGTGTTCTCAGGTGGCGGTCTTAGCCGGCGTCCCAAGCAGCAATACGGCTTTCGAATTGGCTTTGGCTGTGCGCCAGCAAATGCCGACGCGCTTAGAAAGGCCGTCTTTGAGGTTGTTGCCGAGGTAAAGAAGAAGGGTGCGAGCGAGGACATCATCACCAAGATCAAAGAGAAGCGCCGACGCAGCTACGAGACCGACTCGAAAGAGAACTACTGGTGGAGCCGAGGCCTTCAAGAACACTACCGCTACGGTACCGATCCAACCAAGCTCCTTGAGATTGATGCAGTAGTCGAGCGGGTCTCTTCCAAGCGCATTCAAGCCGCGGCCAAGAAGTTTCTAAACACCAAGAAGATGATCGATGCGCAGCTACTGCCTGTCGATGGTACGCCGATGGAGTAGTCGGGTAAGCGCGACAGCGGCAGTTATTGCCAAGGCGAGTTACCTCGGGGTGGCTCGCCTTGCTTCGTTTTCGGCGTGAAAAGGCGAGGCAAGAGTTTCGCTAGGGAGTGGTAATGGTCATACCGAGAGTGATCGTATCAAGGTGGCCTATGTTCGAATTGCTTTCGGTATACTCGGTGACCGTTCATGCAAAATCCGTTTCTCGATCGATCAAAGGCACGGCCGATTGTTGTTGGCCACCGAGGTGTTCCCGCAGTGCACCAGGAAAACACGTTGGCGGGCTTTCGCCGAGCGGTCTCGTTGGGAATCCCCGCTGTCGAGTTGGATGTTCGCCTAACCCGCGATGGCCATGCGGTGGTTTGCCACGACGATGATCTGCGGCGCCTCACAGGCGAAGCGGGTCGCATCTCGAAACTTACGTGGGACCAAGTTTCGCACAGGCGAATTCGCAAGCAGCTTCCGATGGGAATCGATCACACGGGCACTCAAGTGGTAATCGACTACGGGGTCGAAGAACGCATTCCCTTGCTCTCAGAAGTATTCTCAGAATTTGGTGAGGCCCTGCTCTTTAACGTCGAACTCAAGTTGGATACGCCCTCGTGGAGTACAAAAGTTGCAACTGCCACCGCGCGGGAATTAGAAAAATACCAACTCGAGACGCGGTCGGTTGTGACCTCCTTCGATTTGCGAAAGCTCTCGGCAACACGAAAGCACAGGCCTGCTCAACCGATTGGCTTTTGTTATGACGACGGTATGCTCAGCATCTTTGGGCCCATGCAAGGAGTTCTCGGTCCAACCCGAAGCAATCGACTGCTGCGCCGAGCCCTTCGATCTCACTGGTCGAGGTTTATTGCCACCACCGAAGTGGTTGGCGTTGAGCACACCTTGGTGACCGAGACGAACGTCGCCGCCATGCGCGAGCGCGGCCTTGCCGTGGGCTCGTACACCCTCTTCCCTGTGGGCTCGACAACCGGCAAACCCATCTCCGCTGCCGCATCGGATCCGCGCGAGGTTGACCGTCTCGTGGCCCTTGGTCTCGATTGGATTGAGACCGACGACCCCGAGCGGCTGCAGAGCCTCCTAGGCTAAGTGCCAGAGCAGCAGCTCCACAATTGTGCCTTCATCTCGCCTCACAAACTTGACTGACTACTGAACGCGTGTTCACCTGCAGGAATGACCAAAGAAACCAAGCTCGAAAGCGTGAGCCTCACTTCCATCGCCACAGCTTCGGCAGAGACTGCTTCGGCAGATAGCGCCTCGATCGCTAGTGCTTCAATCGACACCCCGACCGCCGAGCTTGTGAAGCTCTTTGGCGGCCCTCTTGCGAAGGTTCAGTTTCCCGGGATTGACGCGAGCGTACTAACCCAAGCGAGCGAGCGAGTGACTAGCCAAGCCACCGAAGTCGAGCGCCTGCGCGTTGCCCTAAGCGAAGCGCGAGCGGCGCTAGAAGCCGAGCAACGCGCCTTGCGCGACACGGCTCGCCAAGCCCACGCCTACGCCAGGGTCTACGCCATGGACAACGAAGAGCTAACCCAAAGTCTTGAGGCCATCATCTTCGACACCGACAAACCAAAGGCCGCCAAAAAAACCCGCGCTCGTCGCAGCAAAGCAAAGACGCCGCAGCTCATGCTCGACAACGAAGCGCCGGCGCAGGCTGCTGGCAGTGCCGGGTAAGCTTGAGGCGATGTCATCTAGCTCGCGAATCTAGGGCAGGTTCGTTGCTAGAGCATCGGGCTTAGTCACGAAGCTCGTCTCGCACCCAGTCGCTCCAGTCGGCAGGCGCGGGATGAGCTTCTAAGTAGGCATCCAGCTCAAGCTGCGCATCAAAGGCAGACATTGTCCAAAGGCGGAATGCGTCGACGTAGCCCATGTCGTTGTCGAAGCTATCGGCAAAGTCGGCTGGCTTGGCGCCAACGTCCCACGGCGCTTGCACGGTGCCTGCGCAAAGCATCCGTGCGAGGCTTTGCAAGCCTTGCGATAGGTCGAGCGGGGCAGGCGCCCTTGTTGCGAGTGCGTCTGCGCAGGATTGCCATTCTTGGGGGACGGTAATGTTCTTACGCTCTTCGTCGGAGAGCCCTGCGAGTTGTCGCGAGGAAAACCAAAACTCGCGGGCATGAATTCTCGCCGCGAGGTTTGGGGTCTCGGCATACTGCCAAGGAGGGCGAAGTGCATCTTGTTTGCTCAGCCAGTTGCCGTACGCAACATCAAGTCCGACAAGCCCCTGGGCAATAAGATCCTGCAAGACGGCCAGCGGTACGTCGTGCTCAGCATCCTCATCGCCGCTATCGTCCTTGGGCTGCAGCGCAAGCCAAACGCTCAAGGCCCAGCACACGGGGGCAGGGCGATGGCGCTTTAAGTAAGCAAGACGGGTTTCCTTGTCTTCGGCTAGGCCATCGAGAAAGACATGCCACAGGCCCAGCCAATCTTCGCCGCTGCCCATTCGCCAACCGAGCGAGAGGTGCTCGTAGGTTGGGAATTCTTCCCATGGCGGCGCGAGATCACCTTGGGCGTCGAGGTGCTCGGGGAGACGGGCGCGACACGATTCCTTCCAGTCCATCGAGCCGAGTGTAGCGGATCAGCGAGAAGCGCCTATGGATTCTCTGGTGTCCATTCGCCGTGCGTGCATGGCAATCCCGATCGTCGTGTAGCGCGCAAAGTCTCTCATGCGTTTGCGCCCGAGTTGAGATGTAAGACGTGTTATAGCGAGTCGATGCGACTCGTGCTTTGCCTACTATTTGTTGGTGTATTTCTGTTGCCGGCCCCCGAGGCTGATGCCTGCTCGTGCAGGGCCCCTCGAGTGGAGGCATGGCCACAGCCAGACTCGCTGGCACCAAGTAACGCCCATATCTTTGTGCGAGTGCCAGGAGCCGAGCAGGAGAAGGTTGTGCTTCGCCTGCAAGGAACCGAGGACACAACAGGAATTCCGGCTGTTCGCACAGATGTTGTCTCGATGCAGGTGCGCTTTGTCGAACTTGCGCCAAGCATCAAGCTAAGCCGTGGCGGAAAATACGAAGTGGTTGTTGGCAGCGGCACGAAGGCCCGTGTGATTTCGACGTTCACAGTTAGCGGCAAGGCCGATACGTCGGTGCCAAAGACGCCCAAGGTAAAGAAGGCCACCTTCTTTCACGAAGAAGCTGTGTGCTGCACCTGCGGCTCTGGCAAACCGCACATTCAAATCTCGCTCGTCGACGCCAATGAGAAAGAGGACCTGCGCATCCTTTATGGGATCTGGAACGCTCATGCTAAAAACGCCAATGCAAAAGGCGAGGTCGATTGGAATCGAAACCCTGATGCCTACGTCGTGTCTTGGTATGGGACCCTAAGCTTGGGCGACGCTTCGACGTGCACGGTCAACAACTTTCCGATTGCTCCTAAGGGCAAAATGAAGTTTGGCATTCGAGCAATTAGTGCCGCTGGAACGCAAAGCAAAGGCGAGATCGTGACGGTAAAGGTCAAGGCAAAGACAAAGTCACGCTTTCTAATTCGCAAGCAGAAGTAGTTGCTACGCAGTTGGCTGCGGCGCATTGCACTCAGGTGTCCTGATCTCGGGCGCAATCTAGGAGCTGTTCTGTTTGGGAACGGTTACATCCATAAGTAGCCAAATGCCGCTTTATTCACCTTGGCGCCGCGCCAAGGTATATTTACGGCTTCGTGCCCGAACCTTCAGATAACTCAGCTCTTATCGAGCTGCTTGCTGGCATCTCAGACCGTCGTATTCGGCGCAAGGTCAAGAAGCTTGTCGAGTTTGGAAGCGCAGCGGTGCGCTCACTTGGAGAGTTGGATTCGGCATTGTACTCGCGCGAGAATGGCGAGGACCAGCTTCAGATTATTTCTGATGCGGTGCTAAGCCACGTTCGCAGGCTTTTGGCCTATCTTGCGAGCATTGCTCCCACCGGCACGAGTGGCGCCGTCGACGTCGATATCGATGTCGAATTTGCCACCGGAGATTCACTCGATCTCTCGGATGCCGTCGCCGCGGTACTACAGAACCATGCCAATACGGACAGCGCATCGGACAAGGTGAAGTCTGATGATGCGCGTTGGCACGAACTCGCGGGCGAGATGGACTCGATGCAATACGGCTTGGGCTCTGAGCTAAAAGAGTTGGATCGCCGTTTCTCCGAAGCACTGAAATTGGATCGGAAAGGCCAGGCACTTCGAGACCTCGACGATGCCACGAATTCGCTGATGGATGGCGTCTTTGCCATGATGACAAGCGTCTACGAGATATTCTTAGGGCATGCGGACCCAAATCGCATGATTCCCGGATATCGCGATACCCTTGGAACGGCGCTTGCTGTGCGACGGGCCACGACAGAATTGCGCCAAGAGGTGCAAGAACTAAATCGGTCAATTCAGGATACCGCCAGTAGCGCCATGGTCATAGAGATGAGCTACACGCTGCTGCGCGAGTCGCTTGTGCTCTTTATCAATGGCGCCGTGTTCTCGTTTTTGCGACCAGGGGATCAACAAGAGTTTGTGGCGTTTGCCGAACGGCTGGCCGTTGGTGATGCCACCGCAAGTCGATTGGACTGCGAGGGACTCGACAAATATCTCGACTCGCTGGCCGTCGTTTCGCAACGTGATGTGCTCCTCAAGCACGATGTCGACTTGCGCGAGAAAATCTTCTTGGAGCTAGAAAAGGCCATCGAGTTAACCGGGACCGAGCCCCAGCGCGTGCCGGATATCGTCGACCAGTGCTTTACGTGGGCCGAGCAACTCTTTGGCCTTATCGACGAGCTTGATGGCCTTGTCTACACATGGTCCACGCTGCAAAGAGAGAAACGCAGCGACATGCGCGAGGCCCTTGGAATGGGGCGCACGCTCAAACGACTTGTCGAGCTACCAAAGAAGACGCCGCCAGCCCCGGTCGAGGGCGATTTCTTCTAAGTCTCGAATTCGCGCCGAGATGCGCTACGCTTGCGGCTCCGATGATGCTTTCAAGCCAAACCGTTCTTGTCATTGGTCTCCTTCTCACCTCGGCCGAAGCATGGGCCCAAAGCAGCAATGTGATGGCGGACGAGGAGCGAAAAGCTCGCCAGCTGTTCCCTGCGAACTCGGGCGGCTCCGCAGGCGACCTCCTCGCACAGAACGAGGCACCCAGGATCGATACGGTGCCCAGACACAGGATTCGGGCGACGCCTTCCCGGGTTCGGCGACACGGTGACGATCATATACGCGAGGCTCAGAGCCGAGGTCCCGTCGATGTCTTATCGCTATCGATGGGCGGCGCGCTGGCCTGTTTCTTCGCCTTGGCCTTTGTGCGCCGTCGCAAAAGCGCTCGAGCAAAGGTAAGCCTGCCCAAAGCGCAAGTGCGCAGCCCAGGCGAGTTGCACGGCGAAGATCACACCGGCGAATAACCGAGCCGCAAGTTCGTCAAATCAGCCAGAGCAACGGATTGCCATACTGCAGCCGCCGGTTGCCATACTGCAGCCGCCGGTTGCCATTGGCAAAGGGTGGAACTTCGCCGCCCCTGAATGTAGATTGCACGCAACACGGGTGACGAGCGGCACAACCTCGTTTCGCTTGCTCGCTCATTAGACTATTTCGATAGGAAACACAGCATGATCAAAACTCAATTTGCAGCTCTTCTTGCGGCCGCCGCACTCACAACAGGATGTGGCGGAGCCGGTTTTGGCGGCAGCGCCTCTGTCTCCGTTAGCGCAAGCGCCGATATCAAAGTTCCGCTCGCTCAAATGCCAGCCAAGTACGCCTCATGGGTTGTCGAGGCCGAAGGCTATCTCTTTGCGGTCAACGATGCCTACGCACGTCACTCGCGCGCAACGATCGAGCTCGCTGCAGCACTAGGTGTCGAAGCCAACGCAAATGCGATCGCCAATTTCATTCGCGACGCTATCCAAGTTGAATCAACTCTTGTGTGCTCGCCGCCAAGCTTTGGTGCAAGCGTTGTTTCCGAGTGCACCGCTAGCGCAAACGCACGCGCATCAGGTAGCGCTGGCAACGGTGGAGCTCATGGTGATGCTTCTGCAGGCATCCAGGCAAACTGCCAAGCCAAAGCAAGCCTTAGCCTTAGCCCTGGCAAATGCACACTCGAGACTTCGGTCACCGAGCATCCAATTCTTAGCGATCGCGCGCGATGGGCAAAGATCGAAACCAACATGAAGATCATGCTTCAGCTAAGCGCTGCCAACGCCTACCTCGATGGTCGTGGTGCCGGCATCAACTCGCGCGGTCTAAAGCTTCACGTCGAGTCGGTTACCGATTTGGCCAGCCAGCCATCTCTTGTTCTTCAGCTCAACAAGATTCAAGCCGAGCTTAAGAAGGGCGCCGAGGCCACTGGCGAGGCAAACGACAAGCAACGCGCAATGAACAGCGATCTTCGCATCATCACAGGTGCCATCAACTCGCAGTTCCCAACCATGGGCGCATCGGTTAGCGCCGGCTAACTCTGCGTTAAAGACCTCTCGCCGTCCACGAGTTGGGCGGCGGGCTCGTCAACGTTTGGCGATACATTCTTAAACGTCGTGATGATTGCGAATATGCGCTAGCACTTGTGCAAGGCGCGTTTCGGCATCTCCGCTCACCACAACGACGTCGACGCCGAAGCCCACTTCATCGTCCACGAGTAGCCGGTGAACTTCCTCGTCGACGGCGAGTCGAAATTCTTGGTCGTGATGAACGGCGATACGATCGTCGTCTTCGATCGGCACCACCACGACGAGATCGAGAGTTTGCATGGCTTCTCGGCTGCGTTCGCATCCTTCATCAAAGTCGAAGTGAGCGGCATCATCATGGCGTCGTAGGTAGGCGAGAATGTCGGCAGGGCAGCGATCGAAGACGACGTTTGGCGAGCCTTCTAGGGTTTCCAAAATCGAGCGCTCAAGCTGAGCTTCAAAATCTTCGAGCAAAGGCGGATTGCTAAATTCATAGCCGTCTTCCTCAAGTACGTAGTACGGCTCGTCCACAATTGAATGCTTCGCGAGTTGCTCGGCAAGGGCCGAGACGAGTGTCGACTTTCCAACCCGATGGCTGCCAGCGCAGGCAATTCGCATAGCGCTAGCGTACTGGAGATGTCTTGAGTTTGGGAGCGAGGCATTGCGAAGACGAATGATTGGCCTCGGCAAGGATGAATCACATGACCGGGAAACCTGCGCGGGCTAGACTGCATACCGAATGCGCTGCACAGTTCTCTCGCTCGCTTTGTGCTGCGCTGCCCTTTTTGGTTGTGAATCACTCAAGACGCGCAGCGGTATCGTCTTTATTGACGACAACAACAACGGTGTGCGCGACCCCGGCGAAGAGGTACTCGCCGGTGCGATCGTCTTCTATGAAGATGCGCGCTACAGCACTGCCGAGGCCGATGGACGCTACTCGATCGACATGCCTGAGGGCGGCGGCATGCTTTGGGTGCGCGGCCAAGATGGCCTAGCACCCGGCCCCTTTTGGATCGACGTTTTGCGCGAGGATGTTGATGAACTTGATATCCCTGTGGTGCGTACGAGCGGCTCGGGAGAATTCTCATTTGTCGTCGCCTCGGATACCCACGCAGGCAATCAGTACATGACAACCGCAGACCAAATTCTTGGTCTTGCACAGGCTGCTGGCGTTGACCCAAGGCCGTACTTTATTACCGTGACGGGCGACCTTACCCAAGGCAACAAGCCCGAGCACTTCGATGCGGTATTCGCTGCCATCGATTCGATTGACATCCCGTACGTCCCAGTGCCTGGCAACCACGATTGGTACGATGGGGGCGAGGCGTATCGAAGCCACTTTGGTCCGCCGAACTACGCCTTCGATGCCGGCGGCGTGCACTTTGTTGTGCTCGAGTGGGAGGCCTCGAAGGAAAAGCGGATGCGCTTTTTTGATATGGAGCGCAAGCTTGTAACGGACGATCGGCCGGTTGTTGTACTCATGCACGCTCCGCCTCGCGAGAAGCTGCGCGCTGCTCTCGATGCGCGTGGCATCGATGTGCTGCTTACAGGGCATATGCACACAAACCGCGTTCTTCAGCACGACACCTTTGTCGAATACAATACGCAGCCGATGGTGATGGGCGGCATGGATCTTACTCCGGGCGGCTTTCGCGTATTTCATTTCTCCGACGACGGCAGCATGCGTGTCGAGCACCGCACAACAGTCAATCGGAGTGTCTTCGAATTTGTCTCACCAGCGGTTTCGCAAGTCTTTGCTCCTTGCAAGGCAACGCTCATCATCGCAGTCGAGCCCGGCGCTTCGATTGATTCGCTTGTTGCTATGGTTGATGGTGTTGGGGAGGTTGCATTGGCACCTGTCGGCGGATGGAATTACGCATCTAAGACCTTGAGCACGCTGTGCACCCCTGGCAGCTACTTGGCTACGGCCGATCTCGAAGCGGGCAACGGGGAGAGCCGCACAGTGAGCACAACGATTCGCATTGGCGATGCTCCAAGCACACCAGCGCTTGCCGATTGGCCCATGTTCCAAGGCGATGCAACCCACTCGGGGGCAACGTCGCAACGTCTCGACTACCCGCTACAAGTGGAGTGGGCGGCAACCGTCGGTGGGCACATTCATGGAGGCTCGCCGGTGGTCGCCGATGGTCGCGTCTTTGTTTCGGTCTCCGACTTTGGCGATGGCCTTCTTGGCGGCGTTGTCGCCTTTGATGCAAAGACTGGCGCTACGCTTTGGGAGCACCGGGTTGGCTTCTCGGTTCGAAATGCGCCCGCGGTTTCTGGCTCGACCGTGCTCTTTGTTTCCAACGATGGCACGATTCACGGTGTCTCTGCGGCCAGTGGAGAAGGACTTTGGACGTACGAACTCGCGATTGATAAGCCGTCGGTTCAGCGCAACCTCTATTCCTCGCCAACGATTGTTGATGGCATTGCCTTTGTGGGAGGACGCTACGAATTTATCGCAGTGGAAGTTTTGACCGGCGAGATTGTGTGGAGCGTTCCCATCTTGGATAACTTCGGAGACCTGTCTTCCCACGCATCGGCTGCGGTGCATGGAGATACCGTGGTGATTCCCTTTAATCGCATCGATGGCCTCTTTGCCTTCGACCGTGAGACCGGTGCGCAGCTGTGGAATACCGAGTACGATGTTGTGCGTGCGGCACATGCTTCGCCGGTTATCGATGGCGATACGGTCTACGTCATAAACGAACTAACGCAACTTACCGCCATTGGAATGGTGGACGCCGAGAGCAAGTGGGGCGTTACTCTTGAGGGCGGCGCCTTTGGCTGGGGGTTCTTGGCCGAGAGCACACCCGCGCTTCAAGGCACAACCTTGGTGGTTGGCACCCAGCGAGGTGGTCTCTTTGCGATCGATACGGCAAACCGCGAGAACGCGTGGAGGTTTACTGTCGACAGTTCGATTATTCGCGCGACTCACTATCACGGAGAGAGCCCGGCGATTACGGCGGCTCCGGTGATTACCGGCGATGTCATTTGGCTACCGGGGCAAGATGGTATTCTGCGAGCTCTGGATCTAGTAACGGGGGATCAACTGTGGGCGGTTAACCTTGGTGTTCCGATGTCCTCGAGCCCAGCGGTCGCCGGCGAGTTTCTCATTGTCGCGAGCTACGATGGCAGCGTTCGAGCGATGCGGACGGTTCCGTCGGATGAGTAGGCGCGCCGCTTTCTGCTGGCCTCTGGCGGCTATACGAGCCGCACTCTAGGGTACGGCAAACAACTCGATCACTCGGTTGAGCTCATTTTTAAGCCCATGGGTTCCACTGGCCACTCGTACATGCGCGTCGGCCGCAAAATCTACGATTTTGCGTTTAGCGCTCGCGCCAATGACTTTCACGCTCCCACCGGCAATGCCTACGGATTCTCAATGGCTGCTACACCTAATAATTCTAGCAGCGCGAACGTCGAAACGAAGTCGCCCCAGTGGGCGGTCTTTTTTGTCCAACGTGTTTCGTGATTGATCTAGCGGAGATAGCGCCGAGATCGCAGAAGCTGCGACAAGCCCCTACAGCTTCGCGCGTTTCCGACGATTAGAGGGGTGACGGTCTTTGGCAACGGTCGATCACACAAGCCGAGAAAACTCGATCATGGAAGCCCCCAAGCCTGCGAATGAGAATCAACGTCTCCGAGCTCTGCACGAGTTAGACATCCTCGATACGGCCCCCGAAGAGAGTTTTGATCGCATTACGCGTCTCGCCGCTTCGATTGTCGATGCGCCAATCGTCCTCGTCTCTTTGGTCGATGAAGACCGCCAATGGTTTAAGTCGACCGTCGGCCTGGACGCTACAGAAACCCCTCGGGAAGTCGCGTTCTGCGCCCATGCAATTTTGGACACAAGCGTTATGGTGGTGCCTGACGCTCGTGAGGATGCGCGCTTCGCCGACAACGCCCTGGTCACTGGCCCACATGATGTTCGCTTCTACGCCGGTGCGCCGCTGATGCTTAACGATGACGTCCGACTTGGGACGTTGTGCGCCATCGATACCAAACCTCGTCAACTCGATCCCGATCAAGAAACCGCACTGCGTGATTTGGCGGCAATTGTCGTCGATGAACTGCGCTTGCGTCACCTCGTAAAAAAACAAGGCACGACCAACAAGGTGCTTGAAAAGCAGACTGCGAAGCTTGAGCAGGCAAACCAGTCTCTGCAGCAGTTTGCGTACATGGCCTCTCACGACTTGCGCGGTCCTTTAAAGACCATCATCAACATGGCGGACATTGTCATGCTGAGTTCTGAGGACGCGGAACAAGAGTCGCTGCAGTACATTCGCGATGCAGCTGCGAATCTGGAGCAAATGGTCGCCGGATACTATCGACTCTCACGATTTGAGTGCACCGAGATGAAAACTCATCTCGTTTCCAAACTGATTGACGACTCCAAGAATGTTGCTAGCAACGACATCGTCGTCGAGATTGTGGGCGATGCAAGTATTCACTGCGACGCAACACTGATGCTCCAGGTCTTCACAAACCTCATCAATAACGCTTCGAACTACGCATCAGAGAAAGTCGTACTCTTTGAGACTGAGTCGACGGATTCGGAAACTGTAATTCGCGTGAAAAACTCTGTCGAATCCTCGGTTTCTACCGATAAAGAACTGTTTGCGCCGTTTCGTCGAATGACCACGGAGGGCGATGGTATGGGGCTTGGCCTGGCGATTGTCGATCGAATTACGCAACTGCACGAAGGCTCCGTTTCGGCCTCGTGTGAGGATGGATGCTTTTGCGTAGAACTGCGAATTCCTAATGGAGATAGTAAATAATGTTCGTTCTACCGCCAGACCGACCCATTCTAGTTGTTGATGACAATGCCGCCGACCGCCACATGATGAGCTACGTCTTTCGTCGTTCGGAGTTGAAGAATGAACTAGTGCTTATCGAGAGCGGCGCGCTTGTTTGTGCCTACATGGAAGAAGTAGCAGCGGGGAATAAACCGTTTCCTGCATTGGTCTTCTTGGACATCAATATGCCGTGTGTCTCGGGTTTCGATGTTCTCAAGCAACTGCGAGCAGACCCAGCGTTTACTGCGCTTCCCATCATTGTGATGCTCTCGAGTTCCGACGCTGACGACGACAAAATTCAGGCCGAAGCACTTGGGGCTAGTAAGTACCTATCGAAGCCATCGGGGCTTAGTGACTTTGTTGCGCTTGTCGAAGACAACTTTAAAAACTAGGTGGTTCGCCTGCCTAAGGTTTTTACCTAGTTTGAAGATCGTCTCTGTTTACACGGAAGACGAAGCGCTGTCCCGCGTCTTCGCTTAAACTCCAGATGCTGTTTCGCTGAGGGTCGTAGGCGAGATCTTCGGGCGAGTCGTTCCACGGGCGGTTCACGGTGGGTGTGTTGGGCGCGGTTTTGTAGAGGACTCCGGCACCCTGCGGCGGTTCGCTTGAGGATAGGTAGTACGTTCCGTTAACCGAGAGAGCTCCTTGGAGATGCGATTGCCCCGAGATAAAGGCTTCGTCGGGGTACAGGCGCATGCCTTCGACAAGCGCTGGCCTACCCGTGTCGGCGTGCAGAGGCCAGCGATGCAAACGGGCGCCGACCGAGGTGGCATCGTACTCACCGCTTAAAAGGCTCATAGGCTCGGTCGTGCGATCCACCGAGAGGAAGGAGTAGCGCGGTGCACACTCCGAGGCATGCGCGATGGTCTCGACTTGTGGCAAGACGTAGGCGTAGTTGTGGGCATAGTAGTTCGTCGACTCGGCGTCGAAGCCAATCGTGTCCACTCCGGTTGATACGCGCAGCATGCGAGTAAGATCGAAGATGCGCAGCCCAACACCGGTGTGCACTACATAGAGATAGTCGCCAACCCAAGCGAGACCACCCGCGTGAACGTTGACCGCCTTAAAACTGGCTTGTCCATCAAGCTCGATGGGCTCTGCGAGCAAGACAAATCGGTATCGAACATTGTCGGGGTCGGTGGTGTCGGCGATGGCGATGCGCACACCTTTCTCTTGTTGCGAACCTTCATCGCTTTCAAGCTTGTAGTACCAACTCACCATGGCGACGTGTTTGTTGTCGACACGACCACCGTCTACCGCATTTGCCGAGGTGGCGATGCCCTGGGGAATCCAGTATTCGACATTCTCATCGCCAGCCTGCCATCGAAATGCCTGCTGCAGCCCAGGCGGATTGCCCGCAACCGTGCTGCTTGCAATGCCGACGCGATTGAGGTCGGTGAGAACATCGCTTAGTGACGCTGTTGCGAGTTGTTCTGATAGGCTCTCGATGAGAGTGTGGTTTGTCCCCCATGTGTCACGCGCTTGCATCGGAAAGGCGCAGCGGTCGACGGGGAGAAGTCCAGCGCCCTCGCTAACCGTTGCTATTGGACACTGGGCAATCGTCTCTGCACAGGGATCCGGTAGCAAGACATCGGAGCTCATGGCATCGGCTTCGCTTGCTGACGCGTCAACATCTGCGCGCTGGCCTGCGTCGAGCGCTCCGCCAACGTCACTGTCACAGGCGGGAATAATTAGACATACAAAAAGCAAAAGACTCGAGCGCATCGAGCATGAACCTAGCAAGAGACCGGCCGTCCGGGGCTTTATCAATGTTCGGCACTTGGCTGGCACGTTGGGATTCCTTGTGAGTGGAGACGACTAGGGTGCCCACTGCAGTGGGCAGACCTCGCCCGAACGAGCACCGCACTTAGATGCTTTTGTCGGCGTTTTTAGCGACGCTTTTAGCGACGTTGTGCTTGGCGATAAGCCTTGTGAGAATTTGCCGTGAGACTCCAGCGATTTAACCGCACGAGATGTAACGCCAACCTCTGCTCTGCGTTTTGCTGACGTTTACGCTTGTGATGCACTGAGTGCGCGACCCGGCAACGAAAGATTGTCAGCTTCACCATTCGGGGCTAGGCCCCCAGAGTGCAAACTAGCGGTTGCGCAGTTCGGGGCAACCTACTGGTGCCGCTGTGTGTGTAAACGTCGGGGGGTATCCAACACCGACGAGTTGTCGCACTCAGCGCAACAACTCAGAACTTATCGCAATCTTCCACTGTATTGGCTTCATATTGGCTTGTAACAAAGGTTCGGCGCTCCTGGCGTGGTGCTTGCTGTAGGGGGAAACACCCCCTCTTCCTGATTGGAAAAGCGAATGAACCTAAGAACGAATACCTACTTTCTCACAGCACTTCTAGCAGCATCGCTATTACCGGCTCTGGCCTGCGATGGAGAGGTGATAGATGCCGGTGGAGATACGGTCGTTGCCCCTCTACCTCTTGATCAATCGTTCGACGATGCCGCTCGAGAAACAGGCGTGCCTACGCAGCTGCTGAAGGCGATTGCACAAACCGAGACGCAGTTTCAAATGGTGCGCGGCGACGAGCATCATGGACGCGCCGGTTCGGTCGGCCTCATGGGGTTGCGCAGTGACGTCGTAGCTCACGCAGCAAAGCTCGCAAGCTTAGACGTTATGGACGTCGAGCAAGATCCTGCTTCCAACATTCTCGCCGCAGCGTTCGTGCTCTCGGAGCTGGCCGATGCGAGAAACATTGATCGCGCCGACCTTGGAGCTTGGGCCGAGACGATTGGTGACTACAGCACAATTCTCGATGACGAAGCGCGCTATGCCTATGTCGTTGGAGGAGTGTATGAAACGCTCAATACTGGCGCCGAATTTATCGAAGAAGACGGCACACCCATTGTGTCGCTAGCGCCAATCTCCATCGAGGCTCAGTATCCTGCGGTAACCGGTGCACTCTTTGCTGGTACCTCCGACTATTCCGACTCGGTTTGGCGTCCATCGCCAAACTTTAGCAATCGGCCTACAGGTTCGGTTGGCAAGCCCAAGCTGGTCGTGATTCACACGTGCGAAGGCGGCTATGCAGGATGTTGGGGATGGTTGCGCAACACTGCTGCCAGTGCGAGTGCTCACTACGTTGTGAAAGAAAACGGCTCGCAGATAACTCAGCTTGTAAGAGAGGCGAAGCGCGCTTGGCACATCTCTGCGAGCTACAGCAGTGCGCGCAACGGTGGCACGTACTCGAGTCTTAATGGACGCTCGACAAATGATTTCTCGATTGGCATCGAGCACGCCGGCTATGCCTCGCAATCAAGCTTTCCTTCGGGGCAGATTAATGCATCGGCAAAACTCGTTTGCGACATCACAAAGGATCACAGTATTGCTCGCGACAAGTACCACATCGTTGGTCACGGCCAACTCCAGCCTTGGAACCGAACCGACCCAGGGGCGAACTGGCCGTGGACGCACTACATCAATCGCGTCAAAGAGTATTGCGGAACTGGCGGCGGGGGAGACTCAACTGACGAAAGTATCGTTGTGGACAGCAACAATTCGCGAAACGATGCGGCGAAGGCTCGCATCGAAGTTTCAAGCAATTGGTCCGCATCCAACTCGGTCTCTGGCTACTTTGGAACTGGCTATTGGTTTGCCGAGACAGCGCCCGTATCCGATGGAGCGAGCTTTTGGTTTTATATGCCGCAAGCGGGGACCCGAACCGTGGATGCTTGGTGGCCCGCCGCAAACGACCGCTCAAGGAACGCCAAATTTGTAGCGTTTAATGCAGCCGGCACAAAGCTCGGTACCTCCTCAAAGAACCAACAGGCCGGAGGAAATCGCTGGAATGAACTAGGTAGCTACAGCTTTAGCAGTGGTTGGAATCGCGTTGTGCTTTCGCGCTGGACCATTGATAGCAACGTTGTGGTCGCCGATGCCATCCGAATTCGTTAGGCGAGAGCTGATTGCGGTCGCAGTCGGGCTTGCGAGCTTGGCTGCCTGCAAAGATTCGACCGAGCTTGCCTTACCCGACGAGGCGTTGACAATTCGATCTTCAGAAAAAGTAGCAAAGGACGTCTCGTCAATGCGCGACGAACTCGAAGCGCTATCTGGAGTTCTCGAATTTGTCGAGTCCCGCGACGAGAAGAGTTTTTTGCGACGCATGAGCCCTGGCGGTACTCTGCTTGGTCAAGTCGGGGAGCGCGAAGATCTCTTTCCCGTTGCCGGGCGCCACTCGCTCGCCATCGCGGCACCAAATCGCGAAGATGCTTCCGAGCAACTCGTCTTCTTGGATGGCGAGGTCATACGATCCATAGGGGAAGAGGCTGGGCAAATTCGCAACCCGGTTGTCGCTGGCGATGGGAGCTTTGCTATCTATGAATCCAACATAGAGAGTTTTCGCGACCTCTACCGCGCCGAGTGCGATACCGGAGCACAGCGCAGACTTACCGAGGATGGAGATGGAGCCTTTGATCCAAGCCTTTCACCCGATAGTGCACACGCGGTCTTTGTTACGACAGCCGCAGGGCAAGCCGACCTGCACATCATCGCTACCGATGGCACGAGCCGTCATCCTCTTACCGAGACACCAACAAACGAAACAAGTCCCAGGTGGTCACCTGATGGTCTCTCCATCGCGTTCTCAAGCGACGCAGATGGCCCAGAGCGACTCTTTGTGATGCCTGCGGGCGGCGGCGCCCCAAAGCGGCTTACAGCAAATACAGCGTCGGATGAGCACGAAGTTGATCCTCTTTGGTCGCCAAAGGGGGACATGCTCGCTTTCTTGCAACACAACCGCGCCGGCCAGTCGGAGCTTTGGGTTGGCAGTTGGCCCGCGGGCAAGACTTGGCGTGTTTCGAAAGACGCGGGACATGCCAAGTTCGCCGAGTGGTCTCCCGACGGTAGATTTCTTTGGTACAGCGAAGGTTTGGATCAGACCGATATCTGGGCTGCTCGCAGCGATGGAAGCGAGCGGGTGCGTCTAACCCAAGGCTCAAGCGAAGCGTGGCTACCGCGATACCGAGCGAGTGCAGCGGTGGAGTAAAAACTGCAGGAGATGGTGGTAGCATCCCTCGGTGGGAGGAAAACCGCGGAAAAGGCCGAGAAGGGCCAATGAGGCTGTCGGGCTCACGTCTGCATTCTTGGACGCACTTCCGGGCATCGTGCCGTTGCGGCTTATGCGACTCGGTAGCGATATGGTGATCCGCTATATCAACCGCCTGCATCCAGACTATAGCCTCGACCAAGTGATTGGTCGCTCTGCCTTTGACTTCATTGAGCCAGCCAACCGGGCCTCGACTCGCGAGGCTTACAAGCGTGTGCTTGCGACCGGCGAGTCGGAAACCATCACAGTCACGACTACGGGGCCAAGCAGCGATAGTCGCCCGCTGTACGAGGTCACCATCGGTAGATTTAGCGTCTCGCCAGGTGTCTACGAACTGTGCATCGTGACTCACGATGTCACCGAGCATGTGCGTCGCGAAGCCGATCTGCGCGCCAGCCAAGAAAAACTCCGACACGCGCTGCAAGCTTCACAGATGGGGCTTTGGAGTTGGGAGGTTGAGGGTGACAAGGTGGAGTGGGACGAGCGAATGCATGCCATCACGCTTTGCGATACGCCCTTGGCACTGCCCGCGTGGACCGAACTTCTTGCGCACCCCGACGATCGCGCGCAACTCGTTGCTGGGCAATCCGAGGTACTTGCGGGACGATTTCCGTCGGGAACGCATCGTATCCTCCGCCGCGATGGCAGCGTTCGTTGGATCTTGACGACAGGCGAACTCTTCTTAGATGAAGACGGGAACCTCGAACGCATCCTCGGTGGTGTGCTCGATGTTACCGAGCAGCGCAATCTTGAAGAACAGCTTCAACATGCTCAGAGGATGGAGACTGTCGGCAATCTTGCGGCGGGAATCACGCACAATTTCAACAATATGTTGATGGTGATCCAACCCAGCTTGGACATCATTGAAGGCCTGCTTCCAGAAGAACACCGAGAATGGGCCCAGCACGCCAGCCTCGCCAGCGACCGTGCAGCCGAGGTGGTTGGGCAGCTGATGACGTTTGCTGGCCAGGGGCGCAAGCACCAGCAAGCGTGGTTTGGGATTGCAGACGTGTGTCGCGAGGCGGTGGCCATTTGCGAGCGCACCACTGAGCGCCACATCGCTTTGCACTTTGAGACAACAAGCAATGCTGCCATCTGGTGTGAGGCTGGCGATCTTGAGCAGGTGGTCATGAACGTCTTACTCAACGCCCGAGACGCAATTGCTGAGATGCCCGCGAGTGCGAGCCCGGCAATTTGGGTGAAGGTTCGAGAGACGGCGATCGATGATGAGAAATGCGAGGTGCTTGTTGAGATTCGCGACAATGGGCCTGGTATGGACGCCGCTACTCGTGAACGAATTTTCGACCCCTTCTTTTCAACCAAGAAGGACGCCGGAACCGGCCTGGGACTTTCGAGCTCGCGAACAATTGTAGAGGGGTTGGGTGGTGCGTTTCAGTGTGAGTCGGCACCTGGGCGCGGCGCGAAGTTCATATTGCGCATGCCTGCGGCGGTGCGTGCGAATCCGAAGGTCGCTTCAAAAGAGAAGGCAAAGAGAGTCACCCTTGAGGGAAACGTTCTGATTGTCGATGATGAAGAGGCGATTTGCCGCATTGTCACACTGCTTCTGAGCCGGCTTGGCATGACGGTCTCGGCAGTTCACAGCGTTGCGGAGGGGCGCGAGCATCTTACGCTGCACAGTAACTACGACCTCGTGTTGTTGGATCGCTCGATGCCGGGCGCTCCAGGACGGGAATTGCTTCCCGATTTGCGAGCCAGCATGCCAAAGGCGAAGGTGCTCTTCTTTAGTGGCCACGAACTCAGTGCGAGTGAACGAGCGCTGGTCGATGGAAGCGTTCGCAAACCCATTCACGGCGAGCCGCTTGTGAACGCTGTTGCAGCGGCATTGGGACAGGCGCTCGAATAAGACCTGTGGAGTGCCGCTAGTTGAGTGCCGCTAGTTGAGTGCCGCTATGCGCTCGTTCGCTGCTCTACTTCGCAAGTCTGCGCCGTCGCAGACGCATGCACAGCACGAGAAATACGAGGACAGAACCGAGTGGCAACCTGCCGGTGCTACTTGCAGAGCAACCACCTTCTGCATCGGTAGGAATCTCACACGACTCGCCATCATCATCGCATTCGGGTTGGACGATTTGTTCGAGGTCGAAGTCGATTGACGTTACTTGGTTTTCGCGAATCTCAAGCGAGCGCTCGGTATTTCGATAGCCGTTGACGCGAACGGCAATGAGGTACTCCCCGACTTCAATGCCATCAACTTGTAGAACGCCACTGGAATTAGTGGTTCCAGCAAGGGTACCGTCGAGGGTGATTGTGGCTTCGGCGATGACACCATCCGGGCCGTAGACCGTGGCGGTGAGCGAACCGCTTTGCGGGATAACTTCGGTGCCTGGAATGTACGGGGCAAAGCCCATATGCCTTTGAATGGCGCGAAGGTGGGCTTCTGCGGCGTTCTGCAATTCGTCTGGAGAAGCGAGTTTGTCGGCGTCGATTGCATTGGTGACAAATCCAAGCTCGTGCAACTCGGCCGGCATCGCAGTCTCTCGTAGAACAGAATAATTCCCAGTTTTGTTGCCACGATTGGTGAGCGCCCAAGCACTGATCATTTCCTCTTGTACGAGGTTGCGCATCTCGGCGCTTATGGTGCCCTCGGCAAACGAGAACGTCTCGGTGCCATTGGCGGAAGGATCGCCAAAGGCATTGGCGTGCACCGACATAAATCGTTCGGCATCGCGCCCGTTGGCAAAGGCCGATCGCGCGGCAAGCGAGACAAAGACGTCGGTGTCTCGGGTGAGTTCGACTGACCAACTGCTGCCGCCGGCTTCGTCGGCCGTATCGGCGTCGAGAAGATCGCGAAAACGCTGCGAGACGCTAAGTACGATGTCTTTTTCTTCGAGGCCCGTGCCTGTACCGCCCGGATCGTTGCCGCCGTGCCCCGGATCGACCACGATGAGCGGCTGTGCAATGGCGGGAGCCGAGAACACAAGCAGAGCGAGCAGGGACAGAAGTATTCTCATCTTTGGCGGGCAGCACACGAAGGTGCTTGGCAGCAAGGGTTGCAAGGCTCGTACCTAGCGGTTTGGGCCTGATTGCGTGCGAAGTCGCCGGGCCCAAGGCCGTATGAGACTTGTAGGGTGCAACGAAGATGCATCAATGCAATCTCTTGTTTGCACCGAGATACTGGGTTCACTCGGTCCGTATGAGATTTGGCAACGTGGCTCTGGGGCACGGTTCTTGCGAGGTTTGAGGACCATGCGTTTTGTGAACTCGATCCCGTTGTGGGCAATGCTCGCCCTGGCAAGCTGCGGGCTAACGGTGGAGAGCAATTCTCATGATGAAGTCTCGGGTGCTGAAGTCGATCTGGGTTTCAACGTAGGCAAAGCGCAGAGCGCCATCGAAGTTTGCTCGACCGGGCCGACAACCTTTGGCATCGATGTCTCGCGCTACCAGGGCGACATCGACTGGAGCCTCGTTGCTGGCGCCGACGTGAAGTTTGCGTACATTCAGATCAGTCGCGCCATTGACGACATCGATCCAAAATTTGAAGAGAATTGGGCAGGCGCAAAGTCGGCTGGAATTTTGCGCGGGGCTTATCAGCGCTTTCAACCCGATCAAGATGTGCAAGCGCAGGCAAACATTTTTCTCGACAAGCTCGGGCCGTTTGAAGCTGGTGATTTGCCGCCCATGCTCGATGTCGAAGACAGCGGCGGACTACCGGGCGCCACGATTGCTCAGCGCACACGCGAGTGGCTTGAGATTGTCGAAGCCGCCACTGGCGTGCGGCCCATAATCTATACCGGGCGTTTTTTCTGGCGCGACACTGTGAACAGCGCCGACTTCGCCGACTACCCGCTATGGATTGCGCACTACACCAAAGACTGTCCCAACATTCCGGAGCCGTGGACCGATTGGGCAATTCATCAGTACAGTGCTTCGGCTGTTCTGCCGGGCATCACGGTCAACACTGTCGACGTGAACCATTTTAATGGCACCGCCAGTGACTTACTCGCATTGGCCGGAGCGCCCGAGTGTGGCGATGGCGTGTGTACCGGCAATGAGACAAGCGATCAGTGTCCCGAGGATTGCCCGCCATGCCAACGCATTGGCTCGCTCGGCGATACGCTCGATGACAAGGGCGCCTGCTTTGACGTCGGTGGCGATCCACAGTACATGCGAACCGAAGATGTTGGTCACGAAGGCCAACTAACTTGGACGTACACCACCGATGCAGAACAAGCGTCAAACTTCGGCCAGTGGAATCTCTTTTTCGAGCAAGCGGGCATCTACCTTGTCGAAGCGTTCACAGCGGCGCCGCATGCGATGTCAAAGCAGGCGGCCTATCAAGTTCTGCACGGCGGCGAAGATACGGTTTCGGTTGTTAACCAAAGCGCGATTGACGGTTGGTCACCCGTTGGCGAGTTCTCGTTTACGGCTGGTGGCCAGCAAGCAATTCGCTTAGACGACAACACCGGCGAGAGCAACGAGCAAGACACCAAGCTGGTTTTCGATGCGATCCGGCTAACGCGCTTGGACCCGCCTATCGGTGCAGATGCCGGTGTCGAATCAGAGGACGACGATGGCAACAAAGGTGGCTGCCAAGCGGGGGGAACCGGTGGCAGCCGTGCAGGGGCACTTCTCTTCTTCGCTCTGTTGTTCGCTACTCGTCGTCGACGCGCATCAATGGCGATACGCTGATTCGCGCGAGCCGTGCCTTCGTGCGCCAACCGATTGGCAGCGCTGCAGGGTTTGCTTTGCGCGGCGCAAGGCCATGCCAACAGCCTCTTCGTAGCTGCTGGCCCGATGGCGAATGTGCTTGGTGCCGCCGCCGGTCATGTGCATCGCGATTGAGACATCTTTATCGATGCCGCCTCGCGGTCCGTTGATGTCTTGAATTCTCACATCCACCTTGCGGACGTGTGTGTCAAAACGCCTAAGCGTATCGCTTGCCAATTGGGTAGCCCAGCTGCGCAGTTCTACTTGGTCGCGGTTGCGACTTCGCACCTCCACATGCATCAGACCAGGAACGGAATGGGACGAAATGGATGTTGTCATGTTCTCAATTTAGGACAGAACATGAGGTGCGCCATTTCTAAGTTTCTATTGAATGCTAAGGCTAAGGCTAAGTATGGAATTGAATCACTCCCTCAATTATCAACACCTCTACTACTTTTGGATGTTTGCTCGAGAGGGAACCATGGCAGCCGCCGCAAAGCGCCTTAGAGTCTCTGTACCGACACTTAGCGTTCAGGTGCGGCAACTTCAGAGTCACTACGATAAAGAGCTTCTGAGGCGCAAGGGAAGGCGTCTAGAGCTCACTGAGATCGGGCAGACTGTGTACCGCTATGCCGAGACCATCTTTAGCGTCGGGCAAGAACTTGAGAGCTACCTCGCAGGCAATACCTATCTGGGCCCGCTTCGCGTCGAGATTGGAATCGTTCACGTTCTGCCAAAGCTTGTCACCTGGCAATTGCTGGAACCTGTGCACAGGCTGGACGAGTCGTGCCACATGATTTGCCGCGAAGCGTCACCGCAAAAGCTTGTCGAGCAGCTGCGTCTGCACCAACTCGACGTGATCCTCAGCGATACACCGCTTGCGGCAGGAGGCGCGCTCTTCGATCACTTTTTGGGCGAGAGCAAGGTCTCGGTTTTCGCCGCACCAGCGCTCGCCGCAGCAATTGCGCCCGAGTTTCCCGACAGTCTTTCCAAGGTGGACTGGCTCTTGCCATCTCGAGGTACGGCGCTTCGCAAGTCGATGGACGTTTGGTTTAATAAGCTCGGCTTTCAACCGCGCATTGCCGCGGAGTTTGACGACCTGGCTCTTCTAAACGTTGCCGGCGAGCACGGCTTGGGCGCGTTTCCTGTCTCCGATGTTGTCGCAAACCAAGCTGTGCGGCAGTTTCGAATTACTCGCGTAGGCGCCGCAGAGGGAGTGATTGAGAGCTACTACGCGGTGAGCGCCGATCGGCAAATTGAGCACCCTGCGGTGGCGGCAATTGCCAAGGATGCGGCGCTGCTCTTTGCCTCGTGACCTTCGTGAAGGCGACTCGGGGTGGCCCTCGGGGAATTCGGAATGACCAGAGTTTATCTCACGAGTTAAGTTCTGGTTGACAAAGCGTTTTTGCAAAGCATGATGTCAAGATGGGCCGTCCACCACATGTTGTTCTCACCCAAGTTGACTACGCACGCCTCGTGCGTTTGCTTGAAACGATCGGCGATCGCGATGACCTTGCGGCGCTTGGTGAAGAAGTCGATCGCGCCGAAGTCGCCGCGTCTGAAGCCGTACCGAATACGCTAGTCACCATGAATTCGACGATGCGATTTCGCGATGAAACGACGTTGAAGGAAAGCGAGTTGACGCTGGTCTATCCTGGAGACGCAGACGTGAAGAAGAATCGCGTCTCGGTGCTGGCGCCGATTGGCAGTGCGCTTATTGGGCTATCGGTGGGCGATACAATCGATTGGGCGCTTCCCCTTGGGCGAAAGACAACCTTGCGGGTTATTGACGTTGTGTATCAGCCCGAGGCTGCGGGCCACACGCATCTTTAGCGCGTGCGAGAGAGGTTCACTGGCGCAGCGCTTGGTTGTGTCAGTATCAAAGGATAAGAATTTGTCTTATCGCTAGGTTGCGGGCAACGCTCGCGCCACATGTAAGGTTGCCACAGATAGGGCATCATCGAGTGTGGGCGCAAAGGCAATGCGACCTTGGTCCCGTATTATGCCCGCGCGAAGAAGGGTTGCCTTAGGACCAGGGGCGAGGCCGCTAAAAACGACCTTTCGCGAACTCTTGCGCAGGTTTCGCAAGGCGCTCTCAAGAGCGACCAGCCCTGTTGCATCAATCGTCGGGACTGCACTCATTTCCAAAACGATGGCTTTTGCCGAGTCGGGGGGAGAGAAGTTTCGAAAGGCTCGCTCTGCGGCACCAAAGAAAAGCGGCCCGGCGATTCGATAAAGAACCACGTCGTCGGGGATTTCGAGTTCTCGAGGAAAGTTGGCGTCAAGCTCGAGCTTTGTGATGTCGGCCATCCTGCGCATAAAGAGCATGGCTCCGAGTACGACTCCTACGCCGACAGCTACAACCATATCGAAGGTAACCGTGAGGGCGAAGCAGGTTACAAGCACGAGTACGTCGCTTCGCGGTGCGCACCGAAGAAGATGTGCAACGTGGGGAAGTTCGGACATGTTGTAGGCGACGATGACGAGCAAGCCCGCCATGGCCGCCATGGGGAGGTAGGCGACAACAGGTGCCAGTGCAACGGTGCAGGTGAGTACGAAAATCGAATGCACCACAGAGGAGAGCGGAGACTCGGCACCAGCGCGAATGTTGGTTGCGGTTCGCGCGAGCGCGGCGGTCGCAGGTACGCCGCCAAAGATTGGACAAAGCATGTTGCCAACGCCAAGAGCGACAAGCTCTGCATCCGGATCGTGTTGGTCGCCAGTACTGCCGTCGGCGATTACCGCAGAGAGCAGCGATTCGATGGCACCCAGCATCGCAATTGCAAATGCGACGGGAAGAAGCTCGCGAATAAGCGTGAAGTTAAAGGTGAGAGTCGCTCCGTCGGCACCGCCGTAGCTCCAAGGCCAAGCGGGAGTTGGAGGCAGAGGAGGGATGCCGCGCACAACCTTGCCGTCGACAATGCTCTCGAACTGAGAGCCAATGGTGGCGACATCGATTCCGCCCCAATGAGCGAGCGCGACGGCGGCGAGCGCGGCGCTTACCAACGCGACAAGTGGGCCGGGAACTTTGCTCCTTCGAGGCACGGCAATAAGGATGGCCATGGTGAATAACGCGATGGCGGCTTCGGCCCAAGCTGCTGTGCCGCGGGCGTCCCAATACGCTTCGAGCCGCCCAAAAAATTCGGCTGGCACCGACGTTACTTCGAGTCCAAGGAAGCCGGCGATTTGAATGCTTGCAATGACAACGGCAATGCCCGCTGTAAAGCCGGTGGTGACCGGATGTGGAATGAAGTGAATGAGCCGACCAAAGCGAGCAAGCCCCATCGCGACCTGAATGATGCCCGCCATAAAGCCCGCAACGAAGAGGCCGCCGATGCCGTGGGAGTGCACAACAGGCACCAAGAGAGCCACAAACGCGGCTGTAGGGCCACTAACTTGGAGGCGTGCGCCACCGAGCAAGGCCATGGCAATGCCCGCGATGATGGCGGTGTACAAACCATGTTGCGGAGGCACGCCGCTGGCGATCGCCAAGGCCATAGAGAGCGGCAGGGCGACCATGCCAATAACCACGCCAGCAACTGCGTCGGACCGAAAATCTCTTAGGCTATAGCCTCGCTTCCAACGCTCGCGTAGCCCGTAGCCAATCGCAACTCGGGGCAGTCGTGGCCCTGTGTGGCGAGGCTTCATCGTATTGCTTGGGTGGGCAATGCAAAGCCGAGTTTCTGCGTTGGCTGCGTCAATTCAATTGCCCGCGGCAAGCGGCAGCAAGGTTCGTTCTGCGTTGACCAAAACGTCGTAGAGCACGTCGGTGGATTGAGCCTGCAGTAGTGAGGCGACAACGTCGGGCTGAGCAAGGAGTTGCACAAGTGTTGAGAGCCACGGCAAGTGAAGCTCTTCGTACCTGAGCCCAAGGACAAAGAAGAGGTGCGTAGGTTTACTATCAAGTGCGTCAAAATCGACGCCTTGACGCGAGCGACCCATAATCATAAATGGCTTCACCACATGTTCTGGGTGGCGTCGCAGTGTGTGGAGAAAGGCGAGCCCGTTGCCAAGAGCACTCGGCATGACATTCTCTCGCTTGATAAGGGCACCGACAAACCAGGTCTCGTCCCGAACCAAGCCAAGCGCTTGCGCGTGCGCGGCGAGCTCGACCACCACCGAGGTCTTAGACGATCCCACAAGCTCGGGAAGAATGTGTGTCATGGCAAAGCAGCTCTCCAGCGTCGGCATCTGCAGAGGGTTCTTCGGACGCTGATGATCCACATAGCGCGGGGTGATGCCGAGCATTTGATCGTCGAGCCAGGTGTCGATCATCGCCTTGCGAAAGCGCCACTGATTGCCGACTTTGACACCGGGCAAGGCGCCCTCTTGAACCAGCTTAAGCACCGTGCGCTCGTTGACGCTGAGGTAGCTGGCAAGCTGCTTGATTGTCATCAGTCGGTCTTCCATCTGGCATCCTTCACCTGTGAGCTGATTAGATTGGTATCTTGATACCTGGGGCTAGATTACGTAGGATTACATTCGATGTCAAAGAACTACGCTAGATGTCCATTGGTGAGCTGGGGCGCGTGACAACCAAGCTCCTAAGATTGGTTTCCAGCGAATCGCAGACCTGCGTCAAACAGACCCGCTCGCCCTCCGCGAAAGAACTCGCAGCTTCCATTCGGGGCGGCGTGTGTCCCGACGACCACAGCTTCGATCGCTTTCTTCCGTACAACCTACAAATTGTCTCGAGAGAGCACTGGACTCCTTTGTGTGTAGCGATGCGAGTCGCTCGTTGGCTCGAAGAACTTGAGATTCGCAGTGTCGTCGATCTTGGCTCGGGATCGGGAAAGTTCTGTGTTGCGACTGCACTCGCAAGCGATTGCGAATTTATTGGAGTCGAACAGCGAGCGCACCTCATCGACGCTGCAGAGGACTTGGCAGATGTCTTTGGCGTGGGCGATAAGGTTCGCTTTGTTCACGCAACTCTGGGCGAAGCGCTCATCCCCGAGGCTGATGCGTACTACTTGTTTAACCCCTTTGGGGAAAACGTGACCGAGGTGTTTGGACGCCTTGATGACAACGTTGAACTTAGTGTGGAACGCTACAAACGCGACATTGCGACCATGACCGGCTTTCTCGATGAGCTTCCGATTGGAGCCTATGTCATCAAGTACAACGGCTTTGGAGGCAACATACCGAGGGCCTATAAGCCAATTCGAGTTGACCGCGAAATGCCCTGTGTGCTGCGCATCTGGCGCAAGATGTACTAAGGCTCGAATGCATCAATTGCGAAAGTCTGCAGCGCTAATCTTATGCCTCGTTAACAACCTGTGCATGCCCTGTCGCGAGAGCCCAGCTTGACGAGCGGCTTTGGCGACATTCCCGGAATGCCTTTGTAGCAATGTCGTAAGGTAGATGTGGTCTGCGTTGTCGAGCGCCTCTTCTCGGGATATCTCCGCAAGCAGCGTCACGTCGACTGCTGTATTGCTCGCAGCTTCTCGCATCGGCTTCGGTAAATCCGTTCGCTGCACCGAATCAGATTGAGCAAGCGCAACAGCGCGCTCGATGACGTTGCTCAACTCGCGAATGTTTCCCGGCCACGTGTAGCGGCGCAAGCAGTCCATGGCTTCGTCGGAGAAGCTTCTAATGCGAACGTTGTCTCGTTGCAGCTTCTTTAGAAGATGGTAGGCAAGCAGGAAGATGTCGTCGCCGCGATCGCGCAGTGCGGGCAAGTGAATGTGGATGACCCCCAGTCGATAGAACAAATCCTGTCGGAACCGACCAGCGTCGACCTCGGCGTGCAAATCGCGATTTGTGGCGCAGATGTAGCGCGTGTCGACTCGGTGCAATATGCCCGTTCCGATGGGTGTAAAGGCATGTTCCTGGATTGCTCGCAGTAGCTTTGCCTGTGAAGCAATCGGCAGTTCACCCACTTCGTCGAAGAAGGCTGTGCCTCCACTACTGCGTGCTAGCAGGCCTTCCTGATCTCGTACGGCACCGGTGAAGGAACCCTTTGTGTGCCCGAATACCACGGATTCGAAGAGCGACTCGGGAATCGCGGTGCAATCGATAACTTGGAAGTTGTGATTTCGGCGGCGACTCTGCTGGTGGATTGCATGAGCGATGACGTCTTTTCCGGTGCCGCTCTCGCCTGTGAGCAGAACATTGGTGTCGGTCTGCGCCACTCGTTCAACAATCTCTAAGACCTCCTGCATTCGCTCGCTGCGGCCTATGATCTGTGGAAACGTTTGGGCGCGTGAGGAAGAGTGAGTGAAACTCTTAGGTTCGGTGCTCTTGGTTGTTGTGTCCTGTGAAGGCGGCTGGTTGAGGACACGCTTTACACTTGCCAGCAGTACTTCGAACTTGACGGGCTTTAGGAGGTAATCGGCAATGCCAAGCCGCACGCTTTCAATCGCTGTTGGCAAGGATGGTACGCCGGTTATCACAATGAGTGGAATGTGCGAGAACTGTGCGCGCCCTTGCTTAAGCAACTCGAGCTTCAAATTGCCGGGCATGTTTAGATCGGAGAGGATGAGGTCGAATGGTTCGGTGCGAAGTTTCTCCAACGCGGTTGCGCCGTCCGAAACACACTCGCATTCATAACCGGCCTGGCGCAGCAGTTGGCCTGTTGTGCGCAGGTATAGCGGCTCGTCGTCCGCAATCAGAATCCGCCTTGCTACTTGTTGTTCACTCATGGCTAGCTGACACTCGTGGCAGGTTAACCATGACACAGGTGCCCTCTGCACGTCGATTCTCAAAGTCGATGGAACCTCCCATCGCTTCCACAAGACTTCTCGATACGGATAGGCCTAGCCCCATGCCTTCTCGAGTCCCGGTTTTTGTACTGAAGAATGGCTCAAACATCTTGGCCGCAACTTCGTCCGAAATCCCTTCGCCCTGATCGTAGACAAAGACTGCGACGGCGCTGGCAGAGAGGGAGATGTCAACCGAGACGCTTCCCGAAGGTGGCGAAGCCTGAATTGCATTGCGGATGATGTTCAACATGACTTGTCGCAACTCACCCTCGCGCAGAACCACTTCGGTGCTGCCAAGTGATGCGTGCGACACGCACTCCGTGCTCTGTACGGTGACTTGGACGTTGGCTCGCTCGGCCATTGATTGCAGCAGAACCACTACGCTCGTCATCATCCTGAGAAGGTCAAACCGTGTGGACGTTTGCTGGCTTGGGCGATAGAGCTGGTACATCTGATGCGTGATCGCGCTAATTCGATCGATCTCACTATCGATAAGTTCAAGCAGCTCGTAGTTCTCGTCGTCGGCAGAGAGGTTGCTCTTAAACAAGGCAAAGGCATTGCGAATTCCCGCAAGTGGATTGTTGACCTCGTGAGCAACACCCGCCGCCATCTGCCCTAGCGCTGCGAGTTTTTCCATCTTCAAACGCTGCTCTTCTAGCTGAGCGATTTTTGCCGTTCGTTCGTCAACCAGTTGCTCTAGTTCCTCTGTGTGGATTCGCACCTCTTCACGCAGTTGCTGACGCTCTGTGATGTCGCGAACACTCGCTCGAAAGCCAAGGTGGTTCTGCGAGTCGTCGTACATTTGCTGCCAGGAAATTGCAGCCCATCGGATCGAACCGTCGCGATGAAGAATTTGAAACTCGACATCGTTTCCACTTCCGCCACCAACCGCATCGAGCAGCATACCGGCGATTTTTTCGTTGTCGCTTTCGGCAACAAGGGCGAGCGGATAGTCGGGCATCTTCCGACACTCTTCCGTTGGGTAGCCTGTCATTCGCTCAACTGCGGCGTTTATCCACAGGAGCTTGCCACTTGGGGCATGCCAGCTTTCACAGTCGTAGGTATAGTCGGCAATCGCTCGAAACACGTAGTCATCAATACGGTTGTCACCTGCCTCGATGGCAGCATCAGTGTTTTGCGAGTCCTCTGACATGCAGAGGACTGTAGCGCGCTAAGCGATTACATCGCTCGAAGCACGATTGCTAAGAGCAAGACTCCCATTAAAATAATCACACCTCGAAGTTGTTCGCGAGGAGTCTTGTGTTCGAACTCGCAGCCAGGCATTTCGTGCAGTTGATGAATCGATAGGTTGTAGTGAGCCTTCATCTTTGACATGGCAGAATCCTCCTGTTGATACGTTTTGGGTGCCGATAGGCTTTCCTATAAAGCAATTGCCGTGCCGCTCTCGATTGCACGTCATTCCAACGCTCTTTGATCAGTTCGACGTCACGTGCGCGTGACAGTGTCAACTGGAGGTGACACTTCGACGCAGCTTGTCAAATTGGAGCGATGTGCAGGAACCGGACGTCGGCGGTTTCCATGCTAGACCCTGTCGCAGCGCCCGCTGGAAGAGATACCGGCCAGCGCTCCAGGAATCTGTTTATGAGCCAAAGTAGTTACAATTCAAACGAGGGAGAGGATTTGGAACCGATTGACCGAATCGCCCGTCCCTTTCAGATTTTTGCCAAGAACAAAGTCTCTGGCGCCATCTTACTCATGGCGGCGACTGTTGCCGCGCTCATTTGGGCCAACTCTCCTTGGGCATCGAGCTACCACGACATCCTGCATGGCCATGTCACGATGGAAGCCTTTGGCTTTGGCATCGACAAGCCGCTGCACGTCTGGATTAACGATGGGCTCATGGCGGTCTTCTTCTTCGTTGTCGGATTGGAGATCAAACGCGAGGTTCTAGCTGGTGAACTCGCCACCTTCCGCAAGGCTCTCTTGCCGATCGCCGGTGCGTTGGGCGGTATCGTCGTGCCAGCACTCATCTACTATGCGATCAACGCAAATGGGGCGGGAGCAAGCGGTTGGGGCATTCCCATGGCCACCGATATTGCCTTCGCTCTAGGAATTCTTCTGTTGCTCGGGCCAAGGGTGCCAATTGGCCTTAAGGTGTTTTTGACTGCACTTGCCATTGTCGATGATATTGGCGCGATTGCCGTGATTGCGATTTTCTATACCGACCAAATCGTCGTTGGTAGCTTGCTTGGCGGCGGCGCTCTGGTTCTCTTTTCCGCAGTGCTAAATATGCTGGGAGTGCGCAACTCGATCGTCTACTTCATTGTTGGCACCATGGTCTGGCTCGCGTTCTTTAAGTCGGGAGTTCACGCAACTCTTGCCTCGGTTTGCATGGCGATGACAATTCCGGCTAGGACTCGCATTGACGGCGAATCGCTACTGGCTCGGCTAAAGAAGCTCACCGAGCGTTTCGCCGATTCGGGGCTTAAGAAAGGCCGAGGATTGCTTACGACCGAGCAAGAGCACACGCTGCAAGACATGGAGCGAGCCGTTGAGCAATCGACCGCTCCGTTGCAAAAGCTTGAGCACGCCTTGCTACCCATCGTCTCGTTTGTAGCGCTGCCGATTTTTGCTCTCGCAAACGCAGGGCTTGCGCTCGATGGTGACTTGGCTTTGGCGGTGCAAAGCCCGGTTACGCTTGGCGTCATCGCCGGGCTCGTTATTGGCAAGCAGGTTGGCATCTTCTCCTTCGCTTGGCTTGCAGTACGGCTTGGGTTTGCCAACCTTCCCGAGGGCGTAAGCTGGCGGCAGATTCATGCAGTTGCCGTTTTGGGCGGCGTTGGATTTACCATGGCACTCTTTGTTGGCAGCCTAGCCTTTAAAGATCCAGCCCTCGTCGAACAGGCAAAACTCGGAATTCTTCTGGCCTCGACCGTTGCCGCAATTTTGGGCGCGGTCTTATTGGTTACGGCGCAGAAGAAGGAATGAGCTGCGCTTGAGCTCAAGCACGCGTTTGCAATTGGTAGCGGTGCCTAGGCCCGTCAAAATCGACCACGCGATAGCCTTGGGCAAAACACTGTTGCATCTCTGAACGCACTCGCAGGCGTTCGGAGAGAGCCTCTGCGGGCGCTGTCTTGATGAGGCTGCCAAATTGTGAGGGAATGCCAATGTACTGCGCATCCGGCGGCGTTGGTGCACACGTACCCTTGCCTTGAGCGGCATCCAGAGTCGCGCGCTCTGCAACACGTACGTCGTCCAGTTGCCATTCCGCAACGATTCGATCGGATGGCACGCCGGCATTGATGCCGGCCATCTCGCCGTAATAATTCTCGTGATAGATGCCTGCCGTGGCCCCGAGCCGCGCGATGTTGAGGGCGGCGTTTACACGTAGGAGCGGGTCGTAGGTCCAGCGGACCATCGTTATGCCGCGCGCTAAACACCAGTCGCGCTGGTACCACTTTAGCTTTGCACCAAGACCAAGGCCTCGGCTTGAGGGATGCACAGCGAGCCTGTGCGAGTGCTGCGAGGCAGGCGTGTGCGATGGGAAGGCAAAGAGAAATCCCACCATTTGCTCGCCGGCAAAGGCGCCTGCAACTAGACCGCCTTCGTGCTGGACGGCAAGTAGCAGATCGGAGTTGTCGACAGGATCATCCGCGCCCCAGACGAGTCTCTGGAAGGCCTCTGCTGCCTTGAGTTCCGCGACCGATGCCAGTTCGCGAATGATCATGATTTTTGGTGTGCGAGGAGAAACGGAGCGGTGCGACTGGTTTTAGATTTTGCGACCTTGGCTGGCGGCCCTTGGGCCACGATGAGTCCACCCTCATTGCCTGCACCGGGACCGATGTCTATGATCCAATCGCTGCTACTGGCGACCTGCATATCGTGTTCTACCATGATGACCGTATTGCCCGCGTCAACGAGTCCATGCAACTGCGCCATCAACAGGGATACGTCTGCAGGATGCAGGCCCGTTGTTGGTTCGTCGAGAACGTAGAGCGTGTCACCACGATGCGACCGCTGCAGTTCTGTTGCAAGTTTGATTCGTTGGGCTTCGCCGCCCGAGAGTTCGGTTGCCGGCTGGCCGAGTCGAAGGTAGCCGAGGCCGACTTGGAGGAGGGCATCAAGGGCGCGCAGAACCGGCGCTTCATCCGCAAAGAATTGATGTGCGGATTTGACAGTTAGTTCTAGCACCTCAGCAATATTCTTATTCCGATACAAGACTTCGAGAGTCTCGTCATTGTACCGCTGGCCCCTGCAAACCGGACACGGCGTGTAGACGCTTGGAAGAAAGAGCAACTCGACACTAACGAAGCCGGCCCCTTCGCAGTTCGCGCATCGGCCCTTGACAACGTTAAACGAAAACCGCCCAACGTCGTAGCGGCGAGACTTGGCTTTGCGCGTCGCCGCAAACAGTTTGCGAACGTGGTCGAACAAACCGGTGTAGGTCGCAAGATTGGATCGTGGAGTACGCCCGATTGGTCTTTGATCCACAGTCACGAGTCTTCGAACGTCGTCGATGCCAAGGGCGAGCCGGCCATTCGTCGTTGTTTCCAGTTCGCTCTCCAAAAGATCAACTTCGCCATTTGGTGAAGTGATTACGCTCTTTTGCCCCAGCGCCTCACCGACCAGTTCAACCAGTGCCTGGCTTACAAGGCTCGACTTGCCGGATCCGGAAACCCCGGTAACGGTCGTTAGAACACCGAGGGGAAACTCGGCATCGAGCCCGTGAAGATTGTTGCGCTCGATCTGCTCAAATTTGAGCCACCCCTTGGGCTTCCGAGGTGCGCGTCGCTCTGAGGCGTTGTTTGAGAAAAGGTACCGGCTGGTATGCGATTTCTCGACCTTGCGCAAACCGTCGAGAGGCCCGTTGTAGAGGACTTCTCCGCCTGCGGTTCCCGCATCTGGCCCAATATCCACGACCCAGTCGGCGTGGCGAATGACGCTGACATCATGTTCTACGACAAACAAGGAGTTGCCAGCTTGCTTAAGTTCATCGAGCGCACCCAAGAGGGCTTGCGTATCCGCCGGATGTAACCCCGCCGACGGCTCGTCAAGGACGTAGACGACGCCAAACAGTTGCGAGCGAATTTGTGTCGCCAGCCGCAAGCGTTGAAGTTCGCCAGGGGAGAGAGTTGGTGTGCTGCGCTCGAGGGATAGGTATCCCAGGCCAAGCCGAGTGAGCGCCTCGACTCGGGCAAGAATATCTCGGGAGATTCGCTGGGCGACGATTGCTTTCTCTCGATGTCGATCGCTCGCCGCAGGTTTTGCTTTGGCGGAGTCGTGCAGTTTTTTGGCGAGCTCACTGAGCGTTAATTGTGACAACTCACCGATATCTAAACCTGCAAACGTCACCGATAACGACTCGGGGTTTAGCTTCTTGCCACTGCAGTCAGGACACTCCGAAATCTGCATGAATTGCGATACGCGCTTCTTGGTTCGCTGGCTCTGGGTGGTCGCAAACGAGTGCAGTACGTAGCGCCGTGCACCTGCAAAGGTGCCCATATAGCTTGGCTCTACCGCGTATTTGATCGCTTCCTGGGTTTCCTCAAGATTGTATCCGGCATAGACCGGTACAACGGGTGTCTCGTCGGTAAAGAGAATCCAGTCGCGAGTCTTCTTTGACAGTTTCTTCCACGGCTTGTCGATGTCGTGCCCAAGCGAGACTAAAATATCGCGAAGGTTTTGGCCCTGCCACGCGGGTGGCCACGCAGCGATGGCTCGCTCGCGAATCGATTTTGTATCATCGGGAACCAGCAACTTCTCGGTTACTTCAAATACCCGGCCGATGCCGTGACACCGAGTACAAGCGCCTTCTGGCGTGTTTGGCGAGAACGAGTTTGCGTACAGGAGTTTCTGGCCACGAGGATAGGTTCCGGCCCGCGAGTAGAGCATGCGAAGGCCATTGGAAATCGTTGTGACGCTACCCACCGAGGACCGCGCCGACGGTGCTCCTCGCTGTTGTTGAAGTGCAACCGCGGGTGGGAGCCCGTCAATCGAATCCACGTCTGGTTCGCCGACCTGGTCGATTAGTCGTCGTGCGTAGGGCGATACCGAATCGAGGTAGCGGCGTTGCGATTCGGCGAAGAGGGTTCCGAATGCAAGTGATGACTTTCCAGAACCAGAGATGCCCGTGAAAACCACAAGTGCGTTGCGCGGCAAGTCGACGTCAACGTTCTTTAGATTGTGGACGCGCGCACCTCGCACTTGAATGCAGTGGTCGGGAGCGCATAAGATCCCCTTCGTTTTTTCTTGAGCCATTGGCTGGTGGTCCTCTCGTTGTCAATCACGGCTAGCGCAGGGTGTTTCAAAGGGTGACTTGAATCGCGGTGTAAAGGAAAACCGCCGTGACGAAGGCTGGGAACGACGACGGATGCTCTCTCGCGAACTCTTCTTCGAGTACGACCAGCACGATCCCTCCGGCGAGAAACCCAAGCGCTAGGGTAACTAGAACCGGCGAGATGATGTCGGTGACTCCGACAACCGACCCGACAAGAATGGCGAGCGTTAGTAGCCATCGGCCTGCTCGTTGATAGACATCCTTGTGGATTTCCATCATCCGATAATCGACAACCACAAAATGGACAGCCATCGACAACCCAAAAACGGCAATCGCAAGTGGACTCTTCATCTGCACGATTAGGTAGCCGATGATGGCCTTGTAAAAGGCGTAAGACGCGAGGTGGATCCACACTCTGAGGCCGGATGTCTCGTGTACGAGATCAGAGCCGGTCTCATCTACGGGTTTTTCTACCAGACGTTCCATTCCGTAGAACGCGACGAGACCGAGTAAGAGCGGTAAGAACGGACTGTGTCTGAGGATGTCCGCTGTGCCTCCAAGCGAGGCGGGAAGCGAATCGGTCCTAGCCAAGATCTTGGGCAGAAGGCCGAGAAAGACGTAGCTTATGGAGATACCATCGGCAAACGACACCCAGTATTTCTTTGGCACCTGACGCTTCCATCGCATCACGTCCGCAAGGACATGCACAAGGCTAAGAAATATTACTGATGCAAGGGAGATTGCAGTCAGGCTGGTGAAGTTCATCGTTCGTCGTCTTTCGCGTGGCTAAAACCTTGGGGACGAGTCGCGCTATTGATCGTAGTGAATGACGGTGCGGATGGATTTACCCTCGTGCATTAGGTCAAACGCTTTGTTGATATCTTCGAGCGCCATGGTGTGGGTGATGAAGGTATCGAGTTCAAACTCGCCATCAAGATAGCGCTGCACATAGTGGGGAAGCTGGGAGCGCCCCTTTACCCCACCAAAGGCACTGCCTTTCCATACCCTGCCAGTTACGAGCTGAAACGGGCGTGTGGATATCTCCTGGCCTGCGCCAGCAACGCCGATAATGATCGACTCACCCCAGCCTTTGTGACAGCACTCAAGTGCCGAGCGCATAAGCCCCACGTTGCCGACGCATTCGAACGAGTAGTCGACGCCACCGTCGGTCATTTTGACGATGACCTCTTGGATGGATTCATCAAAGTTCTTAGGGTTTACAACATCTGTTGCACCAAGGTCTTTGGCGATTTGGAACTTATCTTCGTTGATATCGATAGCAATTATGCGCCCAGCTTTGGCCATACGGGCACCGATGATTACCGAGAGGCCAATGCCGCCCAAGCCGAATACGGCGACGGTATCGCCCTCTTGCACATTGGCGGTATTGGTAACCGCTCCCATGCCTGTTGTGACGCCACACCCTAAGAGGCAAACCTTTTCCAGTGGCGCTTCCTTGCTAATCTTCGCTAGGGATACTTCTGGTAGTACTGTGTATTCAGAAAAAGTAGAACATCCCATATAGTGAAAGATGGGTTTGCCATCTTTGGAGAACCGGCTCGTGCCATCAGGCATCAGCCCCTTGCCTTGGGTTTCGCGAACGGCCGAGCAGAGGTTTGTCTTTCCCGACGTGCAGAACTTACATTCGCCGCACTCGGCGGTGTAGAGCGGAATGACATGGTCGCCAACGACCAAGCTTGTGACTCCCTCGCCAATACGCTCGACAATGCCTGCACCCTCGTGACCCAATACGGCGGGGAAGACTCCTTCTGGATCCTCGCCGGAGAGCGTGAATGCATCGGTGTGGCAGACGCCGGTGGCCACGATGCGTACCAACACTTCGCCCTTTTTGGGCATCTCTAAATCGAGCTCTTCGATCTTGAGTGGTTGGCCTGGTCCCCAGGCAACAGCGGCGCGTGTTTTCATTGTTTCGATAGGCATTGGTAATCTCCAAGTGTTGGTAGTGAGGGAAGCCCGCGGGCTTCAGATGCCATACTAGGTTATTGCGAGAATCGTAACAATGGCTCGATCTGCACATCACTGTTACCCTGATGTAACAATGTGAGCTATGATTACTCTGTGCAGAGCTGGCAGGGCGTCAACGAATTCGTGGCTGTAGTCGAGACTGGGGGCTTTTCGAAGGCGGCTCGGCAGCTTGAGGTCTCAACTGCGCATGTAAGCCGTAGTGTGAGCTCGTTGGAAAAGCGCTTGGCCGTAAAGCTCCTGCAACGCTCGACGCGCCAGGTCAATACCACCGCCGCCGGGCAGCTTTACTTTCTTCAATGCCGGCAGCTACTCGCCGCCCTAGCCGAAGCCAATAACGCGGTGAGCGAACTTAACGCGACGCCGCGAGGGCGTATTCGAATCACCGCGCCGGTCTACTACGGCGAGCAAGTCATTGCTCCCCTGTTAAACGAAGTGCTGCGTGAGTATCCAGATATCGAACTCGACTTACAGCTTAGCAATCACAACCGAGACCTTATTGCCGAAGGCTTTGATCTCGCAATTCGGCTTGGCGCGTTGGCATCGTCGTCGCTGATCGCCAAACGCCTCGGCTCGCGAAGCTATGCGATCGTGGGCTCAGAAGACTACTTTCGTCGTTGTGGCAAACCTCGCACGATTGAGCAACTTGCCGACCACAACTGCCTGCGCGGAATCAGCGATCACTGGAGCTTTGCCGACAAGAAAGAGGCACGCGCCCATCGAGTCACCGGCACGTGGCGTTGCAACAGTGGCCTTGCGGTTTCTCATGCGGCGATCGAGGGCATGGGAATTGCGCAACTTCCCAACTACTACACCGCCGCCGCCATCGCCGACGGCCGCCTCATCTCGGTCCTAAAGAAGTACCGCCCCGCCGACGAAGGCATCTGGGCCGTCTACCCGCCAAACCATCACGTCTCGGCAAAGCTGCGCGTCGTAATCGACTACCTCGCCGAGCACCTAGACATGGGGTTAGACATGGGGTCACTCTCCTAGGTCGTAAGTTGCCGGGATTGCTGGGGTTCTCGGCGGAAGTCGCGCTTTTGAGAATACTTCCTAGCTTAGGTCGTCCCTTCTTTGGCTGTTGAACCGGGCGGTACGGAGAGGATTTGAAGATAAGAACAATTCTAATCGCTTGATAGCGTGGCTGATTCCCAGTCTTGTCGCGCGATTGGAACAGTGCTAGCGTCTTAGGCTCGGTGCCTCGAATCGCTCAAATCATTGCTCTTGTTGTTGCCTACATGATGGCACCGGGCGTGTCTGAGTTATCCGAGAACGCGGTGCACTTGGTTATCCATGGCGATACGGCTCACTCCGGTGAGGCGGATCACGAGGAGTCGACTTCGACCGACGAACATGGCTGTTCTGGTTCCTTTCACGTTTGCAGCTGCTGTCACGCGACGATCGACTTGTCTCGCAAGCCAGTTTCCGAACCCGGCATCATGACCGTCACAAACCAGGGAACGATGTCACCCGATCCGATGCTGGACAACGGGTTTCGACACGGCGTCTTCCGTCCGCCAATCGCCTAAGGTCCTTTCTACAGGATCGGTGCGTCTTGCGATCGAGGCAGGCCTTTGCGGCTGCTTCGCATTGTAGGGCAGCACATATGCGCGGTTTCAGAGTGGAGCCGTGCCGGCAGATTTAACAGCGCGTGGAGATTCCATGTGCGGACGGAGTACCTATGAACTACGGAATAGTTGCGTCGGCGCTGCTTGTCACCCTCCTTGTTGGAGGCGGCAACAAAGCCTATGCAGAGACGATTACATTAGAAGAGGCCCTCAAACTGGCAGAGGGCCACCCACAGCTGCAGTTGGCAAATGCCGACGTACAAGGAGCTGAGGGGCGACGAAGCCAGGCGGGCACAATTAACTACAATCCCGAACTCACTGGCGGAGTTGGACCGCGCTTGGGAGGCAGTGAAACTGTTCTCGATTTTGAAGTCGGGCTGTCACAAACCCTGGAATTGGGTGGCAAGCGTACGCATCGTCGCAAGACTGCTTCGGAGCTTGTTCGTGCTGCCAAACTGCGAGAAGCGCGCACAGAGCAGCTTGTTGCCTTGCGAGTTCGCTACAGCTTTGCCGTGGCTGTTATTGCCAAACGGGTGCTAGCAACAACGCAGGAAGCGGAAGACGTTGCTAGCGAAGTTAAGAATATTTCTAAGGAGCGTCTAGAGCGCGGAGCGGGAAATCTGCTCGAAGTCAACCTGGCTGCTGCCGGTGTTGGCCGAGCCCGGCGACGACGACTCGAAGCTCAGCAGGCACTTATCAACGCCGAGTACGAGCTAGCATCGGCTGTTGGATTGAAAACCGCAACTCGACTAGAAGCCGCCGGCGAAACCGAGGTTACCCAGCCACTCATTCCTTCTCTGGAGAGTTTGGTGGAGCGCGCCTTTGCCCGTCGCAGCGACCTTGCGGCGATGAAAGCGGAGCGTGCAGCAGCGGGCGCGAGCGTTCGCTTGGCCAGCTCGTTAGCGACACCCAATCTAAGCCTGGGGGCAAGCTATGCCCACGAAGAAGGAACTGATCAGGTACTCGCCACGCTACGCATCGAGCTTCCTGTGTGGAATCGAAACAAGGGTGGGCGCACAGCGGCGCGGGCCGATCGAACGAAGGCGCAGGTCGCCGTCGACTTCTTTGAACGAGAGTTGCGCCGGCAAGTGCACAAGGCAGAGGCCAACTATCAAGCAGCGCGCAAAACTGTCGAGGCCTTTGATCGGGACGCGGTTGGCAAACTCTCCGACTCGATCGATCTCACGCGTAAATCGTTTGAGCGCGGTAAAATTTCGATGCTGCAGTTCAACATTCTGCGAACCGAATTTGTCGCCGTAAGGCTGGCCTATTTGGACTCGCTACAAGCAGAAATACAGGCCCGCTTTGAACTAGAGCGAGCGATTGGAGAAACGCTATGACGTTTCATCGAATACATCCGGGCGCGGTGAAATGGATTCTCTTTGCTGTGCTCGGGCTCTCGTTAGCGGCCTGTGGAAACAAGGAATCGAAGAGCCCCGAGCATGCAGATCACGAGCAAGCTGCCGGCACAGGGGGGAAACATGGAGATGAGCACGAGGACGCGCCAGGAACGATTGAGCTTCGTCCAGAGGCTGCCAAACGCACAAAGATTGTCACAGCAAAAGTCGCTGCGCGGCAGGTCGCGCTAGAAATCCATACCACCGGCCAGATTGGTTTCGACGAGAATCGGGTCGCACACGTAAGCCCACTTGTTGATGGTCGCGTGCACAAGGTTACGGGCCGACTCGGGCAGATGGTTGAGGCCAACGAAGCGGTTGCCGAGATAAACTCGATGGAGCTTGGTCGTACCAAGGCGGCTTACCTTCAGGCCAAGGCTCGAAGGGATTTGACTCGCGCTACCTATGAGCGAGAGAAAGGGCTTTCCGAGAGTAAGATATCTTCTGAGCAGGAGATGATGATCGCGAAAAGCGCATATCTCCAGGCCAAAGCCGACTTTGATGCGGCGGCGCAAACCCTTCGCCTTTTTGGCATTGGAAGCAAGAGTGTAGAAAATACAAACGCGCGAGGCAGCAAAGCGCTGTTCCAAGTTCGTGCACCCATTGCTGGGAAAGTCGTAGAAAAGCACATCACCCTCGGTGAACTCGTCACGCCTGCAAGCAAGCTCTTTACCATTGCCGACCTCAGCTCGGTTTGGATTTGGATCGACATTTACGAGCGCAACATCGCCGCGGTTCACCTTCAGGATATCGCCTACGTAACGGCTGATTCCTACCCAGGAAAGGCGTTTGAGGGCCGGCTTACGTACATTATGGACAGCGTTGATGTGGATACGCGCACGGTGCGAGCTCGCATCGAACTCGCCAATCCAGAGGGGGTGTTGCGGCCAGGCATGTTTGTGAGAGTGCGCCTTGCAGACCCTCATGGCGAAGACACGACGTCGGAAGCCAAAGCGGTTTTGGCGATTCCCAAAGACGCATTGTTACGAGAAGGCGATGCAAGCGTGGTCTTCGTAAAGCTCAAGGAGAACCACTACCAAAAGCGCGAAGTTGAAGTCGGTCGTCTCTCTGATGAGTGGGTCGAGATTACCAGTGGGCTCGCGGCCGATGAAGAGGTTGTTGTCGAAGGTGGTTTTTTACTTAAGTCCGAAGCCTCAAAGGCTGACATGGGCGGCGGACACTCTCACTAGAAAGCATCATGATAAATCGACTAATAGATTTCTCTCTTAATAATCGCTTTCTCGTAATTATTCTGTGGCTACTCGTTGTTGGCGTCGGGCTTCAGTCCATTCAAAAACTACCAGTGGATGCCGTTCCCGACGTCACCAATGTTCAGGTTCAGGTGCTCACAAACTCGCCCGGGCTTGCGCCCGAAGAAGTTGAACGTTTCATTACCTTTCCCGTAGAGACCGCCATGAGTGGTCTTCCTAAGATCGAGGAGATTCGCTCGGTATCCAAGTTTGGACTCTCTGTCGTCACCCTTGTCTTCCAAGAGGATAGCGACATCTATTGGGCAAGGCAGCTTGTTGGTGAGCGCCTCGCTGCCGCGAAGGAAGCAATTCCAGAAGGCTATGGCGAACCGGAGATGGGGCCAATCTCGACGGGACTTGGCGAGATATACCAATTTGAAGTTCGTGCGGAGACCATGTGTGGCGAGGGGCCGGATACCGACGCCTGTTACACAACGATGGAGCTACGAACAATTCTGGATTGGTTTGTCGGCTACCAGTTGCGCTCGGTGCCAGGCATCGTCGAGGTAAACTCCTTTGGCGGCGAGCTAAAGACCTACCAGGTGACGCTGGACCAGGAACGGCTCGTCTCTAGGCAAATCTCGGTATCGCAAGTCTTTGCGGCTCTCGAAGCCAATAATCGCAATGTGGGCGGTGGCTACATCGAGCACCAGGGCGAGCAGTATCTTATTCGCGGTGAAGGCCTTATCGAGAGCAAAGAGGACATTGGCCTTATTGTCTTGGCTCACGATGAAAGCGGGACTCCGGTCTACGTGAAGGATGTGAGCACGGTGGAATTTGCCCCGCTCATTCGCCAAGGGGCTGTGACTCGTGATGGCCGTGGTGAAGCAGTGATTGGCATTGTCATGATGCTGATCGGCGGCAATGCCCGGGTGATCGTCGAAGACGTGCAGGAGAAAATCGATCAACTTAAGAAGACCCTGCCTCCAGGTGTCACGATCGATACCTTCTACAACCGCGAAGAACTCGTAGACCGAACCGTCGCGACGGTGACGAAGAACCTCATCGAAGGCGGCGCATTGGTCGTGCTTGTCTTGTTGCTGCTCTTGGGCAGTATGCGCGGCGGGCTTATCGTCTCGTCTGCGATTCCCTTCTCGATGTTGGTCGCATTCATTGCGATGGAACAAGCAGGCCTCTCGGGGAACTTAATGAGCCTTGGCGCAATTGACTTTGGACTTATTGTCGACGGCTCGGTTGTCATGATCGAGAACATCATTCGCGTACTTCACGAGAGACGCGATGACACCAGCGAGTCGCATCTTGAGAAAGTTCGCGGGGCGGCACACCAAGTAGCGCGGCCGGTTGTCTTCGCCGTTGGCATCATCATGATCGTCTACATCCCAATTCTTGGCCTCACAGGGGTTGAGGGCAAGATGTTTGGACCCATGGCAAAGACCGTTATCTTCGCTCTTGCCGGCTCGCTGGTTTGCTCACTAACGCTCATGCCGGTGTTGGCGAGTTTCTTTCTAAAGAAGGTTTCCGAGAAAGAACCGTTTCTCTTTCGATTGGCGAAGCGTCTCTACTACCCGGCACTGCGCTTGGTTGTGAAGCAACGCAAGGCGACTGCGGCGATTGCCGTTGCGGCCTTTGCTGCGAGTTTGGCGCTTATCCCGTTTCTCGGTGCAGAGTTCATTCCCAAACTCGACGAAGGTGCGATCGCCATGCAGGTGTGGCGCGTTCCAAGCGTCTCGCTCGAGCAATCCAACCTCATCAGTACGGATGTTGAGCAGGTTATCAAAGAGAACTTTCCCGAAGTGAAGACGGTCGTCTCGCGCACCGGGCGAGCGGAGATTGCAACCGATCCGATGGGCGTAGAAATTAGCGATACCTACTTGATACTCAACTCGCCAAGCACCTGGCGCTACGAGACCAAACAAGAGCTTGTCGAGGCGATTGACGAAGTGCTGCAAGAGACGGTGCCCGGTGCAATCTTTAGCTACTCGCAGCCAATTGAGCTTCGGGTGGCGGAGTTAATAAGTGGAGTGCGCTCGGATGTGGCAGTTCATATCTACGGAGACGACTTGCTGCTGCTTAAGAAAAAAGCTGATGAAGTTGCGCAAGTGCTTCGCGGCTTGAAAGGGGCCGCTGACGTTAAGGCCGAGCAGACAACGGGCTTGCCAATGATGCGCATCCGCATCAACCGGGAGGAAATTGCACGACATGGCATCAATGCCAGTGACGTTCTTGACGTCATCGAAACGGTTGGCGGCAAAGAAGTTGGCGTTGTGCTCGAAGGGCAAAAGCGCTTCGCTCTGCAGGTGCGCTTCTCCGATGATGTTCGAGCAAATCTTGAGCGGATTCGCGACTTGCGGGTGATGGCGGATTCTCCCGACGGCGCCGCGCCGCGCATGATTCCAATCTATCCAAAGCTTGCGGATATCGAAATTGTTGACGGGCCAGCACAAATTAGTCGCGACCGAATCAGTCGGCGAATTAATGTAGAACTCAATGTGCGCGGACGTGACCTTGCCTCGTTTGTGACAGAAGCGCAGGAGGCCATCGATCGCGAAGTTGAAATGCCTGCGGGCTGGACGGTGGAGTGGGGTGGGCAGTTTGAGAATCTGCAGGCGGCGACCAAGAGGCTCACGCTTCTGGTGCCCATGGCGCTCTTGCTGATCTTCGTCTTGCTCTACTCGACATTCTCGTCGGGGAGGTTGGCGCTGCTGATCTTCTTTAACGTGCCGCTGGCAATCACTGGTGGTTTGGTCGCGCTCACCCTTCGCGGCTATCCGTTTTCGATCTCGGCTGGGGTTGGCTTCATTGCCCTCTTCGGCGTTGCTGTTCTTAACGGGGTTGTCCTTCTCTCGTACATTGTGCAGAAGAGGGCCGAGGGAATGGCGCCAGAACAGGCGGCAATCGAAGGAGCGCAGGTGCGACTTCGCCCTGTGCTAATGACCGCTTTGGTCGCGTCACTAGGATTTATTCCTATGGCCATCGCAACAAGCGCCGGTGCGGAAGTTCAGCGTCCGTTGGCGACCGTCGTTATCGGAGGATTGGTTACCTCAACGCTGCTTACGCTCCTGGTTTTGCCGGCAGTCTACAGTTGGTTTGCTGGAAAGAACGCGGAGCTAGCGGTGGCTGCTGCAAGCGACGAGTAGCGGGAAACATAGACTGCGCAGCCGGCGAAGTTTGCGGGCTACGCAGGTCTTTCTGGGCGCGAAAATGCTTCCTACTATTGACAGTAGTTGGTTGCTATGGCTTACTGTCGGCAGTGAAAGCTCTGGGGTCACTTGAAGAACAGATCATGTCCATCCTTTGGAAGGGTGAGGCATTGGCTGTGCGCTCTGTGATGGCCAAGCTTACAAAGAAGCTGGCCTACACAACGGTCATGACCACGCTGGATCGGCTGCACAAAAAAGGGTTACTCACTCGCGAACGCGAGGGCATCGCCTTTGTGTATCGGGCAGGGCTCTCTCGCGATGAGTTTCATCGCAAGCTTGTGGAAGAGACTGTCGGTAGCCTTCTCGAAGAGTCGACTGCGTCTGTTCTCGCTGCATTTGTCGATACTGCAGCGGAAATCGACGAAGACAACTTAAAGAAACTCGAAGCCTTAATCGCCGAGCGGCGGAACCGGAAATAGTCTGTGGCGCTTGGCAGCATCATAGGCTTCGGCCTCGTCTTTGTACTGGTTGCTTGGTCGGGCTCGGCTCTTGCCCGGCTTGCGATGCACCTCTTTGCAAAGCAGTTGCAAAGGCGTGGCGCTGCCGGGGAGAAGCGCGCCGCAGCTCTCGCACTCATTCTGCCTCCAGTGCTTGGAATGGTCGTAACAGCTTCGCTGGCTTTGTATTCGGCGTTTCCCGGTTTGTTGGGCGGCGTTGATCACTGCGATACCCATGGGCATCATCTTCATCTTTGCCTTGTGCACGGTGGCGAGTGGGCAAGTCGCTCTTGGGCATTGGCCTTGGTGGCAGGGCTCGGCGCTCTTGCGTTTGTGCGATCGGCGCAGCTTATCGAAGCTGCAATGCGTGGTCGCCGCAGGCTTCAAACCATCGAGCGTTCGTCCGTGCGAATCGAAGATGGCGAGCTTGTGGGTGCGTTTCCGGTATTTCGGGCTCCATCCAATCGGCCCTTCTGCTTTGTGGCAGGAATCCGAGCGCCGCGAATTTTCGTTGCCAGCTCGCTCTGGGATAATTTCTCAGAAGAGGAGCGTGAAGCCATGCTAGGGCACGAATACGGTCACATCGAGAACGGAGATATCTGGCGAGCGACTGTGCTGTCATTCTTTGCGCTCTTTGGTGCTCCTATTCTCGCGCTGCAATTTAAGCGTCTTTGGAGTGATGCGACCGAGCGATTGTGTGACCGAATGTCTGCCGACAAAAGCGGAGACTCCACGGCGATTGCTTCTGCCCTCGTCAACATGGTTCGCGCACCACGTATGGCACACGGGCTTTCTTTTGTTCCTACCCCTGGTGCTGTCGAAAATCGCGTCGTTGCGGTTCTCACCCAGGAGCGTACCGGGCACTCGTTGGCGCAAAAACTTCTGCACAGCAGTGTGGCTCTTGTTGCCATCGTCACCATCACCTCCGCGTTGATAGCGGACCCATTGCACCACGCGCTCGAGAGCCTCTTCGGGCTCGTTTGAGATGAGATGAGCATAATCACGATGATAATTTTCTATCCGGAGTCCTACTATGGTCGATAGTAGAATAGTTCTGAGAGGCTTACCTCTTGTTGCTCTCGGCCTGCTTGCGATTGCAATCCCATCGGCGCACGCCGAAGAGCGACTTAGCTCAGCCGAGTTTCGCGCCAGAATCCAAGGGACGCTTCCCGAGCTAGAAAGCTTTGCGACCGATGTGCTTAGCGCCAAGGCCAAGGTTGCCGACGCGCAAACTCGCCCCGCTGTGAGCCTAAGCTACGAGCGAGAGGAAGTGTTCACTGGCAACGATGGCGTTGCGTTAAAGAACGCTGTTGCCCTTGGTTGGTCGTTGGATATCTCTGGGCGACGCGGTCGGCACATAAAGAGTGCCAAGCTTGGAGTCGATGCGGCTAAGCAAACTTCTGAGTTGTCTAAGACGTTTGTAACGATCCGTGCAATGGAGGTGTACTACCTTGCAGCGCAAGCCAGACTTAAGGCGGAGAGCTTGACGGCAACGCGAATCCCGCTTGCAACCCTTGTCGATAGCCTTAGAAACCGGGTGAACGAAGGCGATGCTTCTGGCTACGACCTTGCGCGCTTTGAGCTAGAGCTCGCCGAACACGATGATGCGCTGGCGGCCGCGACGACCGAGCGTGTGGTGGCAGAGGCCGAACTCGCCGCACTGCTGGGAGCATCGGATTCGCGCGTTGTCGCTGCAAGCGAGCTTCCCCTGCCATCGCTTTCAGAGGGCTCAGAGAATCTCGCAGGCAGCGTACACCGCGGAGATGTGCTAGCCGCGCAACACGAGGAGCGTGGCGGCGAGCTTCTTAAGAAGGCCGCATCCCGCTGGTGGGTTCCTGTACTGGACCTCTCGATTGGCTACTTAAACACCGATTTTGGGCCAGGAGGTGGCCCTGGTGCGAATTTTGCGCATGGCTACACTGGGATGATTTCGGCTTCGATACCGGTTTTTTCCAAAGGCGAGGCCGATCGAAAACGCGGCGAGGCACAGGTTCGCCGAGCCAAAGCAAAGCGCAAGATTCTTGAGCGACGCATCGGCTCCGAGATTGGCTCGGCTCGCACAAGACTCGCGGCGCGGGTGCAACAAACCCTGCAGTTTCAAGAGCGCCAGTTGGTGCGAGCGGCGGACCTCGCGGTCAAAACCAAGGCGGCCTATCAGGGCGGCGAAGCCTCGGCGTTAGAGCTTCGCGATGCCTACAACAAGGCCTCGTCGGCCCAGCTGCGTTTCATCGACCTGCGCTATCAATGTCAACTCGCCGAACTCGCCCTTTGGAAAGCCACAGGGACGCTGGGCGCCGGAGTCAATCAATGAAGTTAGAAGTATTCTGTATTGCTGCCATGGCGTTTTCCTTTGGGTGCAAGAGTGGTGATCATGGCCATGCACATGGCGGCGACGATCACGGAGGTGGCCACGGACATCCTCACGGCGAAGAGCTTGCTGCCAAGTCGGTGACTCTGTGGACCGAGAAGGCCGAGCTCTTTATGGAGTGGGAGCCGCTTATTGTCGGTCGAGAATCTCGGTTCTTGGCTCACGTCACCAATCTTAAAGATGCCAATCGGTTTGCTCCTGTTGCCGAAGGCAAGGTTGTCGTAACCGTCGCCGTTGGTTCTAAAACCATGAAGGCCGAAGCTTTGGAGCTTGCGCGACTAGGCCTCTTTACTCCTGCAATGACGCCGGATACCGCAGGCAAGTGCACCATGAGCCTAACGCTTGAATCGGCAAAGGTGAGCGAGACCTTTGCTGTGGCCGACTGCACCGTATACGCGGATGAGGCCAGTGCTAAGGCGGCCAAGAGCGACGAAGAGACCGCAGGTGAGATTGCCTTTCTTAAAGAGCAGCAGTGGTCGATCGAGTTTGCGACGGTTGCATCGCGCAAAGAGTCGATTGTTCCAAGTAAGACGGTGAGTGCAACGATCAAGGTTGTGCCTGGCCGTGAAGCGCGCCTAACAGCCGCAACTGCAGGGCGGCTAAGTCTTGAGTCGCCAGTACCTACGGTTGGAAGTTATGTGAGCAAGGGGCAACTCCTGGCTCGGATTCAACCGACGGTGAATGCACCGGGAAGTGTGGGCACGTTGCGCGCGGATGTGGCTGCGGCCAAAGCTGAGCACACTGCAGCGAAGGCAGCCTACGAGAGGCTTGAGCGTCTTGTAGCGAGTGACTCGGTTCCAACGAGGCGGCTCGACGAGGCGGGCTCCGACGTGAAAGTAACGCAGGCGAGGCTTAGTGCGGCGACGACGCGACTTTCAAGTTACTCGGCTTCGGCGTCGGGAACGGCACGAGCGGGCTCTGGCGCCTTTAAAGTGAGTGCGCCAATTAGCGGAACGCTGGTGGCGCAATCGGTGACCGAAGGCGAGACAACCGAGGCCGGCTCAGCACTCTTTACGATTGTCGACCTCGAACGAGTTTGGGTTGAAGGACGCATCTTTGAGCCCGACGTTCCAGCGTTTGAAGACAGCAAGACAGCATGGTTTACGGTGGACGGGCGCGAGAGTGTCTTTGACGTAAATGAAGAGACGGGAAAACTCGTAACGGTCGGTCATGTACTCGACCCGGCATCGAGAACGGTTCCTGTCATCTTCGAAGTTGCAAACCCCAACAAGGCGCTGCGCATTGGCCAGTACGCCAAGCTAAGCGTTGCCACCGGAGAGCCTGCTCTGGGCCTGGTAATTCCCGAGTCGGCAATCCTTCAAGATGGCAATCAGAGCATCGTCTTTGTGCACTCAAGTGGCGAAGGCTTTGTTCGCCGAGTCGTCATCCTGGGAACGCATAGCCGCGGTCTTGTAGAAGTACTCCAGGGTGTTGCAGAGGGCGAGAGAGTCGTCACCAAAGGTGCCTACGACGTCAAACTCGCCTCTTCCGCCGGTGGTGCTCCCGCCCACGGCCACGCTCACTAAGGTGCCCCAATGAATCAATCCGGCTCGATGCTTGATCGCATCATTCAGTTCTCTATTCATCGTCGGCTCTTAGTCGTTTTGGCATCCGTCGCGATTCTCGCGTACGGCGCATGGACTGCGCTGCAAATGCCTGTCGATGTATTTCCCGACCTAACCGCTCCGACCGTTACGGTTGTGACCGAAGCGCATGGCCTTGCGCCGCAAGAAGTTGAGACCCTCGTAACCTTTCCCATCGAGGCAACCGTCAATGGTGCCACCGGCGTTCGAAGAGTTCGCTCAAGTTCGGGCACCGGCATCTCGGTGGTTTGGGTCGAGTTTGATTGGGGCATCGACATTTATCGCGCCAGGCAAATCGTTGCAGAGAAGCTCCAGGCCGCCCAGTCTCAGCTTCCAGACGACATGGGCATTCCAACCTTGGCGCCGATTTCTTCGGTCATGGGAGAAATTCTCTTTGTCGGCTTGGCAAGTGATACGCACTCGGCCATCGAGTTGCGCGACGTGGGGCAGTGGGAGGTGCGACGTCGCCTAAAATCCCTTTCTGGTGTTGCACACGTGATTGTGATGGGCGGCGAGTTGCGGCAGTTTCAAGTACTTGCCCACCCGGAGAAGCTTTTGCAATACAACCTCGCGCTTGCCGACGTGGTTGGAGCAATCTCAAAGTCGAGTGAGAACTCTACTGGCGGCTTTATGGTTCGCGGCTCGCAAGAATCGGTTATTCGCGGCCTGGGCCGAATTTCGTCGGTAGAAGAACTCGCAGATTTGGTGATTAGCGTGCGCGATGGGGTGCCCATTGTGGTTAGCCAAGTTGCGGATGTGCGTATTGGTGCAGCGCTAAAGCGCGGCGAAGGGTCGATTAATGGCAAGCATGGCGTGGTAATTGGCGTCCTTAAGCAGCCCGGCGAGAACACCATCGCGCTCACCAAGCGTATCGATGCCGAGCTTGCTGCGATTGCCGAAGGCTTGCCCGAAGGCATGCGCATTGAGCACGACCTTCTTCGTCAGGCCGACTTCATTGAAACCGCGGTGGACAACGTTTCGATCGCTCTGCGCGATGGCGCCATCTTGGTTGCCATCATCCTCTTCTTGTTTTTGTGGAACTGGCGCACAACCATCATCTCGCTAACCGCAATGCCGATGTCGCTAGCGGTGGCGGCGATTGTCATGAGCCTTGCCGACCTAACGATCAATACGATGACGTTGGGCGGGCTTACGATTGCCATCGGCGCCATTGTGGATGATGCAATCATCGACGTGGAAAACGTCTTTAGACGGCTGCGCTTGCGTCAAACTCAGGGCGTCGATGCCGACAAGAGCGCAGACCATGTGATCTTTAAGGCGTCGAAAGAGATTCGCGGCGCCATTGTCTTTGCAACGCTAATTGTTGGGCTTGTCTACCTGCCGCTGTTCTTCCTGGGCGGCGTCGAAGGGCGCTTGCTTGTTCCACTGGGCGTCTCCTATCTGGTTGCGCTCTTCTCCTCGCTCGTCGTTGCGCTTACCCTAACGCCGGCGCTGTGCAGCTTTGTGCTCGGAGGCGTTCGCGGCCTCTCAGAGCACGAGAGTGCCCCTGTGCGCGCTCTCAAGCGCCTCTACGCCGCGCCGCTGCGGCTCGCTCTCCGCCGCCCTTGGGCGATGCTGGCTGCCTCTACCGTGCTGCTTGCAGCAACCCTCGCGCTTGTGCCGTCGCTAGGCCGAACGTTCCTTCCCGAGTTTAACGAAGGTGCACTCACCGTTAGTGCGGTGACCTTGCCAGGGACGTCTCTAGAAACTTCGGATCGCCTAGGCAGGCAGGTCGAGGAAGCTCTGCTCAAGTTCCCCGAGGTTGTCTCAACCTCAAGGCGTACCGGTCGATCGGAGCTTGACGAACACGCACAGGAAATTTATGCGGCCGAGATTGATGTTCGGCTTGCGATGAAAGATCGGGGTAAAGAAGAATTCTTAGAGTCCTTGCGAGGCGAGCTTGCGAAGGTCTCGGGGATTACCACAACGGTTGGCCAGCCTATCTCGCACCGCATCGACCACATGCTATCGGGGACGCGAGCCGCCATCGCTATCAAGGTCTTTGGCGATGACCTAACCGAGCTTCGCGGCGTCGCCGAGGAAATTAAACAGGCGGTCTCTGGAGTTGATGGAGCGGTGGACGTTTCCATCGAGCAGCCGTTCGATGTGCCTCAACTTGCGATTCGCTTTAAGCCCGAGATGCTAAAGCGCTATGGAGCAACGCCAGGCCTAATGGCCGAAGCTGTGGAGCGGGCGTACACCGGAACCATCGCTACCCATATTGTCGAGGGCCAGCGCTCGCATGGCGTCCTTGTGCGCTATGCCGATACGCATAAGTCGGATATCGAGTCTATCCGAGAAACTCTGATCGATACGCCTATCGGAACCAAGGTCCCACTGCGCATGCTTGCCGAAATCTACTCGGATGCCGGGCCAAGCACCATTTCTCGGGAGAATGCTCAGCGCAAGCTTGTTGTGATGGCCAATGTTGGGGATCGCGACCTTGGCTCGGTTGTGGATGACATTCGCCAGGTCGTTAAGAGCCAGGTTGAAATGCCGCGCGGCGTGTACGTTGTGTACGGCGGCCAGTTTGAGAGCGAGCAGGCAGCGCGAAAGCGCATCTCGATTTTGGGACTAGGGGTTATTCTGGGAATCTTCGTGCTTCTTGTGATGGCTCTTGGTTCGGGACGGCTGGCCATTTTAACCATGGCCAATCTACCGCTTGCGCTGATTGGCGGCATTGTCGCTGTGGTGCTTGGCGGGGGCGTGCTTAGCGTCGGCTCGCTTATTGGCTTTATCACGCTCTTTGGCATCGCGACGCGCAACGGCCTAATTCTGATCACGCACTACGAGCACCTCATAAAGGAAGAGGGCGCAAGCCTTGCCGACGCGGTCTATCGAGGCTCGATGGAGAGGTTATCGCCAGTTTTGATGACAGCACTCTCTGCGGCGCTTGCGCTGGTGCCACTTATCTTGGCAGGCAAGCAGCCGGGCAACGAGATTCAGGCGCCCATGGGCATCGTAATTCTCGGTGGACTCTTAACCTCAACAGCCCTTAACCTTATTGTTGTCCCTGCGCTCTACGCCCGATTTGGAAGGAAAGAGCACGACGAGGATCCGAACGATGAGCAACCAAGCCCAGAGCCCACCGCCGAAGGTGCCTAAGTCGGGCGCAAGCGAGGCGGCGCCTGGGCGCTCTGCGGGGCCGATGAGCTGGTGCCTTTTGGCGGCTGTGCTATTTGGCGCTTCGACCCCGGCATCCAAACCGCTACTCCAGCACTTTAGCCCTCTTCTGCTCTCGGGGCTTCTCTACCTTGGCGCTGCGTTGGCGGTGGCGCCGTGGGCGCTGCGCGGTCTAGGTACAATTCTTAGGACAAGCCGCCGCAGTGCGTGGCGGCTTGCGGGGGCGGTCTTCTTTGGCGGCATCGTTGGTCCCATTCTCTTGCTAACCGGCCTATCGATGGCAAATGCCGCCTCCGTCGCGCTCTGGCTTAACCTAGAGACGGTGGCAACAGCCTTTCTGGCTCGCTACTTCTTTAAAGAGCATCTCGGCAAACGCACCTGGGTGGCGGTCGCGCTCATCGTCATCGCAAGCGTAAGCCTCTCGGGCTTCTCTCCTGGTGCAGTTGTTCCCGGCCTGCTTGTGGGCTTGGCCTGCTTGGCTTGGGGCTTAGATAACAACCTCACAGCCGTTATCGACGAGTTCACACCTGCGCAGATTACCTTTTCAAAAGGGCTTATCGCCGGCGTCCTAAACACCGCCGCCGGGCTCACC
>TARA_R110002096_G_scaffold436051_2_pt1 | contig 96544 bp, 88 predicted proteins | sample TARA_R110002096 | Tara Oceans TARA_R110002096 (sample SAMEA4397295) | marine metagenome | biome: Polar Biome; feature: [DCM] deep chlorophyll maximum layer (ENVO:01000326); material: water (ENVO:00002006), including particulate matter (ENVO:01000060) such as... | depth 35 m
TGAAACATGACAACCAACCAGATCACTGATACCGCCCGGTGGAGCGCTCCTTAATCCGATTGGGAACGTCCTCCTGCGAGGAAAGGACGTTTAGCCACTAGCTCAATCCGAGGCACTCGCGATTAAGAACTCTACCTAATCGCCCTGAGTCCACAGCCAGCTCATTGCCGCAGCTGCACATCGCTGCGCGTCAAGAACTTCTCTTGCTTGCGGGCAAGTTCTTGATACAGTGGGATGTAGTCAAAACGCTTGAAGCTCGTAAATCTCGAGCGCCAGCTCATGACGAACAGCTGTAATGCGACAGGCCACCGACTAAGAAATATTCTGACGGCTTAAGCCTGTAAAATCTTGCTTCTACGTCCTTCGATTGCTCGGCGTATGGCTGGGTCATCACGTCTTGCAGCTCGCGCAAAGGAGCGTAGTTTCCTTCGGCGGCTTGCTGATACGCCGGCACCACAAACCACTCTCGCAGTGTGTACTTTGGATTGACGAGTTTCATTTGTCGCGACAGTTTTTCTTGCGAGCCGCTGCCGATGAGAGCTCTCCATTTGGAGAGCCACCCAACCCAGCGCACGTCCATCTCTTCGGAGGTTTTGTAGAAGCTTTTCCTAAGTGGGCCAATATCACTCGGTATCGCTGAGAGTTCGCGAAAGAAAATCGCGTAGTCGACAGGAGTGTTCTCCATAAGCACTTCAAGCTCACGGACGAGCGCCTCGTCAAACTCGCCAAGTCCAAGTTTGGCTGCCCACATTTGCTCCATCTGCGCTCGCATGGCGGCCGCAAAGCCACCTAGAATTTCTCTTAGCTGCTGCAGTTCGTCGTCGTGTGACACAAGCAGCGGTAGCAACGCCGTGCAGAACATGTGAAAGTTGCGTTCTGCGGCTACAGGTTGATTAAGGAACGAAAAATGCCGTCCGCCTCCGGTCCACGGCTGGAATTGCGAGTTGAACGCATCGCAAAACCCAAACGGACCATAGTCGAGTGTAAAGCCACCGACCGCGCAGTTGTCGCTGTTAAAGTTGCCTTGGCAGTAGCCGACGCGGATCCAGTTCGCCATAAGTGCGATTAGCCTGGTGCGAAATTCGCGCGCAAGCACTACTACCTTCTCTGCAGTGCTTAGCTCGCAGTCGATGACACCGCCGTACTCGCGATCGATCGCGTGCAACACGATCTTCTCTAGCTCCTCCATCGCCTCGGGGTGCTCAGTATCCCTCGCGCGCCGGCCGAAAAGTTCGAGTTGGCCAACCCGAAGAAACGAGGGGGCAACGCGGGTTGAGATGGCCACGGGCTCTGACACAAGTACGTCGGGATTGGTCGATCGCGAATCTTCCGAGTACCAGGGCCGTTGTACCGTCTCCGTCTTCGAAACGTACAAGCTTAGGGCCCGTGACGTTGGTACGCCGAGCGCGTGCATGTGCTCTTGCGCCAAAAACTCGCGGACACTTGATCGCAGAACAGCACGACCGTCAGCCCCGCGGCAGTAAGGCGTCCGCCCGCCCCCTTTTAGCTGCATCTCCCAATACTTGCCGTTTACAGTAGTCTCAAGCACCGAAACAGCGCGCCCATCGCCGTACCCATTGCCGGTTTGGAACGGGCACTGCTGAGTGTATTCGGTGCCGTAAATGGAAAGTGCGTAGCCTGTCGCCCAGCCGACCTTGCGCATAGGGGCAGGAACCTGCGAGAGGTCTCCGGAAAACATGCGGACAAAGCCTGGGGACTGGGCCAGGCTGTCTTTAAAGCCAAGTTCGCGAAACAACGATTTGCTGTGCGCTACGTACTCGGGGGACGGAATTGGCGTAGGGCTAACCGGTACATAGTGGCCGCTAAAGACTTGTCGGGGCTCGTAGTCGGCTCCGTCTGCGCTGGCATCTGGATCGCATGTAAGCTTGTTTACTAGCGAGTAGTTTGCCAGCGGTGCAAGATCTTCCAGCGTCGCGATGGTGGAAGTGAACTCGCTGATATCAGAGTTTTTCTTTGTACTGCTCACGCCGCCTCCTTACAAGATATTGATTCGCCCGAGGTTCGCACCGCTAGGGTAGCCGCAACGAACAAAGCTATCCACCCCCAAAACCACAAGCCGCATACGCACACCATCGACGGTTTTGAGGGTGTTTTCGAGACATTCGTCCACTTTAAGAACCCCAACTTGCGTCGCTTTGGCCGCAAGCTGGGCAAGCGCAAGCTTCTCTCTGGAGTTGAGGAAATACTCAGAGAAGCACAAGCCTAGTTAGTACGCATGTGCCAACGAATGTCGGTCTCGGCCAGTTCTCCTAAGCTGAGTGCGAAACTGAGCTATGCTTAACCCGTGCGTTTCGCGATTCGAGCTTTTCTTATGCTGTGCGCAAGTGAGCTTGCCCCAATAGTTGGACGGTCATTGCCGCCTACCGTTTTCGCTTAAGCCGCCATCTGCATTTCTTCGTACTGCACCGGAGACTTGTAGTCCACAGAAGAGTGCATACGTTTTCGGTTGTAATAGTTTTCAATGAAGTTAGCCAAGACGACGTTGGCTTGACGATGTGAGTGAAAATCGTGATGTTGTCGCAGTTCAAAGTCAAGAGTGGAGAAGAAACTCTCCGCCATTGCGTTGTCATAGCAATTGCCTCTCCGACTCATGCTTGGCAGCGCTTTGGCTTGTAAGAGTTTTTCTCGATATAGCCTGCTAGCGTATTGGCTACCGCGATCCGTGTGTACGACCAAGCCAGGCTGTGGCTTCCGAAGTTCGATGGCTCTCGTCAACGCTTCCACTGCAAGTTGGGCGCTTGGTGATCCACTCGTCGCCCAGCCAACGACGCGGCGAGAAAACACATCGATGATGACCGCGAGATAGAGCCAGCCGTCATCAGTCGCGCAATACGTAATATCGCCGACCCAAACGCGATTCGGAGAGGCCGCTGTAAAATCACGCTGTAAGAGGTTTTTCGCGATAGGCCCATCGTGGTTGGAGTCGGTGGTCATAGGCTTGAAACGCCGTTTACGGCGCGATACGAGCTGATTCTGGCGCATGAGTGCTGCTACACGTTTCCGGCTGATTCGAACGCCCTGTTCGCGCAAACGTCGGTGGATTCGAGGGCTTCCGTAGTTGCCAAGGTGCTCTTCGAAGACAGCGCGTATTTGCGCCACGAGAGCCTTACACCGAAGAGCACGTTTGGGCGCCTTCTTAAGTTGATCGTAATAAGAACTCTTCGCAACCCCAAGCAGCCGACAAGTCTGCGTGACACCCAACGCGCTCTTCCCAAGATCGACCATGGCCACAAGGCTCAAAGGTCCAGATCCTTCGCGAAGAGCGCTATCTTGACTTTTTTAGCGTGAGATTTTCCCTCCGCAGTCGAGCATTCTCCTGTTTCTGACGACGAAATTCTTCTTCTAGGCTCGCATTGTCAATCAAACGCTCAGACGCGGAGCCAAGTTGCTTGCGCCACTGGTACAGAATGCTTGGTGCTATGCCGAGACTCGATGCAATTTCGGCTGCTGTTGTATCGCCTCGATTCTCGAGTAACCGAATTGCCTCGCGCTTGAATTCATCAGTGTATCGTCTGGTCGTTCTCTTTTTCTTCGCCATGCTGGCCACCTCTTCCCAAGGATAACCTCCTTGATTTGGTGTCCAACTTTCGGGGCAGGCTCATAGCTCATGCGATTTGCATAGCGGCGGCATAGTGGCGGCAAATCTGCGCTAGCGACGAGTAGGTTAGAAACTCTCGTCTGTGCTTGAACCGAGGCTATCTTGGACCATCTACCATCTAGGCATCGCATTTCCGGCACGCCCACTCGAGTCGTTAGTAGCGTCGTGTGAAGCCTCGCTGTCGGTTTGGCGGGAGCTGGAAGTTGAGTTCTTCATTCCGGACATCTTGTTGCCTATGTCCCTCCCAAAGTCGGCTAGGCGTTCGGTTGCCGTGGTGGGAAGAGCGAATTCTAGTGTGCCAACTCGGAACTCCAGGCTCTCAAGTTGTCCCATATAGAGAAGGAAGCTGGACGGGCTGATGGTCCCCTCAACAATCTCCTGAGAAACGCCTACTCGGAGTTGGTTAACTCGGCGCGTGAGTTCAACGGGAAGAGTCTTGTCTTTGCTCAGGACGAGGGCCAACATGGACTCATCCGTGAATTGGTCTTCGGAGAGACCTTCGCAGATCACAGAAACTGAGATTTTCCCAAAACTCCCGTTTCTCATTTCTCGCGTCGCGAATTTAAGAGTTATTCCTGGTGCAGCGGTGTAGCGAAATACGAACGACGTCGTTCCAGTTGCGGCGTCTGGCGTTTGAAGAACCTCGACAGCTCCTACTGCCGCCGACGCCGGCCCCGCTGCTGTAGGCGCCTTCGCGTGCCCTATGCCAGATATTCGGGCGGAGCCTCCGCGAGAGAGGACATGGTTGGCGACGGAGCCGCCGGCACAGTCTTGTACGCGTCCGCCTTCCACGCAGAGCTTCAGGCTAGATAGTAGCGATTCGTCGTAGGTGGCAAAGGCTGCTCTGGTGTCGGCCCCCGAGCGTGTCCCGTAGTAGTAGCCCAGGCTAACTGGAATTACCGAGCCCACCATGAGCCCTAGTCCGATATTGAATACCGTCGAATCATCATCTTCGACGGTTGCTTCGATTCCAGCGACCCCAACCGCCGCGCCTAGCGTAAGCGCTGCTATCCCTGTCAGAAACCATAGGCGGGAGCTAGAGGCCGAGTCTTGCGCTTCTCTCGCCTTTCTCGCAGCGGGGGTGTCTTCGTTTAGGATAGGAAGGATGTCCTCTGAGTGGTAGACAGTGTCACCATTTGCCAGAACTAGGCTGTGAGTAACACTGGCGGAGACGTTGTTCCCGCTAACCGTAACGTGCGTATCCAAAGTGTTCGCCTGGCAGAAGCGAGCCGCAAGACGCCTCGGCATCACAGATTCCATGTGTGGTGCCATCGGCTTTGTGCAGCGTTTTGGCTCGCTGCTGAATCTCAATTGCCACTTTCACAACATCTTGCCCGATGGCGTCTTCGCTCAGAACAACAACGGAGATGTCGTGTTTCGCCCCGTGCCACCGCCGTCCAAACGGGATGTGCAAACGCTCGCAAAGCAGATTGCTTGAGGTACCGAGAAACTCATCGCCAAGCGCGGCCAGCAAGACGGACGTCGCGAGTTACGATTTGGCCAAGCCGAACTCCTGCAAAAACTCGCAATCCTAATCCTGCCACCGCACAAGAATCTCACGCGATACTTCGGCGTCTTTGCGCCCGCGCATCGATACCGTTCGGAGGTTGTTGCCCTCGGCCGGGACACTTCTACACTGGACCAAGAGCCCGCTTCTGCGGATGCGAACCACACACACAAGCGCGGACTGCCATGGGCAGAACTCCTCCGGCGCGTATTCGCCATCGACATCCTTAAGTGCGACCAGTGTGGTGGCGACATGAAGATCATCGCCATCATTCCAGCCTCCGAAGCGACCGAGGCAATCTTGGACCCCCTGGGCAAAGGCACGCACCACAACCCTGCTACCGGGCCGCCTGCCGATCGAACGGTGGCGTAGGAAAAAGTGGTGCTGGGTTGTCGAGGTTGGTCCACATGCCAGGCTGGGCGTGTGGTTGGCGGTCGCACCGCTGAGCTTAAGTGGCGCGGCCTCGTTCTCCAAACGGTAGGCGATGACGTTTTGGTCTAAGCTTTACTCTCGCCATACCCGTGCTGTTTCGGGTGGCCCTGATGTCTAGGGATTATTCTTAGTCGTGTTCCCCCGATTAGGCGAGGGCTCCTAAGGCTCCCCAAAGTTCCCTACCCCAGCGAGCCAATCAGAGATATTGGTCACTCCCCACACCTGCCCGTTATAGACAGCGTACATCAGTCCGCCTTCAAAGGCGCCCGGCGAGTACCCCGGGATATTGACTTCCACTCGCGTCGTAACTTCATAAAAACCATCGACAGAACCAGGAAGTGCAACCTCGATGTGAAATTCCGACTGCCCTACAGGAATTTCGGCGGGCATGGTTGTCGCTCCGTCGGCTAAGGGCACCGTCTCACCGGTGTTGCTTTCCATGTCGTAGCGATATGAGTAGGTTGTGCCCTTTATGGGCATTCCAATGGAAATACCCAGATCTACTACCAGTGTTTCCGTCTTGTTCTTTCCCTGGGAAATATACTTGGGAAGCATCGAAACAATAACGGGACTCGAGTGAGGCGCGTCCCAGTCGAGCCCTGGTTCCGGCGGGGCCTCAAGCGTAAAGTGGCGCCTAAGTAAGAGTTCTTCGCCATAGACGCGAATGCCCTCGTCACCTCGGCAGGAACCAATTGCTGCCGCCGCTAGCCCAATGATGGCCGACAGTACATAGGGGCTGCCCACTTTCGAACGGTGTTTAACTTGATTCATGGTCTTCTCCGGTTGTCGCATGTTGCAGTAAGGCTTCTGTTGTTTCGACTAGCTGCTGGATTGCAAAGACGTCTGCTGCCCCTTCGCGATATGCGGTTTCTAGATACTCCAGAGAATTAGGACTATGCCCTCCCTGGCCCCCATACCAATAATCCATCGGGCCAATCCGGTCCTGAACGAAGACGCGCTCCACGACATGCCCTAGTTCATGAAGGATAGTATGCGTCTTTAAATCGTGTTTCTTGATTACAACTTCAGGGAGTGCCCACCATTCGGTGTAGCTGGGCCCCCCGACTCAATTGCTTTGATCTGAAGAATCTCTCGCCACCCTTGGCCAAGGGTAAGGGTATTTGAATCAATTGCGTCCCACGCCAGCTGGTAAGTAGAAGCCAAAGCGTTTCCCAGCGTTGTGGCAGGTGGTTGGACATCTACAATCGTTAGGGTGCTTGGATAAAAGTTGTGAGAATGAACACGTATTGCGTTCGAATCGGCCCCAACCATCTTGAAGCGACCCTCCCTATCTTCAAAGTAGCCCACCACGTAGAACAGGTGACCATCGCAGAGTTCAGCATCAATGATGCCAGGGAGAGTGCCTTCCCAAATCATCTCATTGGTGCCCGCTCTATGAAATGAGACGTACCCTAACTGAAGTTCATAATCTCGATTGTAGTCATACCCGGTGTACTTCGCACCTGAATCGTCGGTCGCTGAGGCCCTTGCACGAACAGCGTGTTTAGCGCGCCTCGCAGCGCGCCCCGAGCGAAGACTTGCGTTACTGCCCGAACTCGTCGTTGCCGTCGACCGACGTTTGAACGTCGACGCGAGACTCGACCTCGATAAGCCCGCCAACGTCCACAAAGACCGTGTGCGTTCCAACAGGTGGCACGAAGGTCATTGCCTCGGCCTCGGCAAGGATGTTGCCGTCTTCGTCAAAGGCAATCCAATCTCTTGCGAGTTCGCCTTCGGTCTCGTCGTAGCCACTTGCAAGAACGCTGTAGACGCCTTCATCAAGAACCATCTCGGCCTCGACATCGTAAATTGACCAGTAGTTTTCACCAAAGAGCAGGTTGCTAACAAACCCGAAGAATTCTGAGTCTAGGGTCGAGCTGCGCCAATCGCAGTGGATGTGGCCAGTGTTGGCGTACTTGGCAACGTAGCCTGCTCCCAAATCGCGACACTTTTGCATCAGTGCATCGCGCCCAGTTGCGCCTGGCATAATGTCAAAGGCATCTCCGTACATGTGCCGAGACATTGTGGCGCCGCCAACCGAGCTATTGTAATCGGGTGAGCGAAAGCCCGAATTGATGGTTAGCGCATGCCCTGCCGAATCGCGAAGATGCTGAAGCTTCGAAATCGCATGAGGTTGCACAACTTGGTATTTTCCCTTAACCCGAACGGCGATTTCTCCCAGCCTAAAGTTGGGGCTCACCTTGGTGTTTAGGTCGACGGCATCAATATCGAGAAAGCCGGTTGGCCTTGAGTAATTTCCGCTGCCCGCTGGGTATGTGTACGCGTTAATTTCAACAACCGGGAGGCAGGTTGTATTGGTGCCCGAGTTGCCAAGGTAACAAGCTTGGTTTGCCGTATTGGTTGGAGGCTCGGGCTCTTCTTCGGGGTGCGAAGGAGGCTCGGGCTCGGGGTCTGGCTCAGAACCTGGCTCGGGTGTTGGCGACGGCTCGGGGTCTGATTCCGATTCCGACTCTGGCTCATCTGCAAAGCCTGCATCCGCGCCGTAGTTGCCGTTCTCTCCAATGCTTCCAACATTTGTCGTGCAGGCGAGAAAGAGGGTTGAGAGCAAGGCGGCTTTTACAACGTTGGAGGCACTTGACACATCGCCCTAGATTGCAGGGCACGTACCAAATTGCTTGGTGGCCAAGTAGCCGAAATAACCGGGTGTGATCGCCCACAAACTGGGAGAATGGCCCCAGGTCATGTGGGTGTGCCACCCATCTTTTGAGCTATAGACCACTGGAATCATTGATAATTTTTCTGCGCCCACCATGCGCGAACAACAGTGGGCAATCGCGAAGCGCGAATCGGGGCGCTTGGACCAGGCTCAGTCGCCAACAAGCTCAAGCACTGCGGCGTCGAGCTCTTGGTCGCTTGCCGCCCCTTGCAGCGAGAAGACGATCGTGCTGTCCGCATCGACAAAGAACTCGGTTGGCAAGCTTTGCACCCCAAGGGTCTCCATCAGCTCACTCACCTGCTCTCCAAAGGCAACATCCAAGGTTAGCTTCTGCGTTGCGAGAAAGTCCTCGACCTTAGCTCGCGAGTCGTCGGCCGAGAGCGCGAGAATTTGCACCGAGTCTTGGTGCGTCACTCCCAAGCTTTGCAGGTGCGGCAAGCTCTTGCGGCACGGAGCGCAGTAGGTGGCCCAGAACGAAATAATCAACGCCTTGCCTTGCTCGCGTTCAAAGTTCTCGCCACTGGCAAGGCGAATCTTCAGCGGCGGCAAAGTCGTCGCTGCAAAGTCTTTGCGAATGGGCGCCGCCGTTGACGCTTGCGCGGGCGAGCTTCCGTCACTGTCATTCACCGACCAGTTGTACTCGGTGTAGACCGTTGCGAAGTTGTCTTCGCGAGCTTGCAACAGCGCAGCGCTAAGCTCTGGTTTGGCAAAGAGCGCCACAAAGTCGAGGGCCGAGGCATTTTGATTCCCTGTGGCGCGCCGCGCGTGTTTTTTAAAGTCGCCACCGTACCACTTAAGAATTTTACTAAGATAGATGCGTTGGCGATCCGCATCCACCCGTACGTTTTCCGGTGCATTTAGAAAGGCCACCGTCGCGCTCTGAAGTTCTGCCTCAAGGCTCTCGCCAGAGAATGCCTTGGGCTGTAGCACCGGGCACGAACTCGAACCGCAATTGAGAGCAAAGTGAACCCGAGCGTCGTCAAAGCGATTGCGAATGGTCGCGTGTTCAATATCGTCGAGGCTCATTTCCTTGCCACCAACAACAAAGCGCAGGTCTCGAAAGAAGCCCTTTGTCGTGTCGATCTTTGAACCGAGCGTTGGCCGATAATCGCGAACCGATTCTAAGGGCCAGCGGCGCAAGACTTCGCGCACGACCAAGGCATTGTAGAGGTTGATCCAATAACTGAGCTTGTCCTGGTCGCCGGAGAAGAGCTCGGGCCTGCGCTTTGGAGGCGTGGCCGTAAGACGCCCTAGGTACCGATCCAAGGCCGCAACATCCGCCGGCGCCTTCTGCCACCCGCTGTAGTTCACCTCGCCACTCGCCGAGAGATAGCGACCAAGCAGGCTCTCGTAGTCGTCGTGACGAATCGCCTCGATCGCGGTGGTGGGTGCTGGATATCGAATCGGCGACGGGCCACACGCAACGAGCAAGAGGCCAAGTAGCAGCGCTGCAAATGGCAGGGTTCGCGAGTTCATCTACTGCATACGCCGCGCACGTTGCCAAGTTACACCTTGGCATGACTACTAGTAGCGAGAACCTACCAGCGTTCGCGAATCGAATGTGTCTTGCCCTTTTTAAGGACAAAGCGATGCGTCTTGCGCTTGCCCAGCGGCTCATTCTCAATCACCACCTTGTGCGAGCCAGCTGGAATTGAGCGACGAACGGGCGTCTGCCCTAGCGATTTTCCGTCTAGGTAGACAATCCCCCAAGAGCCGGGAACCGTCACATGCAGTTGGCCCTTTCCGCGATTTCTAGGTTCGTCGGTTTCGGGTTTGGATTCGGGCGTTATCGCAACCTCGGCATCGGGCTTGGCTACTGCCGCATCCATCGGCATTGCTGCGACGATTGCAGATGCATCGATGGGTCCCGCATCGACTACGCCGGTGGCCAATGGCACTAACGCGGCATCAGCGGTGCTCGAAGCAACTAGCCCCGGCCCGTCAAGATTGCCCTGTTGCCCCGATGCTCCTCGTTGGCCAATCCACCAAGCTCCCACGCCAATCACCAGAATCAGCGGTACCAACATCAAGAGCATCGGCGAGCGCTTCGCCGGAAGTTGCGCAAACCCATCGCTGCTCGCGGCGGCAGTGGTCTCGGGGGCGGCAGGAGGTGCAGTCGCTAGCGTTGCATCATCGAGCAGCGCCTGCACCGACTGATAGCGATCCTCTGGTGCCTTGGCGAGTGCCTTATCAACAATCTCAGACCAAGCCGGTGCAACGTCTTGCCGCGAATCGCCAAGCTTTGGTGGCGCTTCGCTGATGTGCTTGAAGATCAGCGATGCAAAGTTCTTTCCGTGAAACGGCGGAGAGCCACTAAGCATTTCAAATAGCATCACACCCAGCGAGTAGATGTCGGTTCGGTGATCGGCCTCAAGCGTATTGCCCTGCGCCTGCTCGGGAGACATGTACGTTGGCGTCCCAAGCACCACACCGGTTTGTGTTTGGTTTACCGCTTCGCTGTCTGTGCCCCGCAGCTTTGCGATACCAAAGTCGAGCACCTTCACTCGCATCGGTTGATGGGGATGACGAACCAAGAAAATGTTCTCGGGCTTTAGATCTCGGTGAACGATGTGCTTGGAATGCGCCGCCGCCAACGCAGAACAGATCGGCCGCAAAATTTCGAGAACCTCGCCTTCGGAAAGTGCACCTTTCTCCGTGAGGTACTCCTCAAGACTTTCGCCTTTGAGAAACTCCATGATGATGAAGGGGCGCCCATCGGGCAATTGGCCAAAGTCGGTGATGTCGACGATGCTCGGGTGGCCGATTAGATTGACTGCGCGGGCCTCGTCAAAGAAACGCTGCACAATCTCTTCGCGCCCCGCGTATTCTTCGTGAAGAAGTTTAAGCGCCATGCGCTTGTGAATTGCTGGTTGCAACAACTCATACACAGCGCCCATGCCACCCTGGCCGATTTTTCGCTCAACTCGGTAGCGCCCAATCATCGTTCCGATGAGCGGGTCGACAACTTCGCCTTCGAAGTCGTTTTCATCCATAGCGCGACATCCTCGTGGCAATAAGGATACATGCTAGAATCGACAAAGGCATGTTGTGGCGCCTCTAGCTGCATGACTTGCATTGCTGAGGTGTCGGAATACCGCTAGGCTCTTGGCCGTTACAGGACACATTGCCTACCGCTCAACCACCCAGCAGCGCTAGAAATGTTCTCTTGGCGGTTGGCATTTTGGGGGCTGCGGGGCTAGCCGCTGCCAGCGTGGCGGGCATTGTCGGGCGTTGGTGGTGGCTACTCGATCTGTGTTCACACTTCCGATTGCAGTACGCCGTTCTCGCCCTTCCTGTGGGCTTCGTCCTGGCAAGCCAACGAGCTTGGCGTTGGGCACTCGTGGCTGCGGTTGTGTTCACGCTCAACACGGCCCTCGTGCTGCCTTTGTATTGGGGTGGAGCCAGCAATATCGATAACGAACGCCCCACTCTGCGGCTCGTCGTCTTTAACGCGAACTACAACAATACGAATTATACCGAGGTCGCCAATTACTTATCTTCGGCCAACGCCGACGTCATCATCTTGGTCGAGGCAACCACGGCCATGCGAGCGCAACTTGAGCAAACACTTTCAAGCTACGCGAGCTTTGGTGATACCCGAACCGATGCCTTTGGCATGCTCGCCCTTTCACGGCTACCCGTGAAACACAAAGAGCTACTCACCTTCGGCAATAGTCTTTTGCCTGCAATTGCCATCGACGTCGAGAAAGAAGGTGAGCAGTTTTCGGTGCTGGGGCTCCACACCATGCCGCCGGCTGGAGGAGACAACGCTGTACTTCGCGATGCCATGATGCACGAGGCAAGTGCTTGGGCGCGCAGTCACGACCACGCCATTGTCGCCGGCGATTTTAATGCCACACCTTGGTCCTTTGCCTTTGTGGATCTAATTGAGAACGGCAATCTTCACAACTCGCAGCGCGGCTTTGGTTTGCAGACAAGTTGGCCGGCTGTGTTTTGGCCCCTATCAATTCCCATTGATCACTGTGTGCACGCAAAATCGCTGCGCACTGTGCAGCGATCCGTTGGGCCATTTTTGGGTTCCGATCACAGGCCGGTTCACCTGACTCTCGGCTTTGCCAAATCCGAGCCGTAGGCTTGGCATGAACATCACAAGCAGTGCTGACGGTCAACGAGGCGAGCTGGGGCGCCCCTGCGCCTGTCGCCTCATCCACTTCGTTGGTCCTAGATTTTGAAGCGACCCACCAACGCAGCAAGGGTTTGAGACTGTCGTGAGAGAAGTTCTGCTGCCTGCGAGGTTTGATCCGAGTTTGCCGCTGTTTGATGCACAACTAAGTCTATTTCTGAGACCGCGCGACTTGCCTGATCGATGCTAACCGCTTGCTCTTCACTGGCAAGGTAGATTTCGCTTACAAGGCTCGCAACAAGACTAGCCGACTCGACCATGCTCCGAAGGCTATTGCCCACATCGTTGGTAATCGTTGCGCATTCCGACGCAAGCAGAACCGATTCGCGAACGAGGTACTCGGTTTTCATTGCAGCGGCCTGAGACATTTGCGCAAGGTTGCGGACTTCCTTGGCGACAACCGCAAATCCCCGGCCAGCATCTCCTGCGCGCGAGGCTTCGACACTTGCATTAAGCGCCAACAAATTGGTTTTCACGGCAATCTCGTTAATGTCACCGATGATCTGCGCAGTGCTACTGGCGGAACCCTGAATCTGCTGCACGGTAGTACTGAGTATCGACATTTTTTCGTTTCCCAGTCGTGCGGCGCTGCTTGTCGAGTTCGCAAATTCGGTGGCCTTGCGGGTGTTGTCCGCAGTGCGTTTCGTCATGCTTGCGACTTGTTCTAAGTTCGCAGCCATTTCCTCAATTGAAGATGCTTGCCCTCGGGCTCCGTCGGCCACAGCACATGAGGCCGACGCGATTTTGACGCTTGCTAGATGTACTTGTTCCGTCGCTTTACTCACTTCGGTTAACGCGTTTAGTAGAACCGAAGCAGTTTTATTCACGGCGTTCTTCATGCGCCCGTGATCCCCCTGGTAGTCGCTGGTCATGCGAGCTCGAAGGTCGCAGTTTCCCAATCGTTCGAGACAAGAGTTGGCGTCCTGCATTGGTGCGACGGTTGCGTCTAAGGTCTCATTGATGCCGCGAACAATCTGAGCGAACTGCCCCTTATGCCTAGCGTCTGGAGCTCGTACTCCCAGATCGCCTGCGAGCGCTGATTTGACCAGGTGGTCTACATCACCAACCAGGTTCTTGATGTTGCTCTTCATCATCACCATGGAATTGCCGAGAGCATCGATATGGGATCGGACCTTCACGTCTACCGTTAGGTCACCACGTCCTATCGATGCGGCAGCCGATGCGAGCGTTTTCTGCCGTTCGAGTAGGCACCGAAAGGCTTCTGCTAGGACTCCAATCTCATCAGCAGAGCGATACTCGATTTTCGTTTCCAGGTTGCCCAGAGAGACTTGTGCCGCAGCTTCTGCGACCACGCGAATCGGCTGAATTACAATTCGCTGAAATAGCGCCAACAAGCTCGCGATCACCGAGAGGAAGACGGCTCCGAGGACAAGCAGCAACCACAGCATCTCGTCGATTTGCCGGGTGAGCGCTGCTCTTCTTGCGTCTGTGAGAGCATCATGGTGCGCGCTAAGGATTGCAAAGGCATCAATTGCCGCGGCGTCATCGATTCGAACCAAATGATCGAGTTGCTTGGTATTGGCTGAGCCGATGTTCGTTTGTACAGCTTCAACTGCAGCTCGGTATTCTTCTACGGTCGTTCGAATCGCAAGAATGGCCAGACGTTCCTTCTTCGTCTCTCCTTGCAAACGATCGTACTCATCCAGGGCACTCGAGATCGAATCCAAGTTCGCAATCGTTTTCAGTCGGTATTCTAATGTGTGTCGTAGGACATAGTTCTTGAAGTTGTGGATGGCACCGCCGTAGCCAAAATTGCTCTTGATCGAGGAGAGCAATGCTTGTCGTTTTAGGATGCTATCGGTGTACTCACTCCATTCCTTTTTCACATTGCTGGCGCTGCGATAGCTTGAAAACCCTCCTGCTACGGCTACCGATAGGACGATCAGTAGCCCCACGCACAGCTTGCGAGAGAGGCTGGAAGTTCGCATGGCCTGTGGCTGCTGCGGAAACCAACTCGAGGAACCGCCATGTTGTGAATTTATGATGAGAGTAGAATCGGTCGTCGGACACTGAGCCTAAGCCCTCAACATCATTTATTATGACGTTGGGGAGAGAAAGTCGTTTTGGGCGGAGTTTCCTCGATGAGAAGGCCATAATGTGGGTTCTATGAACGGCGATAACCGGTGTTTTGGGGCAAGCACGCCCCTTTACGAGAGTTATCACTGCCGTATCATGGGCCGATCGAGTTTTCTAGCCGAGTTTCTCCTAGGAACTCTCGCAACGTCCCTCCGCGCCCGAGGCGCTACTTGATGTCTTTCCAGCGCGTGAGCAAATCGGCGAGCGCGGCAGGAGCGTTCTCGGGTTCGGTGTTGCCAAGGTGGTCGGCTTTGTTGATGCCATGACACGCAGCGCAGACGCGAATTTCGCCGGGAGCAAAGCTCACCCAATTGCGCTCGCGAACCACAGGCTCGTGGTCGGGCGAGACCAGCTGCCAAGCCAGCGCTCGACGAGCAGGCACAAAGGCCGCCATCGATCCATCGAGCCCAATTGCCGCCGAACCAACAGGGCCGCCCTCGTTGCTTAGGAGGTCCGGCCCGTGAATTGGCCGCGAGAGCACCCGGCGTCCATCTCGGAGATTTTCGTAGGCACGCAAATAGTCTGCTTGAAAGAATTGAATGTGCTCGATGTCGTATCCAGGGTTCTCGCCGGCCGAAGAAACTCCGCCCGGAACCGTGAGCCGATACGGCTGTTGCACGTCGTTGCGGTCTCTCGAAGTCACGTCGCGCGAAACCAAGAGTGCCAAGTCGCGTTCCTCAAGCCAGCTGCGCAGTTCATCCGGGTCGACGCCAGCGGTATCAAAGACGCTCTTCTCAATGTCTGGCAAAGCCTTGGTGCGAAGCGGTGGCCGTGGCCGTGGCGCAACTTCAACCGGATCCAGTTCCCAAAGTGTGCCAGACCAGCTCGCCTCTTCATCTGGCGACCACCAAGTAAGGCTGCGCTCGATGCCCGAAGTAAGAGTTCCTCCGGCCGCATAGCGTTCGCCATCGGCGACGAGAACTTTGATGCGAAACTCGTAGTTCCAATCCGGTTGTGTGCGAGAGCCTTCGTTTTGCAGCGTGCCATCGGCATCGGTGTGCACCGCTAGGTAGGTGCCATCGGCTTGCCGCAGCGGGTTTCTAAAATAGCCGGTATCCCTTGGAATCGATGCTTCTTCGGTCCACGGCGTAAGTGGCAGCACGCGCATATCCTCAGGATTAACGTCTGGGTCGCCTTCCAGCTGCACAAGGACACCAGCGCTTCCCGTCGCAAACTCCTGGGCAATGGTCGCGATGTACCACGCCTCGTCGGTTGGATCTTGACGCACCTGAAAGGCACCGCCATCGTCGGGAAGGTCGATGCGGGCACCGCGATGTAAGTCAGGTGCTCGAAACGTTAGCGCAGGATCATCGCGAAAGCTGCCCTCAGAAAAAGACCCACCCCACTCTTGTCGTCCAACGTGGTTAAGCGTCTCTTCTTCGGTACCGTCTTGGTTCATCTCCCAGACAAAGAACTGATTAAAGCGGTGCGGCTCGATCGAATCGTCAAACGCCGGATCGCCCTCGGAGCGTGGCTCGGGAAAGGTCTCTTGTCCTGCCAATTCGGTGGTACTCGTGGCGGCTGCGCCCTCGTCGGCAAAGGTATACGGCTGGTAGGTCTGTACAACACCCGGCGTATCGCCCTGTTGATCGCGCTGCAAGTGGTCCCACTTGGTAAAGATGACGCGTCCAACCGAATCGACGGTGATGTTAAAGACACCACTTGGCGAGTGCTCGATTAGGTGAAGATCTTGCGAGTCGCTGTCGATTCGATACACACCAACTGTACTTGGCTCCGACTCGTACTCGTCGAGAAGTGGGTAGTGATGCATTTCCCCATTGCGCGGCCTATCCGACGCAAAGAGGATCGAGTCGTCGGAACCGTACGCGGCGGAGACATTGTTAAAGTCTTCGGGCTGCCCAGGTACCTTCGTAATCGCGACCGTCTCACCTTTGGCGAGCCCTGTTACTTCGTAGATTTGCCAGTAGCTTTTCGGTCGCTCGTACTGCTCGGTTGGCGCTCCGATTGCCATAGAGAAGAGCGCGCGATTTCCATCCCAGTGCACAACCGGTTCGCGAACGGCGATAGCGTTTGCACCTTGCTGCTCGCCGGCATCACCAAAGCCCGCTTCGCGAGTTAGGTTTCTAAGCTCGCCATCCGGGTAGCGAATCATTAAGTCGCCACCGCGAGGCGCGAGCTCGAACGACGCCATGTGATTTGCAAAGGTGCTTACGACCGTTGAGAGGCCGCCAATTGGAACTTGAGTCGCGAAGAGAATCGTGCCGGTTTCCCCTTCAAAGACTTCGGGCTCGTTCTTTTTATTGTCGTCACCGCCGCAGGTGCTGCCGAATAAAAGAACAAGGGACAGCAGGCTTAGGGATACAAAGGTCTTCATGGCGGTTTTCTTGGCTCGAAGTGAGCCGGTCGAGCCTAACTCTGACGCGGCATGACCTCCAACGTGTTGTTGGGATAGCCTTTGCACATCGGCCGGTTTTGGCGTGAGCTAAGTCATTATTGGGGCCAAAGCAGATTTTGACCTTCTGCCGCTGGCGGCCCCTAGTCCGCAAACTCGGTGCTAATCTGCCCACATGAATTGGTTGAAGACAGGCGCCCTAATCGCACTCCTGCTCACTGCCTGCGGTGACAACATCAAGTCAACGTCGCAAACGCCAGACGCGGAGGCAGAAGAGACATTTGATCAAACCGTCTCGGTTCCTGACCTCGATGGCAAAGTCTCTGCCTACTTTGACAACCAAGGCGTCTTGCATGCCGAGTGCTCGACCGATGCCGATTGCTATGCCGCACAAGGCTACTTTCACGCAGCGCATCGCTTCTTTCAAATGGACTTGCGACGAAGGCTTGCACGCGGGCGGCTCTCCGAACTCGCCGGCCCAATTCTTCTCGACACCGATGAGCGCTCTCGAACGGTTCTGGCCACAAAGACCGGTGGTCGCATCGAGCAATCACTTTGGGACAATGCGACGCCCAAAACCAAGGCGGCCATCGAAGCCTACACTCGGGGCGTCAATGCTTGGATCGACGATTTGCGCAACGAGCGCAATGGCGCAGCACTATCCGCAGAATACGACTTCTCGATTATCGACAAGACAAACATCGCCAATTGGGATGTCCTCGACTCGGCAGCATGCTTTGTCCCGCTGATGGACCAGCTTACAAATCGCGCTGGCTCCGACCTGCTCGCGGGCGAAGCGATTGCACTCTTGGGCGCCGATGTCGCTGCCGATCTCTTTGGCCAGCAGACACCTTCTGCCAGCACCATTCTCGAGCAGCCTAAGACAAAGGCTGCGATTCCTTCGAACGATGCGCGCCGGGCGGCACAGCAGCAGCAAGCCACCATGAGTAAATTTCTTAGCGTCATCAAGGACGCCCAACGCATGGGCACCAAGGTGAGCGGCTCGGATGAAGTTGGCTCCAACAACTGGGTCGTCGCTCCAAGCCTTGGCAATGGAAAAGCCCTACTGGCAAACGATCCGCACCTCGCCCTATCCAATCCGAGCATCTGGTACATGAACCACCTCGATGCAAAGACCAACGGAGAGGGCAATCTGCACATTGCAGGTGCGTCCTTTGTTGGCCTTCCAGGCATTCTCTTTGGACAAAACGAGAACATCGCCTGGGGCGTGACAACAACGTTCTTTGACCAAAGCGATGTCTACCTAGAGACTCTCAACGCCGCTGGTACCGCCGTCATCTTCAATGGCGAAGAGCACCCGCTTATCAATGTGGATTACGAGTACAAAGTCTCGGGCGCCGAGCCAGTAACTCGCCGAGTGCAGTACGTTCCGCATCACGGCCCTGTTCTCTCGATCGATACCGATGCAGGCGTCGCGGTGAGCCTTCGATGGGCGGCGCAAGACGCCACCACTGATCTAAACTTCCTCACCGAGATTTGGGAAGCGAGCACGACCGAAGAAGCGCGTGTTGCTCTGCAAAACGTTACGAGCCCGGGCCAAAATTTTGTGGTCATCGACACCGCGGGCAGCATTGGCTGGTACCCGTACAACAACGTGCCCTCCAGGCCTTGGCGCGAAACCATTCCGGCGCACCTGCCACTACCAGGCGACGGAAGTGCCGAGTGGGATGGCTACCTCGACTATGCCGACTTGCCGCAGGCGACCAACCCTCCGACCGGATACATCGCAACAGCAAACAATGACATGACCGGCGCGATGCTCGATGGCGACCCAGCCAACGAGTCGCAACTTGCACTGCAAAGTCACGTTGCAGATGGCTATCGACACGAGCGCATCGCGGAGCGCATCGAAGCGCGTGACGATCACGATGTAGAGTCGATGCAGGACATCCAGGCCGACACCCACTCGCTCTACGGAGAACGGGTTACGGCGCTGCTCACTGCTGACCTCGACAATGCGCTAATTCTAAGTGCCGACGCTGCTAAACTCCGAGATATTCTTAAGGCTTGGGATTACAAATGCCCAAGTGGGTTCGACAATACCGACGCGGCAAATCCCGAGCCCTCAACGGATGCCGCGACCATTGCCTCGGCACAGGGATGCGCTGCATTCCACGTGCTTTGGTCAAGGTTGCGCTTGGCGACGTTTCAAGATGAACTGGACGACGCAAACGCAGAACTTCCGCTTAGACACCAAGCCATGGCTCTTGCCCTACTTCGCCCAGACGATCTTAGCCAAACCTATTGGGATGATGTCTCGACTGTTCTCATCGAGTCAAAGGCCGATATCGTTGTCGCCGCTGCCGAAGCTGCTGCAACCTTTCTGGTCGCCGAACTTGGCAGCGATGAAAGCAACTGGCGATGGGGCGCTCTTCACACGCTCACGCTGCGTGCCGACCTCTTCGACGGTGCCGCAGTCCCCGACTTTAACTCCGACGCGTTCATCAACGATGGCGCACTCTCCACCGTTGACGTCGCCTCGCCCATCAACGACGTCCGCAACAACTACGCTCACTCTGCAGGCGCATCAACGCGACTCACCTGTAGCGCAGATTCGAGTGGCGTCGCTTGCAATCACGAGCTGCCCGGTGGCCAGCGCCACCATCGCTCGAGCAACTTCTACCTAAGCCTCTTAGAGAAGTACCTGGCAAACGAGCCGTCGGCACTGGGCTTTTCGATTGTCGACGCTCGCGCATCCGCCGCCGAGTCGGTGCGCGTCGAGTAACGCGATTCGCAGCGTGGGCAACACGGTGCTGGCCGATCTGCAGTGGGCGGCCAGCAGCCCGATGATGTGGGGCGAGGCGCCGCCTGGCGCCGATGCGTTTTCCTCGTGGAGCGCTGCACACTGGCAAGAGTTGGGCTTGGCAGACGAGCAAGACTTTGGTGAGCTGCAACGTCACAGAAAAACTCCGATCGGCCGCTACTTCGAGCGACTAATCTCGCGTTGGTTGCAAGAGCAGCCGAGCATTTCGAACTTCCACGAGAACCTTCGCATTCAGGGCGAGCATCAGACCTTGGGCGAGCTCGACTTGCTTTTCACGCACGAGGGCCAGTGTCACCACTGGGAGCTGGCGGTAAAGTTCTACCTTGGCGTTGGAGACTTGAGCAATGCCGCAAGCTGGCATGGGCCACGAGCCCGAGACCGGCTCGATAAGAAGCTAGAAAAACTCGTAGGAAAGCAGCTGCAGCTGCCAAGCTTCGCTGCGACGCAAGAGCTTTTGGCACAGCTGGGTATGCCAGCGCCGCAGAGCCACGCCTTTGTAAAGGGCTACCTCTTTCACCCGTTTGATGCGTGGCGTGACAACGATGTGGCGATGCCGCTCGGGGTAAATCCTCGGCATTGCCGAGGCTGGTGGCTTGGCCTCGGCCAGGCCGAGATGCTTCGCTCTGTGCCCTGTGCGGGCTGGAGAATCCTTGAGAAGCCCGATTGGCTGGCGCCCTATCGCGGCCCTTGGGACATCGAGTGCGAGAACCTTGTGACAACGCTGGAGCGCCTTGTAACCGAGCAGGGCCCAGCGATGTTGGCGGCAGTTGCCGATGATGGCTTTGAGGTGCAGCGAGGCTTTGTTGTTCCACCCTGGTGGGCCCCGATTGCGTAGCGGGCTTTGCCGCTCGGCCCTGGCAGCTTGGAGTGTGGTATCCCTTTGCCGAGGCCATCGATGAGATACGCACGATTCGCAATCTTTCTGTCGGCACTTATGATCGCCACCGGAGTCTTTCTCCCCTACATCCAACTTGGCGTGGGTGGGCTGGCTTTTGGAAAAGACAGCTCAATGACGCTGTATGGCTCGGTTGGCAACTACAAGTTTCTCGAAGCTGCTGCGACCAAGGTGGATGTAAGCCTTGCCGAGCGCATTACCGATGGTCTCCTTGCCCAAGCCGGTGAGAGAGCCGCTCCGCTCACCCGCAAACTTCGAGAAGTAAAGTCCACACTTCGCGATGTGCAAGAGGTTCGCGACAAAGAGTATGTCGAGGATCTTGGCACGGCCTTGCGAGTCACAGGAATCAGCTTCCTCGGTATTCTTCTTATCGTGGGCTGGCTGCTGATGAAGAGCCTCTCGACCGGTCACGCCCACAGGCGGCGTGCGATTGCGATTGCTGTACTCATGACACTCGTTGCGGTCATTGGCATTGGGCTCTTCATCGTTGCCGGCGAGGCCTTGCGTCTCGCCAATGCCGAGCTTGGAGCGTCGCTACTAAGCCTAGGCGGTGGCGCCTACGCCATGCTCATTGGTGGCATCGCTGGTGCGGCTGCATCGCTCACTGCGATGTGGTTCGAAGTTCGAGCGACCGGCACTCGCGCATAGGCTCGCTAGGTCGAGAAGCGATCGAGCTTCTCTTCTGACTGCCGAAGTAGCTCTTCGCGCCGAGGGTCCGGGAAGACTCGTTTGCGAAAGTAGGCCATGCCTCCCACGATGCCATCGGTGAAGATGAGGGTGAGCAAGAGGACGTTGGCAAAGAACGAAACCACACTACTAAAGATACGAATAATCCCCAGATCGAGCCGATCGATAAAATCGAAGAGCCCCAAGACGATAAAGCCACCAGCCACGCACATGAGCAAGATGTAGGCGAGCCAGGCACGATGAATCTTATGATGGGCATCGTCGGCATCGAGAGGCGAAGTGAATACCTGCCCCGACCAGGCAATAAAGACCTGCGCCGAGAGTAGGCCCACGATGCCACCGACAAAATACCAACTGCCGGTGAGTTGATACGGTATGAGCACGATGATGTAGACCAAGAGCGCATAGAATGGCGCCGCCAAAATCATCAGCCAGCCTGGAGCAGACATGCCTGGAAAAAGCAGCTTCGAAACAATGGAAGCGCGAATGAGCCCAGGCATCAGTGAGACAACTTTGGGGCCTAAGACGAGAAGCGCTTTGAAACCGAAAGCCAAACCAACCGCCATGCCGGCAGTATCCTTTGTCACCGCAACGCGAAGGCCACCACCAAGCTCGGCAGCTTGGCGCAAGATGCCCATTGCAAGCCCATCGTAAGCGTCTCGAAATGGATAGAGGTAGACGAGAAACGGTGCCAGCGTGTAAAGCGCCCAAGCGATTAGAAGTACCCGTCGCTGCTTCTTCCACTTGGTCCAATTCTTAAGTTGGTCAAATGCAATGAGGCAAAAGAGCCCTTCGGCGAAGGCTGGCAAGAGCAAGAAGATTCGAGCGCCAATCGGCACTTGCGGACCTTGGAAGGCTTCTATAAAGCGCAACACCGTGAGCGGCACAAACGCGATCGCCACAAGCAAGAGCACCGATCGACGCCATGCGAGAAAGGCCTGTTGCTCTGGGTCGACAATGTGTTCGGCATCCGCCGCTAGTGTCTTGCGCTCGCTGCGCAGTACTTCGCTGCTTTTAATTTGCAGCCGAAACGCGCGCCACAGAGAAATTCTGATAAAGCGCCCAGAGAGCGTCTCGATGGGAATCGTGGTGGTCTGCCTTGGGCCAGCCGCCTGCTCGGGCGCTTTTCCCGCAGCCTGCGTGCCTGCAACCTGCGGCGCCTGTGGTACCGAAGCGCCACCTGAGTGCGGAAGAGGGTCTGCGGGATCGGTGGCACTCGTCCCCGGCGCGCCCTCCGCATCCGGTACAACCGCCGCCCCCATCAGCGTCTTTCTATCGTCGGAACTCAAAACCGAGGCCTCTATATCGCCCTTGCAAATGACCTGCAAGGAGGCAAATTTGCCTCAGCGAACCTCAGCCTCACCCGATTCGCTATCCACGAGCAATACCGCATCGCCTTCGGCTGGTAAAACACCTAGAATCTCGTCATCTGGGCCTAAAATCGCAGATCTGCCGTAGAATTGCACGCCTCGCTCAATACCCCAGCGATCGGCTGCGACCATCCAGCCCTGCCATCCAAAGAGCCGCATGCGCCAATACGGCAAAATGTCGTGGCCTTCCTCGATCCAGTTTGTGCAAAACGCGACGACTGTGGGCTTCTCGGTTAGAAGAAAGCGCGCAAAGTTGTTGTCGTTAAGGTCCATGCAAATCGCAGGGCACAAGAGACCAAGTTCATCGGTTGCGACAAGGTTGCGCTCGCTTCCCGGTTCTGCCCAGGTCTTGTCTTGTTCAAAGAGTAGGATTTTGCGATAGCAGCTAACAAGCGAGCCGCTGGGAGCAACGGTGATTGCGCTGTTGTAGAACGCATCGCCATCGCGCTCGGCAATGCCGCAAACGATCCAAGCGCCAAGCTCTTGCGCACACTCGGCAAGCATTGCGTAGGTCTCGCCAGCCGCAAGTTCGGTGTGCGGAGCAATCTCTTCTGCGCTCTCAAAGACATAACCGCTAATGGCCATCTCTGGGCAAACAACAAGGTCGGCGCCCTTCGCTCGCAACAGCAATTCGCGAAGCTGCACGCGCGCAACAGCCGGTTGCCCATGTGGCGGTCGAAACTGTAGTGCAGCGAGTTTCATACGCGTTCCCAAGCCTAGAAGGCGATGCTACCGCCAACGCTTGCGCTTTTCTCACCAAGCCCTAGCACCTCGGCAAAGAGGCTGGCCTTGCCGGGAATTTGATAGTTCATCCCAAGGCCAACGGTGTAGTGGTATTTGTCGCTGCCAATCACATCCTCGCCGCCAAGTTTCCAATCAACCGGGCCACCAAATGCGCGAGCACTTGCGAACGGGACAAATCGCTGTGCAAAGGTCTTTCCAAGCATCACGCCGGCTCGCACGTCATAGGCAGTCCAATCGTAGCGCAGGTTGTCGTCCGAAACCGCCGAGGTTCGCGAGTGTCCAAAGGTTAGCGTTCCAAGCACAAAGGGCCGCTTCTCGGTTTCAAAGAGCGCCAGGTACGTACCGCTAATCGAAGCGACTACACCGCTTCCCATATCGCCATCGGTACCGTGATTTACGGTTCCGCCAAGAATGCCTCCGACCGAACCAACAACGCCCCATCGCGTCGAGACTTGATAGCCGAGAGTCGCACTCACACTCGCTTGCTCGATGTCGACGTTTTGATCGCCATCAAAAACAATCGTCGAGGAAAAGGCGCCGCCACTAACGCCCGCGCGCCAAGACGTACTACTCGAATCGCCATCGCACTCGTAGGGTAATCCCGTTGGACCAACGGGCGGAGAAAGGCCTCAGGCCTTGGCGTCGCGAACCGCTACCGCTTGGCTTAGAGATACCGTTGCGAAGGTAAGCAGTACCGCGCCGCTGGTTCGAGAAAGCATTGGGCCAGTTTAGCAGATCGCCTCGTATGCCCTTGTAACGGCTACCACCAGCTACGCAGCTTGGCCCCACTCCTTCCAAATCGGTTGCAGCTCTCGCGCCGTCATCGACACTCGCGTACGATTCGTGGCAATGCCTTTGCCAATGCAGCGGCCGCGATTGCTACTGTCACTAGCCGTAGTTGCGCTGGCCATGCTGCTGTGCCCACCGAGTGCTCGTGCGCAAGAGGGCGGCCTGCTTCTACAAATCGACACCGAGTATCTGCGCGCCATGGATCCCATCCAAGTTGGAGGGCTGCGCGATACGCAAGTTGTCGGGCTCTCCATCGACGCCAACGGGCGTATGGGGCATGGGCGAATTGGGCACTCGGCCTTTATTGATGCCCACTTTGGCGCGGGCCTGCAGGGCGGCTTCGCCTACCGCTTTGCGCTTCTCCCGCTTGGCGTAGCGCTCTACGACAAAAGCCAATACGTAATCCTCAACGTCGCCAGCGGCTTTCAACTCTCGGGTGTTACAGGGCATCAGCCGTTTGGAGTCCTCGCTCCTCTACGAGTTTCTCTTATTTCCCGATTGGGCGACCACCTGCTCGTTAACGCTTGGGCCGCAAGTGACATCGCACTTCGCAATGCCCGCAAGGGCTCGCCAGCAAATTTGCCCTTTGGCGACGAGTTACGCGCAGGCTTTGTTCTTCGAGTCGGCCAAAGTGGAGCCAAGGGCGGAGGCCGCCAGCAAGTGACCTTTGGCAATGGATACTTTGTTGGCGTTCTGTACGCCGAGCGGTTTGAAACCGAGTTTTGGGGCCTCACCATAGGCCACGGCATGAACATGCGCGGCGGTTAGCGGTCTACTAGCGGTCGGCAAAGCCAATGCGCCCCGGCCCAAAGGGAATGATAATGGCGGGCGGCCACAGGTCGATGCCAAAGGCCAGCGTTAGCAGGTGTACTTCGATTCCCTCGGTTAGGCCCAAGCGAAATCCAACCAGCGGTGTCTCCACTTGCACTCCGGTGCCGCCGCTTGTCCAAGAGGCGCCAATAAAACGCCCGCGGTAATCTTTGCCAATCGCGGTCGATGGCAAATCTGCGCGCAACTTGCACTTGCGAAGAAGCCTATCGACATAGGTATTGCTGTTTGGGCCAGGGTACGGAATGTAGTTCTTAACGTACACCTCTTGTTTCCACTTCTGAAGGCAGGCAATCCCGCGCTTGGCCTCGGCTCCTCGCCAGATTGCGTGCACATCCACATCGCCATGATTGGTTTTTAATGGGCCTGGCCCAAAACCTCCATACTCAATCTTTCGCCACGTCTCGCTGCCCTCTTCGCGAACCGCAAACCACGCATGCCTTGCGATTGTATCGATGGGCTCGGGCATTGTGACGCTGGCCAAAAGAATGACAGCGTCGTCACCCTTGGGAACTTTGACCGCGTGTTTGCCAACCACACAGCCGGTGGTCATTGCGCATAGGGCGAGGGAAGCAAAAATGCGCACGGATAAGCCTACCACCCGCCCGTGCTACTGATCGCGCTCAACTTGCACCCCAAGCCGCCCGTCCTCATCTCGTGAGACAAAGACGCGCCACGGACGGCAGCAAATCGCACAATCTTCGACGTAGCTCCCTGCTGTACCAGGGTCGACATAGAGCTCGAGAGGCTCGTAACAGTAGGGACAGTGCACCATTGCCAAATCATCCATAGCCTTGTCCTTACGCCTTGTCCTTAGCGAATTCCACCAAAGGAGACTCCAGATAGCTCACTCATCGACTTCTTCCACGTCGTTAAATCGTCAACGCAAAACTTGGAGAGGTGGTCATGGCCGCAGGCACGTGCCATCACCTGCATAAGCTCGGTCGATGCCTCAAAGAAGTTCTTAAGTTGGTTTGCAGACTTCTCTACAACGAGCCGGCTGGTGAGCCCGGGCTTTTGCGTCGCAATGCCAACAGGACAGTTGTTGGTGTGGCATGCGCGCATTGCCAAACAGCCAATCGCCTGCATGGCCGCATTCGAAACGGCGACAGCATCGGCTCCAAGAGCAAGCGCCTTAATAAAATCGGCAGGTGTTCGCAGCCCGCCAGTAATCACCAAAGTAATCTCACTGCCGCTCGCATCCAGGTGCCTTCGAGCTCTCGCCAAGGCGGGAATCGTTGGAGCCGAGATGTTGTCGCGGAAGATCGTTGGAGCGGCGCCAGTGCCGCCACCGCGACCATCGAGAATGATGTAGTCGACGCCAACCTCAAGCGCTGCATCAATGTCTTTCTCAATATGCTGCGCCGACAACTTGTAGCCAATGGGAATGCCCCCGGTTCGCTCGCGAACTTCGTTGGCAAACTCCCGAATCTCAGCGGGCGTTGTCCATTCGGGAAATCGGCTAGGAGAGACCGCTGGCTCGCCTTCTTGCAGCCCTCGAACTTCGGCGATCTTGCCCTTTACCTTGGCACCCGGCAGATGCCCGCCGGTTCCGGTCTTGGCGCCCTGCCCGCCTTTAAAGTGAAATGCTTGCACCTTTTCTAGTTTGTCCCAGGAGAATCCAAAGCGCGCCGACGCCAGCTCATAAAAGTACCTAGCGTTGGCTTCTTGCTCGGCGGGCAACATGCCACCTTCGCCAGAGCAAATGCCTGTACCTGCCATCTCGGCGCCCATGGCCAAGGCAACTTTGGCCGGCTCGGAAAGCGCACCGAAGCTCATGTCGGAGACAAAGAGGGGAATCGCAAGGCGAAGCGGTTTGGCTGCGCCCGGCCCAATCACAACGTCGGTGCCAACCTCGTGATCATCGAGCAGTGGTGCTCGGTGAAGCTGTGCCGTCACAAGTTGAATATCATCCCACAGTGGCAGCTGATTGCGCGGAACGCCCATCGAAGCAACCACACCATGATGACCTGTCTTCGAGAGCCCATCCGTTGCGTACTGTTGGATGAGACCGTTGTTTGGTTCCTCGTCTGTGCCGTGGCTGGTATCTGCGTACAAGCCTAGGTATTTTTCTCGCTTAAACGGTTGAGGATTTTTCTTAGCCCAGGCACCAATCTCATCTGCATCGACACGAACTTCGCCCTCTTCAATCCACGCGTCAAACTTGGGCAGAGCCTCGTCGTTTGCGTATTCTGAAACCCCGGTATCGAGACGATAGTCCCAGCCGTGAAGCCCGCACATAAGATTGTCTCCGTCGACAAAGCCATCCGACATCAGCGCGCCACGATGCAAGCAGCGTCCGTAAAAAACGGCAACGTCGTCGTCGATGCGCACAACAACAAGGTCAACCTCACCCACGAGCGCGTACGCGGGATGGCGGTCTTGAAGGGAGGAGAACTCTGCAATAGCCACTTTGTCCATATGCGCAACTATGCCCCAGATTGGCGTCGAAGGCCGAGTAGGTTGTGTGGCACCATGGCTCCAATGATTGGCATCCGCGCAAAGAGTCGACTCTTGATTGTCACTTTCGGACTACTGCTCGGCGCCTGTGAGTCCGGATCGGACGAACCTCGAGAGCCCCAGGGCACTCCGACCGATCCAGTGATGACATGCGAGCGCCACGGCCAAGTTTGCCGCATCGACTCTTCGCGCCTCGGTGTTTGCATCGAGGCCAAAGAAGAGAACCGCCAAGCCCTGTGTGACGGCAAATATCCCTGCCTCCAATGCACCTCCCAACACTAGAATCTCATGACACCTACGATCACGATATCCGACGCAGCCGCCGAAGCCTTTAAGAACGCCCTTGGCGATAGTGGTGAAGTCGTTCACCTAGCCGTTAGTACCAGCTTCGACCACAACCTCGACATCGGGCCTGCAATCGAAGACGCTCCGGTTAGCCAAGTTAACGGCGTCGCACTCGCGATCGAGCCCGATAGCCTTGTGCGAGCCGCTGGCATTCACATCGACTTTGTGGATGGGCCAAGCGGGGCGGGGTTTCGCATTGAAAACCCAAACGCACCTCCGAAGATTACTGAGGTTGCTGCTCCTGAGATGCAAGCCTTGCTCGAATCCGGCGCCATCGATCTCTTTGTGGATGTGCGAACAACTTGGGAGAGGGAGATTGCAAAGCTTCCCTCCTCTGTGCTGCTCGACGAGGACTCTAGGGCTAAGCTCGCAGGTCTGGATAGAAGCACGCCTATCGCCTTCTACTGCCATCATGGCGTTCGAAGCCGTGCCGCAGCCTCGCACTTTTTAAACCTCGGTTTCACAAAGCTCTACAACCTAAGCGGAGGCATCGAAGCTTGGTCGCAGCTTGTGGACGCCTCGGTTCCGCGGTACTAGCCGCTCTGTGTCTGAGCTCCGCATCCTCGATGTAACCGAAACCGAAATCGGTACAATCTACCTTGGGCAACGAGAAGTGCCCGGCGCCGAAGACACTGTTTTCGAGATTCTAATTGGCGACGATGTCTTAATGACGAGCCTCTCGCCAGTCTCCGAACGCAGGCTCTCGGTGAGTGCACTCGAGCAGCACGGCGGAGAGGGCCCTCTAAGGGTGTTGGTTGGCGGGCTTGGCCTTGGCTACACCGCACAAGCCTTGCTAAGCGATGCGCGCGTTGAGAGCGTTCGCATTGCCGAGAAGATGACCTTCATCATTGATTGGATGAACGAGGGCAAGCTTCCGCTATCAGAACAATTCGCAAACGACGAGCGTGTCTCGATCGTGCAGAACGACGTGTACAAGACGCTCCTCGGCACGGCTAGCGAGCAGTTCGACCTCATCTTAGTCGATGTCGATCACGCCCCCGACGATCCGCTCTCCGATGAGAGCCTGCCGTTCTACACTCGCGAGGGCCAGCAACAAGTTTGCAAGCATTTGCGTCCAGGTGGCATCCTCGGCATTTGGTCGGTCGTCGAGAATGACGAGTTTCTCGCTGTCTTAGATGAGGTCTACTCGGAGAGTCGCTGCGAAGAAGTCACGTGGCAGGACCTAGAGTTTCCCGAGGCCGATTATCAGAACGCACTCTTTTACGCACGCACGCCGAGATAGCGTACGCACGCACGCCGAGATAGCGCACGCACGCCCACACGCCGAGATAGCACTAGCTCGCTTCGTAGCGAGAAATGATTGGTGCCGTGAGCATCACGAGAAATGATGCACCAAAGACAAACTCTGGCAGGATTCCGATCATGATGAAGAGCGCGCAGGTTGCGACGACGCTTATTCCCAGGTAGTTGATCCACGGGGTCGAGAGACCGCCAACTTTCCCGTATCGAATCCAAGGCGTATTCATCGCAAGGCCAAAGACGATGAGCACGGCACCGTAGAGCCAAAGCGCTTGGTCACCGACGAGGCCGTGGCTAAAGCCCGAAGTAATGCCCGCGGCATAAACGCCACCAGCAAGCGTGCTTGGCACACCTCGAAACTCTTTCTCGGCGTCTTGCAGAGAAAAGCGCACAAGCCGAGTTCCGGCACCGAGAATGTAGATTGCCATCGGCGCCACCAAGATGGGCTCAAAGCCGGTAGGCGATGCCCCCAAGAAGAGAAAGGCCGGTGCCACGCCAAATGCGACGAAGTCGGAGGACGAGTCTAGCCATACGCCAAACTTGCTGGTTGCGTTAAGCGCGCGAGCGGTGACTCCATCGAGCCTATCGAGAATCGTCGCGTAGAGAACAAACCAGCCGCCTTCGAGAGGCTTGCCTTGCGCTCCATAGATTGCGGCGATGACGCCGCATGTCAATGCTAAAGCCGTGATGCTCGAGGGCACTAAGTAGCGTAGGGACTTCATTGCGGCACCTGGATACTGGCACATCGCTCGCGCTCCCGCCTCTCTTGTGAACCACGCCTGCTATGCTGCCGGCATGATGATTCTGAGGCGACGCGACTGGCGGCTCTTGCTTGTGACGGTAGGGCTGCTTGTAGCCTGCGGAGGATCGTCCTGGGAGGTGGCAGTCAACGATGCCAATACCGCAAAGAAGGTACTCATCGTCGAGTTCTACGCCGACTGGTGCGGCCCGTGTAAGCATTTTGAGGCCAATGTACTGGAAGACGGTGAAGTGAAAGCTGCCCTTGAGAATGTCGAATTTCGCCGATTTGACTATGACTCTACCGCTGGTAAGAAATACGCGCACAGCATGGGCATACACGCAATTCCTGCGGTGATTGCGGTTGGCCGGGACGGCAAAGGCTTTCGCTCGCTCAAGGGCTCGGTTCCCAAGGCCATGTTTCTTCGATTTCTTGAGTGGAGCCGCGGCCAAGTATACCCGGACGCCAGCTAGGCGAAGGCTCTCCCGCCTTCACCAAGCCTAAGAACTTTACTACTACGGCGAGACAAGAAGCAGGCGCACCATGTCGCGGAGCGCTTCTTTCGATAGCGGCTCACCACCGTGTCGTCGCCAGGTGTACTCGCCGATTAGCGCTCGGTACATCAGGTGTGCTCGACTTTGGGCAACGTCGGCTGGGATGTTTGCGCCACGAAGCAACTCCGCGACGTAGGCAATGCGCTTTGCATCTACCTCTGCAACGACTTCGGCAACCTGTGACGCAGACGCCGCCCACTCGCGGATCGCGCTCTCGATGTTGTCGTAGTCGACACGCGACTCAAATACGAATGCAAGTTGGCTTCTCCAAGTCTCAGAGAAGTTCCAACTTTGCCAAGTGGGCCGATAGGCTCTTCACCCTACTGGCTGTGCTCATGGCTTTTGGCTCTGGCGCGGCGCTGCTCGTCTCATCCTAGCGAATCATCAAGATGTTTTAGAAACTCAACGTGAAAGCGAACGGGCCCTTGTGGCGTAACCCTGTGCGGAATGGTGGGTTCCACAATGCCAATCACCCCCGGCTTTAAAAGCCAGCTATCTTGGTCGATGGTGTAGAGCAAACGCCCTTCTTCAACGATGATGCGCCCCCAGGTGCCGACCTTGGTCGTGTGATCGTTTCGCAACCCCTTCGGCACAGTGCTCTCATCAAATGTCTTAGTCGCCTTGTACTTCGATAGACCATCGGGCAGCACTGGCATGTTGCACAGCAGACAATCGAGCAACTCACCAATAAGACCTGCTCGGCCAACCTCCGTCGTCATGGCAACGCGCTCCTCGAAGGGTGGCTTGTGTCGTAGGTGCTGCACGTGACCGCAGGCGAGTTCTGCAACCCAATCCTCGTCTTCGTCTTGATGAAATCCAGTAATTGATCGTTCCGACACGGTACCTCTCCTGTAGCACAACTTGGCGAACTCCGAACTTTACCGAGTGACTCGGCCATAGATAACTTCGGCCGGCATAAATCCCCAGAGCAGACTGCGCTCGCCGTGCCAGCCGTAACCAATTGTCTTACCCGACGCATCGGTGGCAAATAGCATCGTTCCAAATCCAAAGCCGCCCTCTCCTTCTTGCGCCCGGGTGTCGTTTCCGTGTGGCAGCGAGGTCGCATCCATGATTCGTGCGGTGTACACATTGGGTGCATCCGGATGCGGCGTTGGCGCTGTAACAAAGAATCCGACGTGCCCCGAAACCCGGGATTTGGAAATTGGCGAGCGGAGCCAAGCAAAAAGGTCGCCGGGCCGAGCATCCGAAACATGGGCGAGCTTGCGCCAACCGCGCCGGTCCCTCTTTGCTGGCGCACGCTCGATCATCTTGAAGTAGTCCCGTGCCACTGGGCGCGATTTCTCGAGCGCCCGCAATGCCGTTGGAGCGCTGCGCTTTAAAATCCACGAGCTCATCCCAGAACAATCCCAAGCGTAGTAGCCCCGACTTGGCTTCACGACTGTGCGTCCCTGATATGCCGTCTCAACAACGGAATCCCGCAGCGTCTTGGCCAACGCGAGAATTCGAATGGCAGCCTTGGTCTCGCCAACCTCCTCGCGAAGTGTGGATTCGGGTGCAATAAAAACCGGCTTGTCGGAAGGGGGCGGTGGCGACTGTTCAATTATGGGTCGCAAGGCCTTCGCCGGTTGCCGCTGCGATTCAGGCGTGGACTGCCCGGTGGCTCCCTGCTCTCGGCACGCGCCCAGGGCAACAAGGCTGGCGCACAGCAAGGCTCGGAAAACGTTCACATACCCAGGGTACGCGACCTCGCATGGCGACGCACGTGTAAGCTCAAGCGGCATACCGACAGCTGGGTCACATACTGCGAGCGGGACCGGTTACACTGCTTCTATGACCGATGCGATGCAAACACAGGTACTGGACTTTTGGTTTGGCGCCCTTGGTCCAGACGGCAAAGTAGCGCCCGAGAAACAGGCGCGCTGGTGGAAGAAATCTAGCGAGTTCGACGTTCTCTGTCGCGAGCAATTTGAAGAGGCGCTTCGCGGAGCAACGCAGGCCACCGCCAATGCTGCCACCGCCACCGCAAGGGGCGCGCTTGCCTTCATCATCCTCTGCGATCAGCTGTCGAGAAACATGTACCGCGACACGCCAGGCGCCTTTGCCACCGATTCCTTGGCTTTGGCTGTCACGCAGAAGCTCATTTCTTCCGAATTGCTCAAGCAGCTAAGCCCTGTGGAGAAGAGCTTTGCACTCATGCCGCTCATGCATTCAGAAGAACTCTCAGTCCAGGAACAATCCGTCCAGCAATTCACCGCACTTGCGGAAGAAGGCCATAACAACCTCGACTTTGCCAAAAGCCACAAGAAAATCATTGATCAGTTTGGACGCTATCCGCACAGAAACGCCATTATGGGACGCGAATCAACCCCAGAAGAACTTCGCTTCCTCGATGGGCCGGGCTCGAGTTTCTAGCGCTGCCCCCCTAGAACACGGTAAACTCATAAACTGTGACCGCTCACCTAGTTATAGGTAGTATCACAGCCGTTCTCTCTCTGATTCTCGGGCTGTTCTTTGTCAGTGTCGCCAGAGTCCCCGGCTGGCAACACTACCGGACCTTTAGCCTAATTGCATTGGTGACGGCTCTCTATGCTGGGCTCGAAATCACCGCATGCAGCATGAGTGGCTTCCATTGGCAGACCAAACTAGGCGGCAGCATTTCGCTCATTCTTGCGCTCAGCTCAGGCCCTCTTTGGCTGCGATTTGACGCGCTCCAGGAAGAGCGGCGACTGTCGTTTGGCGAGCGCATAGGTTGTATCGTATTGGGGATTGGCTGCGTCCTTTGCCTGATTCCCAATGTCATGCTTGGCGATTGGCAGACCATTACCTCTGCATCGTTTGGGCTGACCTATCACGTTCCAAACACAACGCCCGTCGCCGACTTCTTCATCGTCGTACTACTTTTCATGATGATCCAGCTCGTTGTTCGATACGCACATCGAGCCTGGTCAGGGCGTGGGGCGTGGCTTCGCATGAGCGCAGCACTACTATTCACTCTCGGAGAAGTGGAAGAAGGATTGGTCGCCACTAGCGTCATCGAATGGCCCTTCCTGGGATGCATCGCCTTTACGGCAAGTCTCCTTTTAATGGCCGTTGGCCTCGGTACACACGTCGCACGCAACGCCGAGCAACTCGCGGCATTTAGCCTTGAGCTCAAGGCGGGCATAGCAAACCGCACAAAAGATCTGGTCGCCACGCGCGCCGCCCTCCTAACGGCCGAGCGTCATGTCGCGCTTGGGCAATTGGCGGCCGGCGTCGGCCACGAGGTCAACAACCCACTTAGCTACGTGAAGGGCAACTTAGATTACCTGCGTCTACAGCTCCTCGACAATCCGAAAGTGACTGTGACGGATGAGGCGGTGACCGCCGTCGATGATGCGCTTCACGGCACCGAGCGAATTCGTCGGGTCGTTGACAATCTCACAACCTACGCTCGGAGCGCGCCGGTGATGGGAGCGGCACAGGTCGCCAACGCCATTGATGTGGCCATGCGTGTGGTGCGTCCTCACAGCAAGTTCACCATGCAAATGACGGCACAGATTCACGAGACCACACCAGTCGCGATCGACGAGAGTCGTCTTATCCAGGTTTTGGTGAATCTGCTGATGAATGCCGCACAGGCGAGCGTCTCGGTGTCGCCAACACCGGCGACCCGCGTCAAAGCATGGCAAGAGCAACAGCAGGTAGTAATAGAAATTTCCGACGAAGGATGCGGCATGACAGAGGACCGCATCGCTCGTGCGATGGATCCGTTCGGCACACAATCTTCTGATACCGAGGAGGAAAGTGGCATCGGAATCTTTCTATGCCGATCGCTCATAGAGGCAGCGGGTGGCAGCATTGCAATCAGCAGCCAAGAGAAACACGGAACCACAGTTCAGGTTCGCCTCAATTCCTCAGGCAAAGATGTTCCGAGTATCTCTGAGCAGCCGCGAAGGCCTTCAAGTCAACAAGGCATAGTCACGGTGTCACCTGCATCATGATCTACATCGCAATCATGAGCGGCGCCGCAGCTGCTATCCACTTTTCGATGATGCTAATCTCGCTTGCCTTTGCCCGAGCGCCGGGCTGGCAATCGTATCGAGTCTTCGCGCTTATCGCGTTTCTCTTGGGGCTCTACGCGACAAACAACGCCCTCGTTCTGCAAGGAGCCGAAGTTAGCTCGCTCACCAATCTAAGCGGACGCATGAACGTTTCGATTGGCGTAATGGTTCCAGCTCTATGGCTCGTCTTTAGTCGCGTTCGCAACGACGAGCTCTTTACCCATATCGACAAGGCGCTGTTGGCGATTCTCGTCCCGCTCGCGATTCTCACGCATGTTCCCGGTGTCGTAGTCACAGGCACGCACCTCACGGACATTGAATCCTTGGGCCTTAGTTACCGCACCCCTGATGTCTCTGCTATCGGGCAGCTTCTCTATGGCGTGAGCCTTGTGACAATGATCGTCATCACCAATCGCTACATTCAAAAAGCACGCGGAGGCACCACCGGCGCGAAAGTAAGTGCTTTGGGAATGGTCGTCTTTGTTCTGCTGGCATGCGAAGAAGTTTTGGTCGCGTTGGAATTTGTGAATCTCCCGTACCTCGCGGACCTTGGCTTTGCGGGAGTTACCCTCTCATTCGCAGCAGAACTGTCGTCCCGAGTCTCCGATGAGTCCATTGCGCTAAAAGCGCTAAATCGCGATCTAGAAGAACTCGTAGACGCACGCAGCAGCGACTTAGCAGAGACGCGAGAAGCTCTCTTGGTTGCTGAGCGCCATGCCGCCATAGGTCAACTCGCCAGCGGCGTTGGGCACGAGATTAACAATCCACTAGCGTATGTTAGCGGCAATCTCACCTTTCTTCGCGACTACGAAGGCATTCACACTTGGACCACTGATGAACTCGAAGCCATCGACGAAGCGCTGGACGGAGTCGAACGGATAAGCCGCATTGTTCGCGACCTAACGGTATTTTCAGGCAATTCAGAAAACAGCGAAGAGGTTGCAGATGTGCAGCGCGCAATTCGCAGTGCGATTCGCATCGCAGGCTCACAGCACAAGCTCGATACGATGGTTCGCACCAACGTTGCATCCATAGGCAACGTTAAGATGGACGAGAGCAAACTCACCCAGGTACTTGTCAATCTGCTCGTAAACGCTGCACAGGCGAGTGTTGGGCAAGGGCCGCACAAAATCACTGTCGAGTGCGTTGTGGTCGAAGGCAAGCAAGTCATCGAGGTTAGCGACACTGGAACCGGCATCGATGCGGCAAGCCTCGAGCGAATTTTCGATCCGCTCTACACCACAAAAGAAGTCGGGCAAGGTACCGGTCTCGGTCTCTATGTTTGTCGCGGCATCGTCCAAGAGGCTGGCGGGTCGATCTCCGTGAAAAGCGTACAAGGAGTCGGAACGACCTTTTCTCTTGAGTTGCCGGCGACCACACGCAAAAGCACCACGATCACAACCATACCGCCCAAGACCTCGGCCGAATCGGCAGTTCTTGACGACGACATCTCGATTTACATCATTGACGACGAGGCTCACGTAACACGGGCGCTGCAACGCATGCTTAAGGGTTCCGACGTTGTTCTTGAGAACGATGGCTTGGCGGCGCTGCGTCACCTAGAGGCGAATGCCAACTACGACGTCGTAATCTGCGATCTCATGATGCCCAACTTCACGGGCATGGAGCTCTTTGAAGCACTCGATAAAGCCAACTCGACACTACGCTCTCACTTTCTATTTATCACCGGTGGAGCTGTGACATCTGCTGCAGAAGAATTCTTAGAGAGGAACGACATTAAGTATCTTCTCAAGCCAATCATGCCAAATGCTCTAACAACTGCGATTAATGACATTGTGCGTGCGCACGAGCCAACCTAGCCCGCACACGCCCTGCCTAACGCCCTGCGGGGCTCACGTTGAATTCTATCGGCGGCAGATGTCCTTTTTCACGTCCGACGGTAATCGTCGTTGGCCCGCTCTGCAATGTTCCCGCTAGTGTTGGGATAACCCGCAAATTGCCCGAGAAACGCTTTGCAGGGTCGAGAGCCGCAATCTCCAAAGTAACGTTGCCGTCCGTGACTCGATAGCTGCGAAGAGTACCGCTTTGCACCATCGCTTCTAAGGAGTCATTGTCCAGCTGCATTCCTGCGGGCAGTTCCAAGCGTATCGCAAAGGGTACACCGCTTGGAGCAATGGCCTGCACAGCGATCGTGGCAGCCTTGCCAACGCTCATATCGCCGCTTGGCTCCACTGCGAGTTCGCTCCCCAGGGCTTGCTCGGCAGCCCAAGGCACCCAACTCGTGAGAGCCAGCGAATAGCCTAGCCCTGGAACTGCAGGTTCTGCCGCAATACTCCATTCGTGCTCACCCGAAATATCGAGATTGCTCGCGCCGATATGAATCACTTCACGAACACTCGAGCGGTCGAGTGTTCCCTCGGCAACGACATCTCCATCTTTACTAAGAAGTACTCGCACCGTATCTGGAAGCGGGTCCTTAAAGAGCTGCACTGCTGCCTCCATGCAAACGAGGTTTGATCGCCCATCGCCCCATCCCCAATCGGGCGAGTAGCTTGCCAAGATTGTGGCACCGAGGTCTGCAAGAGGTGCGTTGGGCACGCCCTCAAGCGCGAGTACTGCGAGGGCAGTTGCCTCCACAATGCTCGGAGCACGCCCATCGGCTCGCACCACTCCACTTGGAACCGCAAGAATTTTGGCGCCATCTTCGCGATCTTCAATCGCCTCAAGCACAAGTGCTCTCAGTGTCTCGGCAAAGGCGCCATTGGCTCCATTTGAGGCGAGAATCGCTGCCGCCGTGTAGGGATCAGAAATTTCCTTAGCGTTGCGTTCGAACGCACCAGCTGCGCGAATCGTTACGTTCGGCGAGGTATGAGCGGCACGAGCACAATCCGCTGTGGCAACCAAGAGACGCTGCAGCGTCCAGCCCGATTCCCCACCACAGGTTCCATCCGGCGATTGCGAGTTCTCAATGGTAGCGATCGCTCGACTTGCCAGTCGTTCCAAGACAGGATTCCCCACGTGAGAGCGGGCGGCTTCGGCAATGAGAGCTGCATTCTCAATTGACAAGACACGGGCGTGCCGCATCACTTTCTGCGACGCGGTGATGCTCAAGGTGCGCAGCGCCTCTGGGTCTGGAGTATCGCCAAGAGCAGCAAGCAACTCGGGCGCCTTGCCGGCGATGAGCAGAGCAAAGGCATCCTCGGCGACGCCTCCGCGGTGAACCGCTGAGGAGAGTTCTGATCGCAAGAGAGCCAAGGCTCCGGGAAAGACAGATAAGTCTGCCACGCCCGTACTAGCATCCACAGCATCCGCCCCTGTAAGTGTAAGCGTTCGCGGAGCCGCCAGGGTGCCGCTCTTGGTTTTCCGAATTGGCTGCCCGGTAGGCAACACATCAATTGTGCGCACAACCATATCCGAGTCGCCCATTCGGGCCATCAACCTAAGCTCCCCGCGCTCGCTCGCCCGAACGGCTACAAATCGCACAACAGAACTTCTCTTAGCAATAGTAACTGCTTGAGTACTACTTTCCAGTGTTCCCCCTTGGACCTCGATCTTCAGTTGGGTCTGCATAGGAGAGTCTGTGTTGTTTACTAGCTGCACGGGAACTCGCACCGTATCGCCAACACGCAAGAACGATGGGACCACAGGATCGACGTACGCTGGCAGTGTGCCTTGAAACACTGCCGTTGCGCCTGCCTGGCTTCCGCTTCGGCTGTGCGCTAAGCCAAGAACTCGCCACGAGGTAAGCCTATCCGGGACTTTGACGCTAACACTCGCCTTTCCGGAATCGTCGGTAATCACCAGAGGGTTAAAGAGGAAGGTCTCGGGAAACCAAGCCCGCGGTGCAGGTCCCTGCTCTGCAGCGGCCGACGACTCGCCTGGCGCGCTGAGCCGCGCCCCACCAAGAGCGCCCTCGTTCTTATCCCTGCCCCCATAGCCGGCCCTTGCGTGGTCTTGTTTGGAAACTTTCTTAGCAGCAACTTGGTCTTCGATGGGAGCGGCAGCCGGGGCCATCTCCATTTCCTCAGCCTCCTCGTATCCCATAACTTCGTCTGAGGGCCTCGACGACTCAGTCGCAGTAGCCTTCTCAGACTCTGAGTTGCTCTTGCAGCTCCACAAAAGAAGGCACAACACTGCAAGTCCTGTAGCGGTCATCTTGGTTCGTTTCATGGTTTTTCCTCCATCACCCATTGCTGCCAGTTCTCAACATCCTCGGGTAGTCGCGTGGCATCTGCAACAACCTGTGCCGGGGCAACCAGCGCCAATAAGTCGGAAGGCAACCAATGCAAGCGAAGTGCTCGGCCGTAGGCATCCACGGCCGGCGTTCCCGCAAGCTTGCAGGCCTTAAGCGTCTTCTTCCAAAGGCTAGCCATGATCTTTGGCGACATCGTCTCACCGCTCGCAGCCGCCGCTTCCCAGGCTCGTGTCTGCATATGCAGTTCGGCAAGCGCAATGTAGAAATTGTCAGTTAAAACGGTAATCGGTTCGAACTTCGTCTGCGCGTTTTCGTAAATAACTCGGTCGATGGCATCTGGGGTCGGAACCGCATCCACACGCAAAACAGTTGCTTCCGCAGCGTTCGCTCCCCGAATTCTTCCTAGGCTTAATGCCTGGGCATCCAGTGAGCCAAAAGCCTTCTCGCGCATCGAAATTTCGGACCGCACACTTCCCAGGTCGTCGGGGCCTCGAAGCGTTGCAATTTGTGAAAGGCTCTTATCGACGCCAAAAAGGCCAACGGCAGCTTTTGCCCCTTGCCCCGCAATGCTGGTTTGAATGCTGATTTCGGCACTCTCCCCGGGTCGATACGACATCGCACCAGGTGTGAGGCTCACCCGCAGTTCTTCGTTGGAACGTACAAAGACAAGCGCTCGGGCTCCGCCCGCACGAAATTCATACCAACCCTTGGCATCCACTGGCAGTGTAAACGCCGCTCCCTTCGCCTCTTTCTCAAGCTTGATAACCTCGTGCTTGCCCTCGTGAGACAAGCGAATCTCCTTTGGCAAATCCCCCTCAAAGTCGGGGCCTCGGTATAAGGCAAGTTCGATCTCTTCGGCGGCGTTGGCAATTACCGGCGTTGCTCGCAGGCGTAAATTGGGAATCGCGCCAGGCTGCATTCGCAGCGTCGTATCACCAACCGAATCAGCACCCATCATCGCGCTCACCGAGAGCTCGTAGCCCTGCATGATGGTTGCTTGCGGTCGTACTTCGCCGCCGGCCCGACTTGGTTGAGACACTTGGTAGCGAACGAGGCCGAGTGCGCTTGTCGTCGCTTCCACGGGAAGAGCAAGCTTGCCGAGCTTGGAAAGAATGCAGCGGTCTGCGCCAACCGGCATGGGCACTGTAACGCCAGGAGACTTCATCCAGCTAAGCTCAACGTTCTTGCTCTGCGCAGACGTTTGCCAAAAAAGCGGCCATGGAAGCCCGCCTTCAAACGTCGCAGGAAGACAGGTCCGGGCCTCGGTGGCGGCCTGTTGCACCAGTTCCTGGAGCCCATTTGGAGCGCTCATGGTTGTTGTCACGGCGGCGTCAAGGGCCGGCAACCCGGAAGCCTGCACCGCGAACAATGCGGTGTAGAGGCGGTCGGTACCAGCTGGGAGGCGCTTGGTCTTTACGATGTTGGTTACGCAACTGCTAAGCGGAGAGCCCGGGTCGGCGACTGCAGAAAGTGCACCACTTGCGCTCACGCGAAAGGACGTTCGCGAATTTTGTGCACCGTTTCGAACCCACAGCGAACAGACGCTAAGATCCGCAAGCCAGCTCTCGATCGCAACTTGATCGGCAAGCGCTCGCTGCCCCGAGACCATTTCATTGAGGCTTGCCAACGTAACTGCACCGGCCGCGGCCCGCGTGCTCTTGCGAATCGGCATCGCCGGAATGACAACGTTGACAGGCCGGCCTGGGTCAAATTGAATGCGCGCAACGCCGTCTGCATCGAGTTCGGCATCAATGCCTTTGTCGCCAGGAGCCCACGCGCGCTTTACGTTAATCGTGGCGCCTCCAAGGGCGGAACCGGTTGGGTCGGTAACTCTAAGATAAACTCGGTTATTGGTGTTCTCGACAAGACCACCCTCGAGCTCGGTTACCGCAGAAACTGCAATGGCGTTCTCACTAAGCAGGACCGAAGCGCTTGCTTGTACTCGGTCCCCAGCTGGGTCAATCGCCGAGATGTATGCACGTAGATTGCAGGTGCCGCGCAAGTCGGCAGGGATTTTGGGCAGCACGAGCGCAAACTCGCCATTGGCGCCGGTCTTGGCCTCTCGTGGCAACTCGCCCCCATCAATCCAAGAGGTCGGTGGGGGCCAAGCGCCAGACGTGCTCCAAGAAATCTCGAGTCGCGCCCCCGCAACCGGGGCGCCAGAGCTGTACACAACGGCACCTCGCACCGAAGGAGTATCACCCGACTGATAAAAACTCTTATCGCTTGCGCTATCGACTCGAAAGCGGGGCAAGACGAATGGTTCAACTAAAAACGTCGTGCTCTGCGAGTCTTCTCCGGAACGCCAAGCAACCGTCCAAGTCCCCTCGGCCGCATCCTCGGCCAGAGGAAAGTCCCCCGCAACCACGCCCCACTCTTTTGCTGGAGCCTTTTCTTCGAGTAAGACTTCTCCCGATGGATCGGTAACAATCCAAGAACCGGGGCGATTGTCAATCGGACTAAGGTCGCTTGCCCGAAGTGCCAATGCGCGAAACTGCACGGTATTGCCTGGCTCGTAGAGCGGGCGATCCGTCAACATGTGAATGCGGGCCGGTGCGTACAGCGGCAGTTTCATATCTACAACGCTAGGGCCAATCTTCGAGATGGTCTTGGTTCGCAAGAGGTAGTCGCCGTCATCGACTTGCGGTAATACAACCGTTGCTCGCTTGCTCTCGTCGAGCTGCTCCCACTTGCCTTTAATTGGCAGTGGCGTTTGGCTTCCCGCTGCATCGACGAGAAAGAACGATGCTTTGTACTTCTCGATCGGAATGCGCAACGCTTCGTCGGCCTTGGCAGTTGTGTAGAGCGCCTCAAGCGAAACCTCAACATTGCCATCACCGCTGCGTTTGAGTTCGCGCCCCCAAACCGAGACGATTTGCTTTGGCGAGCCTACAGGGCACTCGGGAACTTTAAAGCCATACGAGGCGTAAGCCTTGTCGCAATAGCCCGAAGGCATAAACCAATAAATCGCTGCTCCAATGAGCACCACGATCGGAACCACCACTGCAATTCGATTCTTCATCTTCCCCTCCCGGTAGCGCGTACGCTCAGAGGGGTAGCGTAATCGAAAAGGTTAGCCTGCGTGTTAAGATGAAGCGGCATGCGCAACCTAGGTACGTTCTTGCTGCTCTTTGGGTCTATTGCTTTTGCAGACTCGGGTTGTGGAGATTCAACAGCTGGCACTTCCGACGCCGCTCAAGTCATCGATGGCAGCATTCGACCTGATGCTGCCTCGAATGTGGTGGACGCTGCAGGACAACAACCAAGCGATGCACGTATAGGCCCCGACGCAGTTCCCAATGCCACAATGAGTTTCTTCGTAACGAGCACAGGTAGCGGCGCTGCAGGCGGAGATCTTGGTGGTCTCGATGGCGCCGACGCCACATGCCAAAATTTGGCGACCAATGGCGGCGCGGGCGCACGCACTTGGCATGCGTATCTCTCGACGGGTGCCACCGGGCCAGGGTCAGCGGTCGATGCAAAAGATCGCATTGGGTCGGGCCCTTGGTTTAACCAAGGGGGAACGATGGTCGCATCCAGTGTTGCCGACCTGCACGCAAACGGCATTCTCGGCACTCTAATGTTCGACGAGCTTGGCGCCCTTGTTCCCGGCAACGAGCATGATGCGTTAACCGGAACTGCCGGCGATGGCACCCTTAGCAGCGATAGCGAGACTTGCGACAACTGGACCAATAGCACCGTCAACAGCCAAGCCCAAGTTGGCCACACCGACACAGAAACCGGCGATGGCGAAAGCTGGAATAGCCAGCACAGCGGCTCGTGCGATGAAGCATCGCTCAACGGCAACGCGGGAACCGGTCGGCTCTACTGCTTCGCCATCGACTAGCACCGCGCAGCGTTTACGAAGCGGAGTTACAGCAGCGGCGAGACGAGGCGAGCAAAGCTCTGGCCCAGCCTGCGAAGCCGACTGTACTGCGCCACCATTGCGGCCGTTACCTCTACGGCGCTTTCGAGATCCTTCTCAAAGGCCTCGACCAATTGTTCGCAAACATCTGCGCTGTAGCAGGCAACGCCAACTTCAAAGTTGAGGCGAAAGCTGCGGTTGTCGACATTCGCCGTGCCTACAAGTGCCAGCATCTCGTCAACCACAAGCGTCTTGGCGTGCACCATGCGCGGGCCGTATTCGAAGATCCGCACACCAACGTCGAGTAGCCCCGGATAGTAGGAGCGCGAGGCTGCACCAATGATCTTGAGATCGTTCTCTCGTGGAACCAAAATGCGAACGTCGGCACCGCGAAGCGCGGCTGCATTAAGTGCATCGCAAATCGTCGGGTCGGGAACGAAGTACGGAGTTGTTATGTAGACCCGTTTTACCGAAGCGAAGAGACTCGCAGCAATAAGCTTGTGAATTGCATTGCGGCTCTCATCGGGGCCCGAAGAAACAACTTGCACAGAGCGCTCGTATTGCTTCGCTTCGGTCTCCACCGGAAAGAATTCTACTCCCTCAAGAATCTCTCCGGTCGAGTCGTACCATCCCTCGTTAAAGACCATCTGAAGGCCTCTGACAGCGGGCCCATCAAGCCGAACATGCGTGTCTCGCCACGAGTGTTCACCTGAGAATTCTTCGGAGTGAACGTCGGTGATGTTCATGCCGCCGCTGTAGCCAATTCGACCATCGACAACGACGATCTTTCGGTGGGTGCGAAAGTTCCCTGTGCGTCTTCGCATGGCCAATCGATTGAAGTGCGTGACAAGGCCGCCAGCCGCAATCAGCGGCTTCCAAAAGCGCTTATTGGCCTTGGCCGAACCCACGCCATCAAGGTGCAAACGCACGGCAACGCCGCGAGCAGCGCTCTTGACGAGTGCATCACGCAATCGAGTACCGATCGAATCTGGCTCCCAGATGTAGTACTCCATGTTGATGTGGTGGCTCGCCTTGCCGATGTCCTCGATCATGCGCCCGTAGGTTTCGTTGCCCGAAAACATGAGCTGTAGATTTGCTGCTCGCTTGTGCGCAGAAACACCAAGCGCGCCAATGTTCATCGCCACAAGAAACGCGATTTCAGCTTCGTGTTCCTGAGAGCCATCGTGAGTCGAGCTTGAGAGGGCTTCTCGCACGGCCTGTTGTGCCTGCGCACGACGCCGCTTCTTGCGATCAAATCGGCGCGGCCCCAAGAAGTAGTAAACCGCAAAGCCAACAATGGGAAGAAAGCCCAGAGTGAGCACCCATGAAATCGTAGACGCGGGGGAGCGCCTCTCGGAAACCACATAGACCGAGAAGATAACTGCCCAAATCGCAAGGGCAGAAAGTATCAGCGAGAGCCAATCGGCGATCATGGGCGAAGTACCTCTGTATCCAAAGCCCTAGCTAGATTCCGCAAAACACGTCTTCTAGCGAGCAAAGGATACCAGAGTTGGTGTTTTACTTAGCTAGAGCCTTCATGACGCCATGCAAAGCGTCGTGGGTGGCGGCGAGTTCGGTTTGTATGGATGCTTTCTTTTGACGGCAAGCGGCGGACACTCCTTCGACCTTCTCGGAAAGCGTCTTTGCTGCGGCTGCGTAGGCAATCGCCTGGTCGCGCTGCGCTTTGTGCTCGCCAACGCCTTTTGCGAGAGTCGTCCACTTGCCAACTTTTGCGCAACCAGTCGTGCTGCGAAGCGAGTCGTTCTCTTCGTGCCACACCTTGGCGAACGAATCGTGAAACGCGGTAACTTGGGCAGGCAAGTTTGCGTGCATGCTCTTGTGCGCTTCATCGCCACCATGGCCTTCGCCGTGATGACCTTTCATAGCGCCATCATGGCCTTTCATTCCGCCATGGTCTTCGACCTTGGGATGCCCTTTTGGCAAGGTGTCGTGGCCCTTCATGCCGTGGCCTTTCATGCCGTGGCCTTTCATGCCGTGGCCTTTCATGCCGTGGCCCTCTACTGGCGGGTGCCCTTCCGGAAGCGAGTGGTAGCCCTTCTGCCCGTGCTCGCACGACTTGCCAGCCGAATCGCCACTGTCTTTAACCGTGTGATGATAGTGATGCACGGTGCATGCGGAGAGCAGGAGACCTGTGCCAAATACAATTGAAGCGAGTAGTTTGTTCATCGCGTAACCCTTTGCTGGAAGTTGCGGCCAGCAGACCAGATTTGTGGCCTACGATCCAGCTAAGCTGCCCACAGGGTGTCTGTTAACGAAGCCAACGAAATCGCAAATCGCATCGGCGAGATACAAGATTCCATCGCCGATGCCGCTCGTGCTGCAGGTCGCGCCCCGGGTGATGTCACCCTCTTGGCGGTGAGCAAAAAGCAAAGCGCCGAGCGAGTCCGTGCTGCCTATGATGCCGGTCTGCGAGCTTTTGGCGAAAACTACGTGCAAGGGCTAGAGGAGCAAGCGGCGCTCTTGCCAGCCGATGCGCAGTGGCACTTCATTGGCCACCTGCAGAGCAAGAAAGCCAAGCGCGTTGCCGGTGTCGCCTTGGTGCACAGCGTCGATTCGCTAAAACTCGCAAGCAAACTCGCAAGCGCAGCCGAACTCCTCGGTCGGCCACTGCCCTGTCTTCTAAACATCAATATCTCCAACGAGGACAGCAAGTCGGGAATCGTTCCCGACCAAGCCCTGCCCCTCTTAGAACTCGTGGCCGCCCTGCCACACATCCGCGTTCAAGGCTTTATGTGCATTCCAAGCCCCGACGAAGAGCCGCGGCACGCCTTCAGCCGCCTGCGTGAATTGCGCGATCAAGCGCAGCGCGCGTCGGGCCTTCCGCTGCCCGAACTCTCGATGGGAATGAGCGGAGACTTTGCCGATGCCATCGCCGAGGGGTCGACCATCGTTCGCGTTGGAACGGCAATCTTCGGTCCCCGCAACCTTCCGTAACAGGCTCGCGACTTAGTGCGGGAATAGCACGTCACGGATCTTGTCAAAGAGCGGGTACTCCTTGGCATCGATGCCGTCCACCCGAATCGAGTCGTTGAAGTAGCGCATGAATCGCGCGCGTTCCAATAGGTTCTCAGGCAACACTGCCCCCAACACCTCCAGGTGATGGTCCAAGCTCTCTCGCTCAGCCTTGCCAGCTTCCAGCAGCGCATCAGACTCGGGCTCGGCAACACCAAACTCCGTCGCGAAGAATTCGTGAAAGCGCGCGAGCTCTGCTTTGCTCGTTTGACCATCCACACCAATGACGGCGGCCGCAACACAGGCAAAGGAGTTGCGAAGAAGGGAAAGTTGCGGATTGTTTTGCATATCTGCCCACAAGCCTAATTGAGAAGCTCTCCTGGGGCCACGTCAGATTCGCTTCGGTTCGCGACCGGGATTCATCAACGAACCAGGCACGCAGCCTATGCAAAAAACGAACCCGTGATGAATCCCAAATGGCGGCTATTGTTGCGCAGAGCGGCTCTATTTGGCAGATTTTGCGACGGAGCTAAGAACTGTTCTTGGTCGTAACGATTGGAAGCCGTGCGTACTGCACGGCGCCGCTCGAGCCACAGCGCAGCTCGCCTTCACCCAAGAATCCACTTCAAGGAGGAATTGTTGCCCATCTCTGGCTGTTACGAGATGAATAGCCGTGCACAGCAATCTAGTTTTTATAAGCCTCACTCTTAGTGCAGTGCTCGCAGCGTGCGGTGCTCGGCAAACGCCATGTCCTGCACAGACTCAATGTCCAGTTGCGGAGAAGACCGCAGTGGTAGGTCCCCCCATCCCCATAGTCGAAGAAGCGCCCGCAGAGCCCGAGCCAAAGCTCACACTGCAAGCCGTCGACTTTGCTGCCCTACCAGGTTGGAAAGAAGATGCCGTCGGCGAGGCGCTGCCCGCACTTCGAAAATCATGTCGGCGCCTGGCAAAGAAGAACGATGCGCAGCTTGTTGGGCGCGATGAGATTGGTGGAACCGCAGGCCAATGGCGCAAGGCTTGCGACGCTGCCAGCAAAGTTGATGCAAAAGATACCGAAGCAGCGAGAACGTATTTCGAAACGCATTTTCGACCGTTCTTGGCGATGAATCATGACGAGCCTGAAGGAGGCTTCACGGGCTACTACGAAGCATCCTTGCGCGGTTCACGCACCCGAGGCGGCAAGTACCAAAACCCGCTCTACAAGCGTCCAGCAGATCTGGTGATGGTCAACATGCGCAACTTTACCGCGAATCCTTCGCGCCGACGCATTGCTGGCCGCGTTGTAAACGGCCTTCTGCGCCCCTACGAGACACGAAAGCAAATTCGCACAGGCGCCTTAAAAGGCAAGAAGCTCGAACTTATTTGGATCGACGACAAGGTCGACGGCTTCTTTACCCAGATTCAAGGTTCGGGGCTTGTGAAACTCGATGACGGAAAATCCATGCGCATCGGATACGCGGGACAGAATGGCCACAGCTACACAGCCATTGGCCGAGAGCTTGTTCGCGATGGTCACATCACTCGCGCGGAAATGAGCATGCAAGCAATTCGAACATGGCTTGCCAACAACCCAAAGAGTGCCGACGAAATGATGGATCGCAATCAAGCCTACGTCTTCTTCACCGAGCTCTCGGGCAATGGACCGGTTGGCTCACAAAACGTCGAACTCACCCCCGAGCGCTCGGCCGCAATCGATCGCAACTTCATTCCGCAAAGCGCGCCGCTCTTTATCGACACCACGGTGCCGACAGAAGATGGCAGCGGCGAAACCACGTTTCAACAGCTCGTCATCGCTCAAGACAGCGGCGGCGCAATCCGCGGCCCGGTGCGAGCCGATATCTTTTGGGGCGCAAGCGATCGCGGAGCGTCCATTGCCGGGCGACTTAAAAGTCGGGGACGATACTATTTGCTGCTACCGGTGTCTGTTGCGGCAGACCACAGCAAGTTGCCCTAAGCACTGCTACACTGGGCCTCCGCCGCACATGGATGCGGCCTAGGAGACTCAATGAAGACTCACAAGATCGTATTTACTGTCGCGTTACTCGCCGGTCTCGGCACCGCATGCGGCGGCTCGAACAATGGCAAATTAAACCGCCGGGTAAGCGAAGCACACCTTGGGCCTGTAAGCGCAGCTGAACGCTCTGCCGAAGCCGAGGCCCAGCGAGAGTTTTTCTTGGCCGAATGGCAGGTTGCCTTCACCGAGAGCCAGCTTCGCACCGCAAAGCTCGACATAGACGTCGCCAAGAATAAACTCGCCAGCACCAAGCTCGACATAAAAAATGCCAAGCTAAAAATCGCAGCGGCCGAAGAGTCAAGCGACCAAAAGGCGCTTGCCGAAGCACGGCAAGCAGAGAAGGTCGCAACGCTGCAAATCGAAGTGCACAAGCTTTCGATCGAACAGGCCAAGCAATCCAAGAAGTACCTTGAGAAACGCCTCACGCACGAGCAGCGAAGTCTGCGCAGCCGTGAAGCCAGCGTAGAGCTTGCGCGAGCAAAGAGCCTGCAAGCGGCCGGCATCCAGCCGCCAAACTTTGACGCGAAAAAGTATAAAGCGCAGCACACCGAGCGAGTCGCAAGCGAAAAGGCCGCAAAGGCCGCTGTGGACAGCGAGAAGGCCAAACTCACAGCCGTCGACAAACAGCTACTCGCTGCGCAAAACGCCGTCGCAACTGCAGAGGGCAGCCCGGTGAAAGAGTTTGTTCCCGAGCCGAGCAAGCCGATGCAACCTCTCGAAGGTGACCCACAGACGGAAGAGCCTCTGACGACCGAAGAGCCTGCCGAAGAGCCAACTGAAGAGCCGCAGCCAACCGAAGAACCGCAGCCAACCGATGCGCCGACGGAAGAGGCTCCGAGCGAAGAAGGCGCACCAGCCGCTAAAGCTCCTCCTAAGAACAATCCTAACGCCGCTGCAGCTGAGAAAACACCAGTCCAGCCATCCACGGAGCCACAATCATGAGATCCACGCAATGTCGTTCCACGCAAAGTAGTTCCACGCAAAGTAGTTCCATGCAACGTAGTTCCACGCAACGTCCCCTCATCGCGCTCTTCATCATGAGCATGGCTGTCGCTTCAATGGGCGCAGCGGGCTGTGGTGGCGCACAACCTACGATTAAACACCGCCTGCCAATGGAGATGATTGCGCCAGCGCCGGCAGAATCGCGAGTGCCTGTCGCAGAGGCATATCGCGCCCACTATCAAGCACAGCTAGAGGTCGATCATCTGCAGTTTCAGATAACCGATATCAACTACGAGCTTAAGATTGCGCACGCGGAAAAGGCGCAACGCAAGCAGGCGCAAAAAGTCGCCAAGCTGCAAGGCAAACGAAGCGCCGCATTCTTTAAAGCTGATTTGGTGAAAGCTGCTGACAAACTTGTCAACGGAATGAAGAAAAGCCAGCAGTCTGAAGGTGAGCACATTCGGTACATCAAGGCACAACGTACGTATCTAAAGCGTCAGTTGACCTACGCAAAACTTGCTCTTGTCCAAGCCGAAGCAACCTTCGAACTTGCCAAGGCACGATTAGCTAAAGAACGAGAAACAGTGCCCAAAGGCTTCAAACTCGCTCAATTCGTGGACCAAGAGAAGAAGGCAAAAGCGAAAGCACAAGCAAAAGCGCAGAGTGCCAAGAGTGCGCTAGCGAATGCAAAGACTCGCGAACAGGCTTGGAAGAACGCGGCGAAGTGATCCGCTGCCAAGACCGGGCTATACTCCTCGGCTATGGGAGATGAGAGGCTGGGGCATCGTTCTCAGCTAGGTCAGTACATCTTGGGAGAACGCCTTGCCGCTGGTGGCATGGCGGAAATTTTCCATGCCAGTTGCCTAACGCCTGGCCGCTTCGATCGGCCGATCGTGCTCAAGCGAATGCACAAGCATCTCGCAGAGAACCGCGACTTTGTGAGCATGTTCGTGGACGAAGCGCGTATCTCGACGCGCCTAGATCACCCTAACATTGTTCAGCTCTTCGACTTCCAAGCCAACTCGGATGGGCTCTACATTATCCTCGAATACATCGAGGGCCCCGATCTTCTAAGCCTCCTCAAAGGAGCCGCCCGCCGACGCACGATGATGCCGCCCGAGATTGCGGTCTACATCACCTGCCACATGTTGGAGGCGCTCGACTATGCCCACAGCATGGAAATCAATGGCCGGCAGATGGGTGTTGTGCATCGAGATGTATCGCCCGGAAATGTTCTGATCTCCAAGCACGGACGCGTCAAGCTTGCCGATTTTGGAATCGCACGAGCCAACGATCGACAACGAGAAACCGAGACGGGGACACTTAAAGGCAAATACGGTTACATGTCCCCAGAGCAAATCGAGGCCAAACATCTCGATGGTCGCTCAGACATTTTCTCATCGGCAATCGTCTTGGCCGAGTTGCTCATGTCAAAGAGGCTCTTTCGAGCAACCAATCAACTCGACGTTCTTCTCATGGTGCGCAGCGGAGACCTGGGCAGACTTGAAGCCAACGGCCAACACATTGAAGCGAGCTTGATGGCGATTATTCGCAAGGCCCTTGCCCGCGATCGCGATGAGCGATTTTCTACGGCCGGTGAGTTTCGCGACGCACTGGCAGAGTGGCTGGCTGCAGGCAAGCTGCGGATGAGCACCAGCATTCTCAAGTCGTACATTCGAGAGCTTACAAACGAAGGCTACATAAAACCTGCAAGCCAGGGCGAGGGAACCGGTTCTCTCACCATGAGTGGTACCAATACCCGCGCCCTCTCGCTTGCCGCCCGAGGCGCCGCAGCGCTTGGGCGAGAGATGTTCGACGTTGGCACGATGAGTTCCATCGATCTAACTCTTGGCGCTGCGGGAGTCACAGTCATCACCAGCCGCCCGGAAGTTCTTCAGGAAATTGACGACGAGTACGAAGACGTCACGATCGAAACGCCATTGGAAGCCGGGGAAGCCCTCGATTGCGGCCACGGAGAGCTTGGCTTCCTACTCCCACTCGACTTGATTGGAGCCATTGCCGCTGAATGTCGCACGGGCCTACTCACTCTCGAACGGGACGAAGTAAATAAGCAGGCGTACTTTGTAGATGGTCACCCGATCTTCGTGGCATCCAATGAGCCTCAGGAGCGATTTGGCCAATTCCTTGTGAGGCGCGAGCTCATTACTGCAGAGCAATTGGATCGCGCAATTGCGACCATGCCGCACTTTGGCGGCAAGCTCGGCCAAGCACTGGTTGGCTTGCACCTTCTAAAGCCGGTCGACGCTGTACACCTTCTCGCCGAACAAGTCTCAGAGAAACTCCTACGAAGCTGCGACTGGGACCACGGGCGCTACGTTTGGCAAGAAGGCCAAGAGAACCCACACGACACGGTCGCACTGCACCTTAGCAGTTACAGAATTGTCGCGCGCGGCGTACAGCTGATACCGGCTACACGTCTCGAGGAGTGGATTCACATGCGCCGCGACTCAAAGCCAAACCTCGCACAATACGCGCCATACGATGCCTATGGTCTTGGGCCATCCCTCACCAAACGCATCTCTTCCTTAAACGGTCAACGCACGCTTGGGGCATTGATGGATTCGGCATCAAAGAAGAGCGCACGAGTGATTAGTGCGGCGGTCTATGCGATCATCGCCACGCAAAAGCCATGAGCCAAACGCCGACGACGCGACCTGTGCCAACCGAAGAACGAATTTCTGCAGTAATTACTGGAGCGAGCCAGGGCATCGGCGAAGCAATTGCCCTCGCGTTTGCAAAAGAGCCAGGGGCTAGGCTCTGGCTTGTCGCTCGCAATGCCCGTGCCCTGCAAGACGTAGCTGCCCGCTGCACAGCACTCGGCGCCCACGCAAAAGCCCTGCCTTGCGATCTCACCGACGCAGCCTCGGTCGACGGCTTGGCAAACGCTCTCGAAGCCAGCGACGCGCAGCCAACCCTCCTCATCAACAACGCCGGCCGCTTTGCGCAACACGACCTCTTCTCGACGACCGTCGATGAGTTTCGCGATGTACTCGATGCAAATCTTGTCAGTGCGTTTCTTATGACCCAGGCTCTCGCTCCGGCCATGATGAAGCGCAGGGCCGGCACGATCATTTTTATGGGCTCGGTCGCGAGCAAGCGAGGCTTTGCTGATTCGGCGACCTACACCGCTGCCAAGCACGGGCTCTTGGGGTTTGCTCGCTCGGTCCGCCTGGCGACGCAAGATGCGGGTATCCGCGTCTCCACCATCATGCCCGGTGCCACCGACTCACCAAGCTGGAAGGGAACCTCGGTCCCAAAAAGCCGGCTTATGCCCGCCGAAGACATAGCGCAAAGCGTGCTCGCAATCGCCAAGCTAAGCAGCGGGACGGTGGTGGAAGAAATCGTGCTGCGCCCCATCGCCGGCGACTTGTAGCCTAGCCTTCGACCGATACCAGCTTGTCTACGATAGGCTGGCCCAAAGCGCGCTTGGTCGCTTCCTCCGCCGCTGCCATCGCGAGCACACCGCGATCGAGGTGGAATGGATTGGCTCTTGGCAACTCGGTAATTTGAAGACTCACCATCGATTCGCGACTGGGAATCTGCAGAGCCTTGCTACCAGCGCGACGCCAGGGAGAGCGAGAGGCGATGTGATGGTAGAAAATGCGCTCGTTCGAACTCATGCCGTCCAAGCCAGGACGATCGGCGATGCCGCCATCCGAGAGTAGGCACCCTTCCCGCTTTACCGGATGAAAGAGCACCGGAAGCGCGCACGAGGCGAGGATGGCGCTGGCCAGGTCACCTTCGTCAAGTACCAGAGTTTTTCTTACCCGAAGATCATAGACTGAGATGGCCACTGGAGCGCGGCACTCGGCAAAGCTCGGGACCGGAAGAAGCTCGTCAAGTTTGCTGCGAAAGAGCCGCCCGCCCAACAAGCCAAAGCCCGGCTTGGGATCCCAAAAGTCGCTGCGCTTAAGCGCAGCAAGCTCGTCGCCAAGTTTGTTTGCAGAAAGCCCTGCGCCCCACAGGCCTGCGACCAGAGCGCCGGCACTGGAGCCAGACAAACTCTTAGGAGCCAAGCCTGACGACTCGAGAGCCTTAAGCATCCCGGTGTGCGCGAAGAAACTAAAGAAGCCCGACGACATCGCCAGTGAAAACGGCTCGGCCTCCAACCATTCGCCAAGGGTACGCTGCTGCATGGCGGCCTTGCTACCACACTGCGATCGGGCCAGCGCCATCGAATCCCGAGATGTCCTGGCGTCCCCGCGTTCGAGGCTGCGCCAAGGCAAAATCCATCGCGGCAGCCCCAGGCCTAGTCGTCTTGCCGAGCCTTGCTCCGGCCCTTCTTCACGTCCGAGCGCTTGCGCTTGCCATCGAGACGCCTGCGTACCGACGCCTTGGTCGGCCTGGTCGCGCGACGCTTCTTCGGCCGCACAAGTGCCTGCCGAATAATGACGGCAAGCTTGCTGCGGGCCTCTTCGCGATTGCGAACCTGGGTTCGGTGCTCGTCACAGGTCACCAAGAGTTCGCCCTTATCGGTAAGACGACTTTGCAGACGCACCAGCAAATAGGCATGGTTAATCTGCCCAAAGGCCGAGCTATCCTTGGGCACCCAGCGCAACTCCACCTTTGTCGCAACCTTGTTTACGTTTTGCCCGCCGGGCCCGGTCGACGTCACAAACGATTCGCGCAGCTCTCTCTCCGGTATCACGATTCGGTGGTTGATACGGATTTCTCTCATGGTCTACCTTCGCCCGAACGACCGTCCCAGCGCGGCCGCTTTTACCACGCCTCCGAGTACTTCTATGAAAAACCTCAAGCCAACCAACAAAGTCGCCACGCTCTCCACACGGTTCATGACTGGTCTTATGACCGCGGGTCTCATGACGGCCTGCGGGCCCTCGGGAACCGACGGTGATGGCAATGGCATTGGCGCAAGCGACGGCGGCAGCGGCGACGCGAGGCCAAGCTTTGACGCGCAAATCTTCGCAGATGCCTCGTGTGGTGCGCAGACCGCCGAAATCCCCCTTGTCGAGCTTGGCGATCCGCCAGACCTGCTCATCGTGCTCGACAAGAGCGGCTCCATGACGTTGCCTCCGGGCTTTCCCTTCACGCTTGGACCAAGCAAATGGGACATCATGGAAGATGCCATTGAGAACATTACCAATACCTACAATACCAACATTCGCTTTGGGCTCACCTCGTTCCCATCGGATAGCGACTTGTGTGGAGTCGACTCCGGTGCCGACGTTGCCATTACCTTGAGCAATGCTTCCGCGATCAATTCGTGGATGGGCAGCAACTCTCCCGACGGCAACACTCCAGCGCACCTCGCGCTTCAAAACGCCTCCAGCATTTACTCAGGAATCCCCGCCAACCCCGGCGGCCAGTACGTGCTCTTCGCAACCGATGGCGCCCCAAACTGTGGCGGCAACCCGGTGGACCCAGAAGCTGATAGCGCAAACGAGACTGTCGCCGCGGTTGCTGCACTAAGCGGCCAAGGCGTCGGCACCTTTGTCCTCGGCTTCGGAAGCGTGCTCGGCCTTGATACGGGTGTGCTCAACGATGCTGCGCAGGCCGGTGGCCACCCAAAACCTTCGGGACCGCCCTACTACTACCACGCCGATGACGCCCAGAGCCTGGACGCAGCGCTCATGGCAATTGCCGGCGGAATTGTCGTGCCAACCTGCTCGTTCGAAGTCACGGAAACGCCTCCCGATCCCGACCTCGTCACCGTCACCATTGAAGGGACGCCAATTCCCCGCGATGCCAGCCACACAAACGGCTGGGACTACCATCCAGACGCCAACACCATCACATTCTTCGGCGCAGCCTGCGACTCGGTACAAGAAGGTGAAACGAGTGTGAGTTTCGTCTTCGGTTGCCCCGGTCCCATCGTAGAGTAGGGGCGTGTCCCCATCCGCAGTACCCACGCCGGAGCAGCTCCTTGCGCTGGACCGGCTTCTTAGGCTCTCGCCTCACAATTCCTTTTTGGGCATGAAGCTCGAGTCCGCCAAGGAGAATCGAATTTCGGTCTCGCTGCCGATGAGCGAGAAGCTCGTTGGCAACACGTCCGAAGGCCTGCTTCACGGCGGCGTCGTTAGCTCGCTGCTCGACACAAGCGCAAGCTTGGCCGTCATGCTCAGGCTCGGCAAACTCATCCGCGTGGCAACCCTCGATATGCGTCTCGACTATCTTCGCTCGGCCAAAGCCGAAGGCACGCTTCACGCGCGCTCCTCGTGCTACCGACTCACCGACCAAATGGCCTTTGTACGAGGCGTGGCGTTTACCGTCGACGACGATGGCAACGAGGATAAAATCGCCAAAGCCGCGGCAAGCTTTCTTGTGATTCACCAGCAGCGAGTATCGTCATGAAGGTTCTACAAGCACTCGCCCAGGCGAAAGACGCAAACGCCCCGCAGTCTCTGCTTCAGCATTTTCCCTATGCCGAGGCGATTGGGATTAGCGCCGAGATCAAAGACGGCACGCTTGTAACCCACTTGGCCTTTGACCAACACATCATTGGTGACCTTGGGGCGGCGGCGCTGCAAGGAGGCGCCATTAGCACCCTGCTCGAGAGCACGGCCGTGTTGGCGCTGCTGTGGAACGTGGAGAAAATCCAGATGCCACAGCTGATGAATCATGCGGTCGAGTACCTAAGCTCGGGACGACCACTGCCAACCTATGCGCGCGCAGAAATCACTCGTCACGGCCACCAGATTGCCAACGTGCGAACCATTGCTTGGCAAGAAGATCCGCAGGCTCCGATCGCTGCAGCACACGCGCATTTCCTCTTGGTCCCCGAAGCCAAATGATAGCGAGCACCAAGCACCCCAAAATCGACAGTCGGACGTTTGCACTTGGAGATGGCAGCACAGGCGTTCTCTTGCTGCACGGCTACTCAAGCTCTCCGGCCATCGTGCGCCCCATGGGCGAGTACCTTGCAGACTGTGGCATGCGCGTTGTAGCCCCACTGCTTCCAGGCCACGGAACCAGCCCACAAGACCTTAACAAGCGCACCTGGCGCGAGCTTGCAGATGCCGCTGCAAACGAGCTCTATGCACTGCAGGCGCAATGCGACCATGTATTTGTTGGCGGCCTCTCGATGGGCGGGCTGCTCGCGCTTCACCTCGGCCAGCGCTGCACCGGCATTCACGGGCTCATTCCCATGGCAGCTGCGCTCTACGCGAAAAGTGCCATGCGCTACCTCCTGCCCTTCGTGCGTCACTTCGTAAGTACAATTCCTAAGAGCAAAGATCCGGGCATCAGCATCGAAGACCTCAGTTGCGCGCCTCTACTTTGGACCTACGATCGACAGGCCCTGCACTTCGTCGCCCAGCTTTTTGCCCTCATGGAAGACGTGCAACGCAACATGCACAAGCTCGAGCAACCGCTGCTAATTTTCCAAGGCGAGCACGACAAGACAGTGCCCATGAAGGCCGCTTGGGAAATTGCCGAGAAGTCGAGCAGTCGCGATACCGAGCTTGTCGTCCTTCCTCATTCCGGCCACTGCCTTACGATCGATGGCGAGCGGCAACAGGTTTTCGAGAAATCCGCCCAGTGGATTCGGCAACGCGCCTAAGCAGCCAAAGATAAGAACTATACCGACCCCAGCGAGCGTTCCCAAGCATGTGATGCGTAGCTTGAAAGTGCGGCCAGCGTTAGATCAAAGACGAGTGCGGCAATTGCAAGGTAGGCAAGCGGACACGGCATGATGAGAACGGCGAGCCCGCTTGGAAATGCGCAAAACAGCGCCGAGGTATGCGACCAGTCAAGACGCCCAGCAGTTGTCTTACGAGTCATCGCAACCACAAGCGGAATCGCGAGCAAGCCTGTCACAAACGCTCCAATGAGGGCCGAGCCTCCGGCAAGTCCAGCACCAATACGTCCACCAAAGGACTCATCGACCGAGCCGAGATGGTGCTGCGCGACGGCAAGGAGAAACATGGCCAGAACCACAACGGCGATCAAGCGAAGCTTGATCAGTGTCTCGACCATGACCACCAGTGACAATCGTTCTTGCACCCTTTGCCAATGAGCAAAGTCGGGTCCAAATTGCTTTGCGGTAAGTCCTCGATTTGCTGTTGAGGGCCTGTGCGCCCAAGCAACGGGTGTGCTTCGTGGCACCGGTTCTGGGCAACACCAAGCCATATTCTTGGTCGTGGCCAATCATAATTGGCGTATGATCAGCTAGTTTCTTGACGCGGCGCGCAATGTCGCGTTACCTGGGGCTTCTCGACGCCGGCCAGACCGGGTCTGCCGATTCCGCGACTTCGGCGTTTTGCGGGAAGCGCTCCCAAGCTTCACAACTCACTGATTTCTCTAACTCGATTTTCATTTCCCCACGATGCGAGCCCCCATTCAACTTGGCACGATTTTCGGATCAATTTCACGTGTGCCACCACACAAAAATTCCGACGACACTAACGACGCCGACGATCGGCGCTCGGAAGCTCGGACTGGTGAGCGCATTCCCGTCCAGTTCTTTGATGGCCACGAGCAACTCGGCCACCAGGGCACGCTAATCAACGGCTCCAATGGCGGAGCGTTCATCGAAACACATAAGACGCTGCCGCTGCTCACCAAACTCCGCATCGAGGGCCCTGGCATTACCTGCCAGGCCGTAGTGTGCCGAGTGCACTGGCTTGGCCCCGAAGAGCGCGCGTCCCGCAGCGGCGGCATGGCAGTTCGGCTGCTTTCGCGCAAAGAGCACGACTTGGGCACGGTATTACCGTTTACCCAGTCCAAAGCGGCAAAGTAGGCCAAGGTGTAGGCTGGCCGCCCATGTGGTGGCAAAGCTTCTTCGACGAGACGTATTTGGAGCTTTGGGCGCATCTGCACCCCAAGGCGCAGTGTGAGGACGAAGCCGAACAGCTGATATCACTGCTTGAGCTCTCGCCCGGCGACGCTGTTCTCGATGCTCCCTGCGGCTACGGCCGCATTAGCATCCCACTGGCCAATCGCGGCCTGCGAGTTACTGGCGTTGACTACTCGCCGCAGCTACTGCGACACGCTGCGGCACGTGAAGACTCAGAACAAATCGCAATTCCGATCCGGTGGATAGAAGAGGACCTTCGCACGGCCACTCTCCCGATTGGGCAAGATGCTGCCATCAACCTCTTTTCCAGCATGGGCTACGGCACAGAAGACGACGACTTGGCAACCCTGCAAACGATTCACGCCTCGCTAAAGCCCGGTGGGCGGCTCTTTATCGAGACCATGCACCGCGACGCCATCGTGCACTCCCGCGCGCTTGGCACGACCACCGGAATTCGCGGCCCCTCGGGAATCACGCTCCGTGAACGCAATACCTTTGAACCGGTCCGCGGGATTGTGGAAAGCACCTGGACATGGACAAGCCCAACCATTGCCGGCAGCCGGAAAAGCACAATTCGCATCTACTCGGTGACCGAACTTGTAGCTCTCGCTGAGCGAGCGGGTTTCACGAATATTCGCTGCACAGCGGGCCTGAGCGGCGAACCCCTGGGCGAGCACAATCTGCACGAGCGACTGGGCCTCATCGCTGTGGCCGGGCCTACAAGAGCGCAGCAAAACTAGCCCCGTTCTGGTGCGCAGCAGGGTTGTCGAAGTGTCCCAAGACTGCGTACTCTCTGCGTTCTTCTGGCAACAGAGAAACCCGCGGAGAAAGAGAAACTCAGTATGAACAAGCCCATTAGACGTGTAGCCGTTATCGGCTCCGGTGTTATGGGAGCCGGCATTGCCGCTCACATTGCAAACGCCGGCCTCCCCGTCCTCCTCCTCGACATCGTTCCATCCGGCGTCGCCAAAGACGCCGGGGCAAACGCTCGCAATGCCATTGCCGCAGGCTCGGTAAAAGCCCTGCTCAAAAGCAAGCCAGCAGCGCTCTTCAACAAGAGCCACGCTCAGCTCATCGAAATCGGCAATATCGACGACGACCTAGAGAAAGCCGCCGAGTGCGACCTGATCGTCGAAGCGATTATCGAACGACTCGACATCAAGCGCGGGCTGTTTAAGCGCCTCGAGCCAATGCTCGGCGACAGCATCCTCGCTTCCAACACCTCCGGCCTGCGCATCGTCGACATGCTCGAAGGCTTTAGCGAGGAGTTCAAGCAGAACTTTCTTGTGATGCACTTCTTCAACCCGCCGCGCTACATGAAGCTCCTCGAGCTCGTCGCTGCGAACGAGACCAGCAAAGAAACCGTAGAGCGCGTCGAGCACTTTGGCAAAGAAGAACTCGGAAAAGGCATCGTCTGGGCCAAGGACGAGCCAAACTTCGTCGCCAACCGCATCGGCACCCACTCGATGATGACCACGGTGCACCTCATGCTCGAAGAGGGTCTTGTGCCCGAAGACATCGACAACATGACCGGTGTTCCAATGGCGCACCCCAAGAGCGCAACCTTCCGCACAGCGGATATGGTCGGCCTCGACACCCTCGCTCACGTCGTCAACAACTGCTACGAAGTTCTCGTAGACGACGAAGACCGCGACGTCTTCAAGATGCCCGAGTTTCTCAAGGGAATGCTTGAGAAAAATCTCCTCGGTCGCAAGACCAAGGCCGGTATCTACCGCAAGACGAAAGACGGCATCGAGACCATCGATCTTAAGACTCTTGAGTTCCGTGCCAAAGGTGGCGACGAGAAGATCAAAGCCACCTGCAAGGCTCTTAGCAAGATCGAAGATCCTGGCCAGCGAATTTCCAAAACCGTCGCCAGCGAAGGCATGGTCGGCAAGTTCTCTTGGACGGTGATTTCTCGCAGCCTCGCCTACGCTGCACGCCGCGTCGGAGAAATCTGCGATGACGTCGCAGCCATCGATAAAGGCATGCGCTGGGGCTACAACTGGGATCTGGGACCGTTCCAGGTTTGGGATGCCCTTGGCTTTGCCGAGACGTACGACCGCATGGTTAAGGAGGGCATCGCCCTTCCCGACTCGGTCAAGCGCATGCGCGAATCTGGCGCAACGGGCTTTTACAAAGGCAACGAGATCTTCGACCTCAGCACAGGCATGTATGTCGCTGCTGCCGTCGACGAACGCGAAGCAAGTCTTCAAATCATGCGCCGCGGCGAAGCTGCAGTTCTCGCCAACAAAGGCGCTGAGGCATGGGATCTTGGCGACGGCGTTCTTGGAGTGACCTTCAAGACCAAGATGAACAGCATCGATGCTGACGTCATTGGTCTGCTTAACGAAGCGGTCGACAAAGCCGAGAGCGACTTCTCATCGATCCTTATCACCAACAAGGGCGATAACTTCTGCGTTGGCGCAAACCTCTTCCTCGTTGCAGGCGCTGCCGCGCAAAAGCAGTGGGACGACCTTCTCACCATGGTCAAAGGCATGCAGTCGACCATGCAGCGCCTCAAGTACTGCACGGTTCCAGTCGTCGCTGCCCCACACGGCATGACGCTCGGCGGTGGTCTCGAAGTTTGTATGGCGGCAGATGCTGTCCAAGCCGCAGCAGAGACCTACGCAGGCCTTGTCGAAGTTGGTGTTGGTCTGCTCCCCGGCGGCGCAGGCAACATGAACATGCTCTGGCGCGCCCTCGAGGGAATCCCTCAAGGGGCAGATGTCGATACCTCGGCAATCGTCGCTCAGGTCTTTAAAAATATCGCCATGGCAGCTGTCGCAACCTCTGGCAACGAAGCCAAAGAGTTTGGCTACTTCCGCCACACCGACGGGGTTTCTTTCGACCGTGCACGCCAGCTTTGGGAAGCCAAGCAGCGCTGCATCGGAATGGCCAATTCGGGCTACCACCCAGCCATCCCTCGCGCCTACCGTCTTCCTGGCGACAGTGGTATCGCAACCATCGGCATGCTCATCAGCAGCATGGTCGCAGGCGGCTACGCTTCCGAGCACGACGCACTTATCTCCGGAAAAGTTGCGGAAGTTCTCTGTGGCGGCAAAGGTGGTGCATCTCGCAAGGTCACCGAGCAAGAGATGCTCGATCTCGAAGCCGAGGCGTTCGTTTCTCTTTGCGGCGAGCCAAAAACGATGGCACGCATCCAGCACATGCTTATGAAGAATAAGCCCTTAAGAAACTAGGTGCCAACGATGTTTGACACCCAGTTTCTTCGCACTCAGCTGCGCGAGCACGTCACCTTACGCTTCCTTGCGGAAGCTCATTGGTGGTCTGTAAATAAGACCACCGGTGCAGAAACTAAGACCCCATAGAGAAAAGGACTTCAGAGTATGGGAAACGACAATCCAATTGTTATCGCCGACGCAGTGCGTTCGGCCGTAGGTAAGGCGCACAAGGGCACACTGGCCCTTAAGCGTCCCGACGAACTCGGCGGCGATGTGGTGCGCGCTCTTCTTGCGCGCAATCCACAGGTCAAGCCCGAGATGGTCGACGACATCAAGATCGGCTGCGCAATGCCCGAGGGTGATCAAGGCCTCAACGTCGCGCGCCTCATCGGTCTTCTTGCTGACATTCCGCAAGAAGCATCGGCGGTCACCGTCAATCGCTTCTGCTCAAGCGGGCTTCAGGCCATCGCCGATGCCGCTGGCGCTGTTGCTATCGGCTCCTGCGATGTTGTTGTCGCTGGCGGCGTCGAATCGATGACGTCGGTACCAATGACGGGCTTTCACCTAAGCGCCTCTCCGGAGCTTATGGATAAGATGCCTACGGCTCACACGCCAATGGGCATCACCGCCGAGAACGTCGCAAATAAATTTGGCATTACTCGCGAGGCGCAAGATGCCTTTGCGATGTCGAGCCAAATGAAGGCAAAAGCTGCGCAAGAGAACAACGTATTCAAGGACGAAATCGTCCCTGTTCGCGCTCTTCGCTACAAAGATGGCGAGCGCGTCTACTCGAACTTCGACAAAGACGAACTGCCACGACACGAGACCACCCTTGAAGGCTTGGGCAAACTCCGCCCTGCCTTCTCGATGACGGGCTCGGTAACGCCAGGCAACGCATCGCCTCTAAGCGATGGTGCTGCTGCGGCACTTGTTATGACGAAGGCAAAAGCTGACGAGCTTGGCATCAAGCCGCTCGGTATCTTTCGCCAATTTGTTACTGTAGGCGTCGACCCTGCCATCATGGGCATCGGTCCTCTCCCAGCCATTCAGAAGCTGCTCGCTAAGACCGGTCTGACGGTCGACGATATTGACCTCTTTGAGATTAACGAGGCATTTGCCAGCCAAGCTGTCTACTGCCAAAAAGAGTTGGGAATTCCCGACGAGAAACTAAACGTAAACGGTGGAGCCATTGCCCTTGGGCACCCATTAGGCTGTACGGGAGCGAAGCTCACGGCAACGGCTCTTCACGAATTGAAACGACGCGGTGGACGCTACGCCGTCGTTTCAATGTGTATCGGCGGCGGCATGGGAGCCGCAGCCCTTTTCGAAGCAGCGTAGGAAATATCGATGAGTCTCCCGAACCGAATTGAATACTGTGGTCACCTTCTTGGCGGCCAACCATCTGAATCTCAGTACAAGCAGCTCTCTGTTGAGGGCTATAAGACTGTGATCAGCTTCCGTCCTCTTGAGGAGCCTGGAGCTGAAAAGAGCAAGCTTCAAGCTGAAAGCGCTGGCATGAAGTTCGTCAACATCCCCGTCGCGGGTGCTGCCGACTTCACAAAAGAGAAAGCCAACGAATTCCAAGAAGCACTTGAGAAAGAAGAAGGCCCATTTGTGGTGCACTGCAAGTCCGGTGGACGTGTTGCAGCACTCTTCACCCTTAAACTCGGCTGGTGCGACAACAAGAGCGTCGACGAAGCCATGGCGGAGGGCGAGAAGATCGGCCTAGGTGGTCTCGACGCCACCATCCGCAAACTGCTCCGCTAACGACCAAGATTGCGCGCGGCTGTGGAACACTTCTCAGCCGCGCTGCGCTAACACGAGCACTGGTCGGTGCATTTGCGGTGCTTTCTCGCTCGCAATTGCTGCCACCTGCCCGTGTTTTTCTCGTGGCGCTAGCGCCCTGCGAGCGCCGACTTCGAAGCGCACGAAGCGCAATTCGCATCGAGGGCGTTGTCTCTCGAATTGAAAGCCGCCCAAGATCGCTCGGCAACATCTCGCTGCTTCAAGAGCGGAACTCGCTAGTTCGCTACGCGGTTTGTCTCTCGTACGTCTTGAACCCGCTCAAACCACGCTGCAACGCGCGGGCGTTTCATGATGTCCGCAAATGCTGGGAAGTCGCGGATGCAGGTGAGACAGCCCTGGGCCGCGATGTCGCCAACGCTGAGTTCATCGCCGCAGACAAAGCGCTGATCGCCCAGCCACTCTTCAAACTTGTCCATCTCGGCAGCGAGCATCTCTTTGGGTTTGCCACCGCCGCGCTTTGCCGAAATCTTCTTGGCAACCTGGTGCATGATGAGCGAGCCGCCACCGCGAACCACGGCGTTTTGCACAAAGCCAAAGTTCGACGTCCGGGCTACCACCTTGGCCGCCCGAGCGGCATCTCGCCAAGTTCCGTAGATCACAGCCGGCAAAACCTGCGCTAAGTCGTCATCGGTCCACTGCTCAATCATGTCCGACTTTGCCTTAGCGTCCCCAGAGGGTGTCAAGCTGGCATCGCGCTTCTCAAGGTAATTGAGAATCTCCGTCGAATCGGCAATGAACTCACCGTCGATCTGCAGCACCGGCACCTTGCGGCGCACGTTGCTGTCCAGTTCGGGCAGCTCTTTCTTGGTCATCGGATTGACCTCGACAGTCTCAAACCCAATGCCCTTGGCTTCAAGGGCGGCCCGGACCTTGTGGCAGAACGGGCAGAGTTCGAACTGGTAGAGCGTGGTGGTATGCACGTCGCGCTTTTGCCAAGAATCGTTTGGAAGCGCAAGCGGGAAGCGCAAGGTGGGAAAGGCTTGTCGGGGAATCGCCAAAAGGGGAATCACCCGAGAGAGAATCCAGCTGGAGCCCGATGCTAGGAATCGGGCCCTCAGCGGGCAAATGCTACATGGAGAAGCTACTCGACGTCTGAAGGCATTGCCTTGAGGCGCTTGAGAGCGGTGACCTTAACTTTGCTGCTTGCAGGCTTTGCAGCAACGTCCATCAACTCGCCAGGCTTGAATGGGTTTGGCACTCCAGTCCGAGCTGGACGAGCAGGCTTAACCACGGTGCTGATTTTCAGCAGACCAGGCAGTGTGAAGACGCCAGCACCATCTTTGGTGAGGTGACGTTCAATGGTGAGAGCGAGCTCCTCGAGCACGGCTTTAACCTCTTTAGGGCTAAGCTCAGTGTTGGTGGCAAGCTCGTTGATGAGAGTTGTTTTGTTCATCGCGGTTTCGATGGGCGTGATAGACATGCGGTTAGCCTAGCCTCATAATCCAAGTCTTGTGAGCGCCGAAAGCCCTGATATACAGCTTGAAGATGCTTCAAAGCCGAATTAGAGGAGATCTACACCGCGATTCCCCGTGGATCTGCGGTTCTGCAGCGGCGATTGGCGCGATTGGCGAGCCTGGTTTGCCCCGTTTTGCTGCCTCATAAGCCTCCCGTTGCTGCCTCATAAGCCTCCCGCTGCTGCCTGCATGCGGCGCGCGTGGCTGCCCGCGCGCCTGCATATGCCTCGCGTTACTGCCCGCGCGCCTCCGCAGGCTCGACGGCTACTCGAAGACGACGGTCTTGTTTCCGTAGACCGAGACGCGGTCCTGCAGGTGCCAGCGAATCGCCTGCGCAAGTACGAACTTCTCTAAGTCGCGCCCTTTGCGAATCAGATCGGGAACTGCATCGCGGTGCGAGCAGCGCGTAACGCCTTGTTCGATGATGGGCCCCTCATCAAGAGTCGCCGTCGCATAGTGCGCCGTCGCGCCAATAAGCTTCACGCCACGCTCGTGAGCGCGGTGGTACGGCTTGCTGCCAACAAACGCCGGCAAGAACGAGTGATGAATGTTGATGATGCGGTTTTTGTGCTGCGCCACAAACGAATCGCTGAGGATCTGCATATAGCGGGCGAGCACGACAAGGTCGATCTGATAGCTCTTGAGAAGTTCAAGTTCGACGGCCTCCTGCGCAGCCTTGGTTTCCCGAGTCTTTTGCACCAGGTGGTAGTCGATTCCAAACTGCTTTGCGGTCGCCTCAAGGTCTGGATGGTTGCTGATAATTAGCGCCAGATCACAATTGAGTTCGCCGCTTCGGTGCCGCAAGAGCAGATCGTAGAGGCAGTGGTCGTACTTCGAGACAAAGATCGCAACGCGTTTTTTCTGCTTGGCCTCAGCCACCTGCATATTCATCGAAAAACGCTCTGCAACCTCGTCCAGCGCCCGTGTGAGTGTTCCTCGATCCGTTGTCATCTCGGCCAAGTCGCACCGGATACGCTGGAAGAACAGCCCCTCGTCGCGATCCGTGTGTTGATCGGAGTCGAGAATGTTAACGCCGTGCCCCGCGAGCAACTGCGCAAGCCCCGCAACAATGCCGCGCCTATCGGGGCATGAGACCAGCAGAGTAATAAGCTGTTCTGCAGCGTTCGTAGTCATGCGATTAAGCATAGCAACCGCAGCTTCCGTCTTGCGCCGTGGACCCAGCATGAGAGAATTGCCTTAGATGAGCTGGGCGGTACGCATTAAACTTGGAGCGCTAGTATGCACAGCGACGTTGCTTGGTAGCTGCAGTCTGCTGTTTTCAGCCGACGATACGGGCAGCGAGGTGAACGACGACGCAGGCGGACGGATCGATGCAGCGACAATTGACGCCGGCCCTGTCTTTGACGGACCTCCGCCCGACGCAGCGCTTCCGCTTGCCACAAACCGCCTAATCCTCCGCTACTTCCTCGACGACGATCCCGGTGAGGACGTCGTGAGCGATATCAACGAGGAGCTTGTAAACGACCTTGAGCTTGCAAACGGATTACAAGTCACCGGCACTGAAGGACGGCGGGGCCTGCGATGGGAGACTGTGAATGACGTCGGGGTAGCCGAAACCCGTCTGGAATCGGGGCATGCCCTCCTCGCCCTCCAAGAGGCGCTTACCTTTACGTTCGAGTTTGTACTTCGAGTCGACGATGCAGGGTCGCAGAGTCCTTCGATCTTGTTTCTTCTTTCCACGGACGGAGCTGGCGAAGGCGACGCCGCCCTGCAGCTCCGAAATCCCGACGACGGCGGCTTCGTGGTGGATTTCGTCTTCGATGGAATCGTGATTCGGTCGTGGCCGGCGCCAAACCTCGGAGAACGCAGTGTGCTGCACTTCGTCTTTGACTCTCCGGCCTCCACCGAGATCAACCGATTGCGTCTGTACTCAAACGGCCTTCCGCTGTCGGCCGACAAGGAGTTCATATCCCTGGCCGAAGATGCTCGGTTTAAGTTTGATATCGACAGCCTCTTTGCGCTGGGAAACGCAGAATCGCCCGAGTCCCGCTCGCTGAGCGGCAAGATTTTCTATCTAGCGGTTTACGATGCAGCGCTGCCCGAAACTGTCATGACATCCCAGTCCGCGATTCTCATCAGCAACGACGACCAGCCACCGCCGATGCCGTAGCGCACACGATGCCGTAGTGCACACATGCCCGATGCTGTTGGCGCACTCGATGCCATAGTCGTGCACACCGTGCCGTAGCGCCTGCGAACGTTTTTCGCTTTTCTCGGAACCTCGCGCGCGAAGCGGTGTCTCTACGAGCAAGAACCAGCGACGAGTCACCCTAGCCCGCGTGCATATCTCGCGGTGCGCGGATGCGTTTTATCGACTTGCTCGCGCCTCACACCCCGCCAGGAGCTCGCCATGCGCATTCTCTCTCGTCCGGGCCTGTGGATGCTTTGCGTCTGCTCGCTAACCTTGCTCGCCTCACTTCCCTACTCCGTCTCAACTGCCAGTGCGCAGCCAAAGGCAAAGGAAGCCCCCAAAGCGACCAAGCGCGTTGTAAAGCGCGCTCCCAAGTCCAAAAGCGTACGCCAGTGCATGCACTTTTCGCAGAAGCTCGGCGGCGACGAAGAGAGTGTGGATCTAGCGCTTACCAGCAACTGCAAATTCGAAGTTGTGTGCACTCTCGAGTGGCAACTCAGCTGCTCGGACGACGACGGTACGGCGAGTTCAACTCCGAACACGCGCTCCACATCGATGCTCTTTGCCGAAGACTTTCGAATCAACGCATCGGCCGCGACGTGTGATGAAAGCTGGGAGGTTGGTGGCGTCAAATGGAACTGCGTTGCGGCCGACGAATAGTCGTCAAAGACTCAACCCTTTGCATCGTGCGGGTTTTCTTTTGCCCAAGCTCAGTTTCTTTTCTCTGAGTCCGGTTTCTCGCCGCCTTCACATGCATACAATGGGTTGCCATGACGCGCTTCGTTGGCATCGATTTTGGCACCACCAATAGCGCGATTGCGATCGCAAATGATGGCGAGGCGCCGCAGCTTGTTCCGTTTCCCCAACCTGGTGGCGACGTGGCCCAAACCTGGCGAACGGTTCTTTACTTCGAACCTTCGGAAGGTCCAACTCCAGACGTAAGTGCTGGAGCCATGGCAATTGGCCGCTACCTCGAAACGGGTGGCGATGGCCGTTTTATTCAAAGTGTGAAGTCGCACATGGCATCGCGGCTCTTTAGCAAAACGACGATTATTGGCCGCAACTACTCGCTCGAAGACTTGCTCGCCTCCTACCTGCTGCAAATGCGCAAAGCCTCGCCCGTCGACCTGGGCAATCGCGCCGTGGTTGGTCGGCCGGTGCGCTACTGGGGCGCAACCGAAGAGGCCGATGACGAGCGCGCCATTGCCCGCATGCGCAGCGGGCTTGCGCTCGCAGGCTTTGACGACGTCGTCTTTGAAAACGAACCCAATGCCGCTGCCGCAAAATACGGTGCGAGCCTCGAGCAAGAAGAACTCGTACTCATCGCCGACTTCGGCGGCGGAACCAGCGACTTCTGCCTGTTAAAAATGCGCCCCGGAAGTGCTGCAAGTGAGATTCTTGCAACCGGCGGTGTTGGCATTGGTGGCGATACCTTTGACGGCTGCATGATCGACTCGCTCGTTGCGCCCAAACTCGGCAAAGGCACAACCTACGGCGACGGCTTTGGCGCGCAGACCGCGGTGCCTCGCAGCTTGTACCTAAACCTGCGACGCTGGCATCACTTGGCGTTTCTCAAGTCGCGCACAACCATGGCACTGCTGCGGCGCATCGCCGGTGCTTCTGAGTATCCGGATCGCATTCACAGCTTTATCCATGTCGTCGAGAACGATCTTGGTCTGCCGCTCCACCAAGCGATCGAACGCGCAAAGGTTGGGCTCTCAAAAGCCGAAGAGGGCGCTCTCGACTTTCGCGATCCACCGATTTCAATTTCCGCACCGGTCTTGCGCAGCGAATTCGATGCGTGGATTACAAGCGATCTCGACAAAATCGACAGCGTGGTCGACGGCGTTCTAGCCGATGGCGGCGTCACGGCGGACCAGGTGCATCGAGTCTTCACAACCGGTGGATCATCCTTTGTTCCAGCGGTTCGAGCACGGCTAGAGCGTCGCTTCCCAGGTCGCCTGCGCGGTGGCGAGGAAATGACAAGCGTCGCACTAGGCTTGGCCGAACGCGCTCGCGAAATTTTCTCGTAGCACGCCTCCGTCCTCGTGAACCCCATTGGGTTCCGCCTGCGCACTTGGCGATTGCGGACGCCCATCTGCAGGTGAGAGAATTACTTCTGATGGGAATTCTTCGGAGTACGCCTTTCGCCCTTTCGCTTTTCTTCGCGCTCGCTGCCTGTGGCGGCGATGGGGACGGCACAAAAACAGTGGGTGATCTTCCTGACGCTGGCGGCCCGATTACGCCGCCTGCTGCCTCTTGCGCAGCTGGCGAAAACGCCACAGCCGAAGCATCCGAGCCCCAGCTTCTAACTTCCATCTCCGACCGCTGGCACGAGGGCTGGCTCGCGTCTCCAGCGATTGCCGACCTCGATGGCGATGGTACAGCCGAAATCGTTGTCGCTCGCGCAGATCGTCTTAGCGTTTGGCATTCCGATGGCACTCTGGTGTGGCAAGCCGAGGTTGACGGGCGAATCTGGACCTCACCCATCGTAGGTGATCTTCTGCCCGGGGCCGCCGGGCTCGAGACTGTGGTTGCAAGCCGCGATGCAATTTCACTTTACGACGCATCCGGAACTCTCATGCCGGGTTACCCATTCGAATGGCGCGACGAACTTCGCAGTTTGGCTGCGGCCGATATCGATGGCGATGGCAGGCTTGAAATTGTCGCCGTGACCAACAGTCGGCTTGAAGCAAATGGCAAACGCGACATCCTCTTTGCGATCGAAGCCGAGGGCGCCGAACCAATCGCGGGCTTTCCGCCAAACACCAGTGGCACTTCAGGTTGTGAAGACGCTTGCTACGTAACTGGTGGCTACGATCAAAACCTCGCACTTGGCGATGTAAACGGCGACGGCGCAGCAGACATCTTTGCCACCCAAGACAACGCCTATCTAAGCCTTCACGAAGGCGACGGCAAAGCCTTTCCTGCGGCAGCGTTTTTTGAAGATCGAAACTTTTTTCCAGGCATTCGGTTTCTTCACGACTACGACGAAGCCAAACAGGGATACGCCGACGACGAAGACTCGGCCAACCAAGCGCACTTCACAAACTCGGCCCCAGCCATTGCTGACGTCGATGGCGACGGCCAAGCCGACCTCGTGGTCTTGGGCTCGGTACAAAATGCTTCACAAGACGATCGCGAACGCGGCGTTGGGCTCTGGGTTCTGCACAACGATGGCACACGGCTCGCGGGTTGGGAGACGCCCTTTCATGCAGAAGGTTACTTAAGTGGGCTTTGGGATTTTGACGGGACCAACATGGTCGGAGCCACCAATCAAGTAAGTGTTGTCGACCTCGATCCGGCTCGAAACGGCCTTGAGATGGTCTTTGCAGGCTTTGACGGTCGAATCCACGCTGTCGATTCTAGCGCCAGCGAAATGTGGAACTATGGTTACACCGATGATCCCAGAGTGCTAACCGGTGGCGTCGCAGTCGCCGATCTGAGTGGCGATGGCAGCCCCGAAATTATCTTTGCGAGCTACTCGCCCGACGATGATAAGTCGCATCTCTTCATCCTGGGCGCCGGCGGCAGCGAGCAACACAAAATCGCCCTTCCCGACCGCGGTTCGATGGCCGTTCCAACCATTGCCGATGCCAATGGCGATGGCGTATTGGAGATTGCCTTGGCAATGAAAGCTGGCGAGGATGATCAGCCGCAGCTTATGCTCTTCTCCGTGCCAGGTTCTGGCGATGCGTGCCTGCTTTGGGCAACCGGCCGCGCAAACCTTCTTCGCAACGGCTTCGTTCCTCCGGCGCAGTAGTACCTCGCTCGGCACGAAAATTGAGAAGCTGGAAAGCCGCCTCGCATTCTGCTCAGGCTCGTGGATGCCGGCGCGATTGCCCTACAACGACGACCAAGCATTCGGGCATACCCAGTGCAAAAGGTCGTAATCAACAAGTGGTACGCTCCTGCGCACATGTCGAGGTTTTTACTGCTACTCGCGAGTGCGTCACTCGGTTCGGCTTGTGGCGGTGCGATTCCCTCCGAGCCTGCAAGTGGAGCGCTCCACCGCGACCTTGAGCGCATTGTCGAACTTGCGGATGCCGAAGGTTGGAGCATTGATCGTGTCGAAGTGGACGAGGCGCTGCCGACGGCACTTGAGTCGGTATGCCGCACAACTCACTCGACGCGAACGACCTTACTCGGCTGGCTCAACGCGCGCATCGAAGCGGAGGGCGGAGATGTTGTCGCCCTCTACAAAGCCCGCGGCAGCGACCTTGGCGAAGTAAGTAAACTTCTTACGTTCACTCGAATTCGCATGCTGCTCGTGGGCAGCATCAAAGCGGCAGACGCTGACTGCCCGTTTTGGATGGAGCCGAAGCAGGGCTTTGCCGGCCGACAAATTCTCGACGACCGGTGGTTTCTCTCGCTTGGCGGTGGCGGCCTAGGCATCGTCGAGCAACAAGGAGGCGACGCCGACCTTAACTTTGGCGGCGCCGGGCGACTGCTCATCGGCCGCGGCTTTGGGCGCCACGCAACGGTCCTAACCGGGCTTGAGTTTGGAGGCAGCGCTGCCTTTCCCAAAGATGAAGAAGGTCAGCGTGGCGACCTCACGGTCACCGCCGACGTTGTCATGCCACTTGTCTACCGACATCGACGCGTCAATAGCTTCTGGGAAGTTGAAGCGGGCTATGTTGCTCGCACCAACGAGAAGGAGTTTGACCCGTCTCATGGCTTTCGCATTGGTGTGGCCCTAGGGGCAAGTGCCTCGAGACGGCGCTGGGTCTTTCCCGGAGCGGCCTTTGGCGTCGCCTACGAGCGGCTTTCCGAGGACCAACCTCTGCACTTTATCAAGCTCGGCTTTCGAGTTGCCTTCGACGTTGTTCGATAACCCCATGCTCCTCCAAGCGCGCGCACTGCAAATTCCCAAGAGCGATGGACAATCGCCTCTGCCCGGCCCTATCGAGCTTTCTATAAACGCCGGCGATCGCATCACACTCACGGGCAACTCAGGCTCGGGCAAGAGTACTCTTTTGCGGTGCCTTGCAATGCTCGACGCTCGATCTACGGGAGGAATTTTCTATAAGAAGAATGCCATCGCCGGCGAGAAGGTCCCCGCCTACCGTCGTGCGGTTGTCTACGTGGCCCAGTCGCCAGCACGCTTTCCCATGAACGTCGACGAGTCTCTGCGCCGTGCCTTCTCGTTTTCAAGCAGCACAAACACCTTCGATCAAGAGCTTGCATACTCCCTACTCGAGCAACTCAAGCTACCAAAGGCGATTCTACGTCGGCCCCTCAACCAAGTTTCCGGTGGCGAAGCGCAGCGAGTTGCCTTGATTCGCGCATTGCTGCTTGAACCAACAATCCTCCTGCTTGACGAAATCACCAGTGCACTCGATGCCGAGACTGAGGCCTGTGTTGTCGAGACGCTTGCTCGCTGGTTTGATGTTGGCGATCGAGCGGGTATCGCAGTTACCCACGGCGCCGATATCTGGGGCAATGCAAGCAATCGGCGCATCATCATCAAAGATGGGCAAGCGATTGAGGAGACTCGCCCATGACCGCTATTGCCATCTCCAACCAAGGGCTCGCAATTGCCGGCGGCTTCGTCATTGTGGCTGGGCTTGTCTCGTTTGCCTTGCGCCTAGGCGTTGAGAAAAAGCTCTGGATTGCATCGGCTCGTACCATTGTGCAACTCGGTCTTCTAGGTCTTGTTCTTAAATGGGTATTCGAGCAGCGCGAGTGGTACTTGGTGACAGCGGTCCTGGCAAGCATGATTATCAATGCTGGCATCGCTGCTGTGCGCAGAACAGAGCGGCGCTTTGCAGGCATTTGGTCAAGTGGCCTCATCGCTGTGACCGTTAGCAGTGTCGTCACCACTGCTGTGGTGCTCACGTTGGTCGTAAACATTCGGCCCTGGTACGAGCCCCGCTACGCGATACCACTCCTTGGCATGGTGCTAGGTAATACTCTTACCGGCCTCTCACTCTGTCTCGACCGCGTGATGACCGACTTGGACGAGAAGCGAGACCAGGTCGAAGGCTGGCTCGCCCTTGGCGCCACTCGCTGGGAAGCCTGTCGCCCCTATGTTGGAGACGCGGTTCGAACCGGCATGATTCCCATCGTTAATTCGATGAGCGTTGTCGGCATCGTAAGTCTACCTGGCATGATGACCGGCCAGATTTTGGCGGGAGCATCTCCCGAAGAAGCAGTTCGCTATCAAATTGTCGTGATGTTCATGATCGCTGGTGCCACCAGCCTGGGAGCGCTTCTCGCGGGCCTACTCGCGTTTCGAAGGCTCGTCACGCCAAATCACCAACTCGACCATCATCGACTTCGCAAGGTTGAGTGATACCGTTGCCTCGTGTCTGGCTCACTCCCAATCTTGCAAACCCTCGAGACCATTCTAGCGCCTGCTGGTGGCGGCGTGCACGTCGTCTCAACTGGCCTTGAAGAGACGCTTGCTCTTCAGCAGGCGATCTACGGCGCCGGGTCCAAGGGTGAGATTGCCAGTTGCTGGCGAACCGCGCTTGAGAAGATTTCCAAGGCCAAGGTCGTGCTTCTCGGGGTACCCTCTGACACGGGCGCCGGCTTTGTTCGCGGCGCCAACCAAGGTCCCGCCCAGATTCGCAAGTCGCTACTTGCCGACCCATCCCACGTCGCACACGGAAGCGACGTTGTAGACGCAGGCGATGTGCGAGTTATTCCTCATCTGCTCAGCGAAGAGATGATTTCCGACGAGCAACGCTCGCGCTGCAGGCTTGCCCTGTACGGAGATGCTTCGCTGGATTTACCCGTGACACCTCTCGACCAATGCGCGTTGGCAATCGAGTTGATTCGCAAGCTCAATCCTAATGTCGTTCCCATTGCGATCGGTGGTGATCACAGTGTTGGTTGGCCGGCGTTTAAAACAGCATTCCAAGCGGCAACCGACCAAGGCAAGCACGTTGGTCTGCTCCATTTCGATGCCCATACCGACCTTCTCGAAGAGAGGCTTGGGGTGCGCTACTGCTTCGCCACCTGGGCGTACCACGCAAACGAGCTACTCAAGCGAGATGGCCGGCTTGTCCAAGTGGGCATTCGAGCGAGCGGCAAAGACCGAGCGCACTGGGAATCGAACTTTGGCGTCCGCCAGTACTGGCCAGAAGAATACCTAGTTCGCCCGATTGCCGACATCGCCGAGGAAATCGCGAAGCGCTTTGAGGAGCGCGGTGTCGATTGCCTCTACATCAGCAACGACATCGATGGCACCGATAGCGCATTTGCAGCGGCAACTGGCACCCCCGAGGACCGCGGCCTTACCCCTGAGCAAGTGACGACGTTGTCGATTCGCTTGGCCAGAAGATTCCCGCTCGTTGGCGCCGACCTCGTCGAAGTTGCTCCTCCCTTGGGCGGAGAGGGCGAACCGGAGATGACATTGAAAACGGCTTGCACCTATCTAGGCGACCTAATTTCAGCTGCAACCGCCGCCTAGGCGTTACGCAGCTCGGCGAATTTCCGAAACGCGAACCGAGCCGTCTGGCATGTGAAAACTCATGCTTGATAGGCCGCGCTCGGTGTAGTGCCGCGTCACCTTAAGCTCGCCGTCCTCGTACACGCAGAGCTTCTGCAAAATGCCTGTGTCGCTCCAGTAACTCGACTCGCCATCGAGCACGCCATTGCGAGTGCGCTCTTCGGCGCAGCGAAAGCCTGTGGCGTGATACCGAGTCGCTACGATCCAATCGCCCTCCACTCTCGAGTGAGGAGACGTGCGAATTTCTTCTCCGGTCTCCCGCCACGTTCGCGTTTGCGTGATACCTCCAAGAGGATTGACAATTTCTAACGAGGCAATGTGCTCTGTCGTTCGATAGTACAAAGCCTTCGCAACCAACGACGTTTGCCCCACAACAGCATGCTCTGGTTCAAAAGAATCGAAGGCAAGAGTTTCCATGGCCAACGCTTCCGCAAGCAATTGGTCCCTCGGTTCGGCAGGCGTATAAAACTCTCCAGAGACTCGGCGCCCCTTCTCGTAACGCATTCGCCACGCGCGCTCGCCAGAGGCCCAATAGCCGTTCCATCGGCCCTCGCGAATGCCCTGCTGATACTGCCCCTCAAGATGCAATATCCCTGTGCTGCGGTAGTAGCGCCACAAGCCATGCTGCTCGCCCTCGACGACGTAGCCCTCGGCTTCGGTGGCACCGTTTTCGCCGCGAAACACAACCCTCTCGTTGCGCACGCTCAGCCAAGACGTGCCGTCCGGATACGTAAGCTCGTTGCCCCGAATCTGCTGCACGCTATCGCCCAAGCAAACCAAGCCAGGGCCAACAACGGTGCACAGAATTCCTCTTAGTCGACGATGCCTGTGTTGCGAATCATTAACCCAGGCCGAGGCTTCGCGGCCAAAGTACGAGGAAAATTTTGCGCATCCAACGTGGGTATCCGCACTCACCTGCAGCGTCACCGATCCAACTCTAAGCAGCGAGCCCATCGGAAGATGCTCCATACTCACGTCGAAATCGACAAAGAAATTGTCGCCAGACAACTCTATCGGCAGACCATCGGCAATTAGCTTCGCCACGTTCATATCGATGATCGTGACTTGCCTGCGACTTGAGCGCTCCGACTTCGCAAGTCGATTCCATTCATCCGAAAGCAATCCGGTCTCGCACATCACTCGGCCCTCGCGCAGAGCTCGACTCCCTTCTTTTGGCAGCCGCGCATTGATATGCAGCACCCGTCCCACTTCGCGAGGCCTTGGCGCTAAGGATTGCCATCGCGCCTCCAATTCGTTCCGCAGTCTCATCACGGCATGGTTCGTCCCCCCGTCCAGATTCTGAAGTCGCAGCGAATCCTGCAATCTCGTAGCGATCGGCTTAGCAAGCCAACTCGCCCGTAAAATTGGCTAGTTAATTCGCTTCCGGCTGACGCGAGCCGCTTGAGAATCGATCGTTTTTGGGGCCGATCCGCGGCAGCGATACCCAATTGGCATGAAACACCTAGGACAGCCTCCGGATGAGCGCCCCGGCCCGTCTCGCAGTACACTGCCGCGAAGACATGAAAAAACTCGCCTCCGCACTCTCGCTTATTGTCGTCGTCGGGCTGCTGGTTTTTGTCGTTCAAAACCTGCACGCCACGGAGCTTCAGTTCTTAGTCTGGAACTCGAAGTTAAGTCTCGCTGTGCCCATTATTGGGGCGTACGTACTTGGTGGCCTCACTGCGCGAAGTCTCTATCGACTACTCAATCGGCAGCGCAAACAGCGCGGCACCGAGCGCAAGGCAAAGAAACAAGCCGAAGCAAATGCCAAGAAAGAAAACGCTAAGGCCGCGGAGAGCACAGCTCCCCGCAAGCCCTAGCGTTGGGTTGGTACTAGGTCGCTAGCGACTTAGTTTGTGCCAGCGCTCACCGAGCCGCTCACTTCAACAGAAGCTTCGACCGAGACCTGAATGCTGGCCGCAGCAGCCGCTTGCGCTTGAATCGCCAAGCGCATGCAATCAGCAGCTTCCAGTCCAACATCGGCGGCGGCACTCGCAGCAGCATTTAGCCGTGCAGGCAACTCGGCAGCAGCCTCAACAACGATAGCCGTTCGTGCGGATGCTGAGAGAATCGTGCCGTAGTTATCGCGAAGAGTGGCAGCGAGCGCTTCAAGCTCGGTAGAAAACGCGCCCTCAAAGCTCACAATGACAATCGGCTTGGTGCACACGACATCCAGTGCCACATCCGATTCACAAGCGGCCTGGCAGTCGGCACTCGCTTCAACTTCGAAGCTTCCGCCTTGGCAGGTTGACTCTTCGAAAGCGACATCGCAACCACCCGAGCAGGTGCCTTCGCAGGAACCATCGATTTCGGCACGGCACGACCCAGAGCAGGTGCCCTCGCAGCTTCCAGCACAGCTTCCCTCAACCGTTCCAGAGCAGGTGCCACTGCAGGTGCCACTGCACTCCCCTACGCAGTTTCCTTGGGCATCGGTAGCACTGCAGGTGCCATCGCATTGTCCGGTGCAAGTTCCAGAGCAGGTACCAGAAACAGTGCCCGAGCACGTTCCCGAGCACGAGGCATCGCAAGCGCCTGTGCACTCAACACTGGCTTCGACAGAGCAGCTACCCTCGCAAGTGCCTGAGCACCCGCCCGAGAGTTCGCCACCTTCGCATGTTGGAGGAGTTGCGGTTGCATCGAAGCTGGCATCGCACTCGGCAGCGCATTCCACCATTGCATCCAGGCTTACCGAGCAAACAGCAGGTAAGAATTGTACCGAGAGCGTTGCAGAGGCCTCGGCAGCCAGAACCTCATCGATTGCATTTGCTGCATTGACGCAAGCAACTGCAGTGTCTTCGGAGGTGTCTGCGCCTAGATCGGCTGCCATGGCGTTACAGGCATCACCAATGTCGTTTTCGATCACCAGCGCATTCACGCTTAGCTTCGCCGAAACCTCTAGCAGTGCGTCGAGTTCCGCCTCGCCAAAGTTGGAATCGACAAGGCCTGAGAAGTTGTACTTGCACTCACCGGGCAAGCTCGAGTCATCGCACGCGGCGGCGCTGGCGAGGCCCGAGAAAAGAAGCCCGACCGTGAGAAGGCGGGCAAAGGGAAACTTCCGTTTCTTATAAGTTAAGCGCATGTGACGATGCTAGACCTCTCCGGCCTAGTACGCCATGCCGCGCCTACCGACACAGCTCGCGGCTCTACATTTAGAGAGCCGCATGCAGGGAGATGTGTGCTGTCGGCTACAGCGCATCGAGAACATCGCACCCGCCAAAATCGTCAAAAGCCTGTGCAGCTCGTCGTTGGAATTGGCGCTCTACAGCGACCAACTCGTCTGCCAAACTGGCGCGACGTAGTCAGGCTCGATGTACGGCGTGTAGTACGCCTCCACGTCGTCAATTTCTTCTTCGTCTTCATCCCGGTCGTCTTCATCGGGTTCGTCACTCGAGAGTTCGTCTTCAAGGATCTTGAGTTCAAGATTCATCTCCGAACCTTCGCCAATGATGTCCTCTAGCACCTCGGCTCCTTCGACGCGGCCCTCATCAGGGTCGTCAAAGGAAAGGTCTTCGATGGCAACCGAGCAATTGCAAAGCTCTTGCACTTCGAGCCACAGCCCATCGTCGTGCAAATCGCGCTGCCAGTTTTCCGCGTCGTCAAAGAGCCCTTCGTTTACAAAGCTAAGAAAGACAATTTCGAGAGCATCGATTTTCTTAAACTCGGCAACGGCAATTCGAAGATCGGCCCAGTTCTCTTGCTCGATGTACTCATCCCAAGCCGACTCTTCTTCAAACTCAAAGAACTTTTCGTAGGCAAACTGCGCTTCTTCAAGATCGACAAAGGCGAAGATTTCAAACGTTCGCACGAACTCGCGAAAGTGCGCGCGATACGTGAGCACGGCTGCACGTCCCGACTCGGAAAGCGCGTAGCTCTTGCCCTTGGCAACATGACCTCGACTCTCAAGCCAAGTGAGACTCGGTTCGAGATGCGTATCGTTGCCCTTAAGGGGCAGAGCGAGCTCGCCCTCCTGTTCAAAGAGGTAGTTAAGCGTGACGATGCCAGCGAACTGCTGCTTCTTCTCGGCGTCAATAACGTACTCGCGAATCATGACCGTGTTGTAGGCCCCATTCGCGAAGAAGGAAACCATCAAGAAGCGGGATCAACGCCGTAAAAGCGCGACATCTCTTTGTACAAATCCGGGGTTAGCTCAAGCATGCGCTCAGGGCGCTCAAAGAATGCTTCGGTGGCCACCGCAAAAAACTCGGCTTCATTGGTCGCGCCATATTCACGAAGCACGCGGCGTTCAGGCATCTTGCCTTCGCGGAGTCGCTCGTAGCGCTCGCTTAACACCTTGCCCCACGCTCGGTAGTGCGCCCGCGCCCGAAGCTCGGGTGTGCCGTTAAAGTCACCACTGTTGCGATCTAAGACGTGAGCGAATTCGTGAGTGGCTGTGTCGTGTCCATCGTGCGGATTTTGAAGTCCGTGCAGCACCGCATCCCAAGAGAGCACCACGACTCCCCACGCATGAGCCTCGCCTAAGATGACACCTTCATCGTCGTCTGGATGATGGTAGTGGCTTGGGTATACGACAATTTCTGAGAGGCGCGCGTAGATGTCTTCGTCGAGATGCAAGCCCAAGCGCACCGCTGCTGCCGCAATGACGACTCGCACTCGGTCGTCGATCTCCATGCCACCGGCCTCAATCCAAGCGATGCGCCAAACAAAGGTCTTTAGGCGAGTTAGAAACTGCTCGCGCTCAGTAGACGCAAAGTTTGCAAAAAATGGAACGTCCGCTTCGAGAATCGCCACCCAATGTTTGGGCAACGGACGACGGGCGTACCGTGATCGCTTCCATGATCGCCAAAGCCCAAACATCGGCGTGGGCTCTTAGCCTTCGAGCTTTTCTACAATCAACTCGATAAACCGAACGGCGTCAAAGTCTCGATACGAGTACTCGTCTTCAAACCAAGCAACGATTGAATCGCTCTTGCCCTCGCTTAGCTGGGCTTTGACCGAGCTGTAGCCACTTGTTAGTTCGACCAATCGACCAACAACGCCTTCGGCTGCGGGGTGATCCCGGCCGTAGCGCTCTCGGAGCCAAGTGACGATGAAGTACGCCAGCGCAGGATCGGCCTCTTCGATGCGTCTGGCTGCTGTAGAGGTGCCCAGCGTGCCATTTTCGATTCCCTGCAGCAGATAAAGCGCGTCTTGTTGTTCTTGCGCGAAGGCCATGGCTCAGCAGTATATGGCAGATCGCGTCGCTTCCCACCAAGCCTTGGCGCTACAAGTGAATTACCTCTCCTGTTTGTAAGCGTGTTCTGGCATACTTGCTGTCGTATTTGTGACTGACGGATGGAGAGAAATCGATCCTAGAGTCATGATTTGGGGTAAAAGAGGCTAAGGCTCGTTGTTGAGCGAGACCTTGTGATTGGCGCAATTAGATTGGCGCAATAGATTGGCGCAATGCGCAGGATAAGGATTTAGGAAGAATGTCGAGTAAATTGTTTGTAGGCGGCCTGAGCTGGGACACAACTGACCAGAGTCTGGCAGCAGCCTTTTCTGCCTTTGGCACCGTTACGGATGCGAAAGTCATTCTTGACCGTGATACGGGTCGTTCGCGTGGTTTTGGTTTCGTAACGTTCGATGCCCCTGCCGATGCGCAGAAGGCAGCCGCCGAGATGGACGGAGCCGACCTTGACGGTCGTGCAGTTCGCGTCAACGAAGCTGAAGACAAGCCTCGTCGCAGCAGCGGTGGCGGTGGTGGTGGTGGTGGACGTGGTGGCTACGGCGGCGGCGGCGGTGGTGCCGGCGGCGGCGGCGGCGGCTACGATGGTGGTGGCGGCGGCGGTGGCGGCTACGACAAAGGTAAAGGCGGCAAAGGCAAAGGCAAAGGTAGCCAACGTGGCGGCCGAGGTCGTGGCGGCGGTCGCGACGACGAGCGCTGGTAGGTCGTCCTCCTTCAGGAACGCTTGTTATAAGCGCTGGCTCATTCGCCAGCCCAACAAGCCGATCCACTACAAGGCCTGGTTGCGTCAGCAGCCGGGCTCTTGGTGTTTCCGCGAGAGCAACGGCAAGTAGCTGTAAACAGAGACTTTCCTACAATTCTTCTGGCGATCCTACAGAAAGCTTGTGCTAAAATTGAGGGTAAGCCACAGGCACCAAGGTGGAGCCGCTCTCGGCGAAGACGAAAAGAGATAAAGATGAGTGAAGGTACTATCAAACGAATTACGGACAAGGGATTTGGATTCATTGCTACAGGCAATGACAAAGACGTGTTCTTCCACATGTCAGCTTGCGAAGGTTGCCATTTCGATGAGCTCCAAGAGGGACAACGTGTCTCGTTTGAGATCGGTGAAGGCCCCAAAGGCCCACGCGCCGAGAACGTTCGCGTTCTCTAGATTTTAATTTTTCTACAAACACAACTAGCAAAGCCCAGCGCCACTTTGGCTCTGGGCTTTTTTGTGTCTTGCGCCAGTGCTGTTCCTAGCGATGCGCTCAGTGAAGGACGGTGCACTCAGTGAAGAACGGGTTGCGTCGTCGTTGCCGCTTCAGGTCGCGATGCGCTCCGCTCCATCAAGACCGCAATTGCCTGCTCAAGAGTCTTGCGCCTAAATGGCTTCATCACCACTTGGTCCGAGCGCTCGGCTAAGAATCGCTCGGACTCGGGTGTAAAGGCGCCGCCTGTGATGAAGATGAAGCGTGCACCGATGCCAGGATCCTCTTCTTCTGCCCAAGCATACAACTCGGCCCCCGTTCGGTCCGGCATCATCAAGTCGCAGAAGACGACATCAAACTTCTCGTTAGAGAGTTGCCGCATGGCGTCGTCCGCATTGGTTGCAATGGCCACATCTCCGCTCCCCAACATCCGCTTGAGCGTCCTGCAAACCAGTGGCTCATCGTCGATGATAAGAATGCTCAGCTCCGTGAGATCTGGCGTTTGATGGAGAGAGCGCTTTGCTTCTTCACGCTCTGGTTTGCCGTCGTCAAAAGGCGGCAATGAGATTCGAAACGTCGTGCCCTTGCCAACTTCGCTCTCGAAGTTGAGTTCGCCTCCGCATTTGCTCACTTCATTCATGCAGTAATAGAGACCAAGCCCGGTGCCCTGGCCGACTTCCTTCGTCGTGAAGAACGGCTCAAACAAACGCCGTTTGGTTTCCTCGTTCATGCCTCTGCCGGTATCGCTAATCTCGACGGTCACCTGCCCATTCTCGCCCAGGCGGCAACGAATCGAGATGCGGTTCGATGTTCCAAGCACATGTTCGGTGTCCTCGAACGAGTGAGCCGCGTTGATAATGAGGTTTAGAAAGACTTGGCTGAGCCGTGCTGGATCGACTGCAACTTCGGGAACGTCGCCAATATCAATGATGACCTTCGAGCGGTGCTGCAGGTGTGGTTGCGCAATGCGAATGCTCGACTGAAGAACCTCGTTAACATTGGCCCGCGCATTGGGTCGCTCGAAGCGCGCCATCGAGTTTAAATCTCGCACAATCGTTGCAACCCGCTTTGCGCCGTGAAGGCTCTCTTCGAGAAGTTCAGACATATCCCTAGACTCTTCTGCGTCGATCGAGCCCTCCAGTGCTTCTAACTCATCTTGCAGAATCGCGAGATTACCAATGACGTAGGCGAGTGGATTGTTGATCTCGTGAGCAACGCCCGTGGCCAATACACCAATCGCCGACATGCGATCTGCCAGTTGAAGCCGCGCATGTAAGTCTTGATCGGCTTCGGTAACGTCACGCCCCATCAGAAGCGTTGCGGGCTGTTCATCATGGGTAACGTTGCTCGCTTGTGAGAAGTCGACAACCACGGATTCTCCATCGCTGCGGCGAAACGTAATTCGAGACGAACCCGCATATTCGATTGCCCCATCGATGATAAATTCGCTAAGAAGTTTACCAAAGACCTCATCAACGCTGTGCCGAAGACTGTTAAGGAAAGCGGGGTTGGCGTATTGAATCGAATCGTCCACCAAGATCAAGAAGGCATCAGGTGCGCGCTCGATGAGTTCCTGAAAGTCTGCCCGTGCTCGCTGAGCGGCAGCCAGAGCTCCTTTTGCGAGGTCCCGCTCTCGCGATGCTTCGTTTGTAAGCGAGAGCAAGACCATGAGCGACGATCGCCTTGTGGCAAAAAGAAGAATCGAGAGGCACAGTCCAACGGTGACAAGCTCGCCAACCATTCTCCACGCTTCGACGCCGCTTCCCAAAACAGAAGAACTCGCAAGCCCAAGCCCAAGGTAGCAGGCCACCGAAATCCCAATAAACCACCTGACACTCGAAACGATGAGGCTCATCGCCACGAGTAGGAAGATAAAGTGATACGCCTGCCACGTTGAGCCGATTAGGTAGTACGAGAGCGTAACGTTAAGAACAGTTAGTAGGGTAGATACGCCAATCCAGTGCTCACGAGAGACATCTGTAAAGGGATAGCTTCGAACTCGCCACGTCCAATAGACAAAGTACAGGCAGGTTGCACCGCGAAACCAGATAAACCACGTGGGCAAAGAAGCACCAGTGGCAGTACTTTGCCCTGCAATCGCAAAGATTGTGAAGCAGAAGTACAGCAGTGCCATGAACGGCACGGCCAACATAAAGTTGGGTGCGCGTAGCCATTGGCTTAAATACGATGTTGAAGCAGTCAACATGGCATTCTAACAGGGTGGGCCCAAGCCGCTCAGGACTAAATAGCTGGTGCCTTACTTGAGGCGTACGCGGACTTTATCTTCGAAGCAGCAGGTTCGTGATCCATCGATGGCTCGCACCACATCGGCCCACTCTAAGTCGGCCGGCACATCAACGATAACGTCGTGAAGGCGATAGCCTTTCACCGCTTCGCGTACGAGTTCTCTGGTAAAGGCCCGATCTACATGGGAACGGTCGCCGCGTTGCACACACTTGGCCTCGGGGCTGTTGGGTGGAGCCACACACAACTTGCCACCGACACTGACAAAAACCTTGATGGCTTCGCCTTGCAATTCATCGCGAAGTTTAAACGATCCCGTGTCGCGACCATTGGCAACAATAAGATGAGGAGTGCGCCCAGCCGTGACGAGTTCCTCACTCAAATCGCGAATCTTGGACCATCGAACATCGCGGGCGATGGCGAGCAGGACATCCGAGCCCTCGCCTAACGATGGATCGGCTGCGCTCGCAGGCACTTGCCCGCGCACCAAAGCAACAGCTTTGCCCTTTGGCAGCTTCTCGATGCCTTCGGCTTGCGCAACCCACACACCTGCTACCTCGGCCTGGCTTTTACTCTTGCAAGAGCCAAGGGCGAACAGCGCGGCGGCTAGCGCAAGCCACCGCACTAATGCACCGGGCCGTCGGCGTCGGAGTTGTCGATGCTGCTCGCTCGGGCAGCGTTCTTCATATCTGCTCGAGCTTGCTCAAGAGCCATCTCGACCATCGGCTGATGTTCGGCTGGATTCGCCCAACGAGCCTGGTTTGCTTCGTCGAGCGTGTCGACTGGGTCGAAGTACAAGAAGAAGCCCCCCTTAACAGCAGGTGAGGTGTAGACCGAGATGCCCGTCGAGCGATTGTAATGCTCAAACGAGTGTATTTGCCGTTTGCCACCGCCACCTGGCGCGTCGCAAACGAACGTTGGAGTGTTAAAGCCGGCAACATCGCCACGAACGCGCTTCTCGATGTCCATGCCGGTTTGAATCGTGGTTCGCAGATCTTCGACACCACTCACAAGGTCGTGTGCGTAGACATAGTACGGCTGCACGTTGCAGTAGCTGAGCCGGCGAACCAGTTCGCGCATCTCGCCAACTGTGTCATTCACGCCGCGCTGCAAAACGCTTTGGTTGCGAATGATAATGCCGCGCTCGTAGAGGGCGTTCATTGCGTCCCTCGTGATTTCGGTAATCTCGTTGGGATGGTTGAAGTGGGTGTGCACCACAACTTCTTTGTGAAGCTTGCGGCCGTATTCGGCAACCCACGTTAGCTCGCGCACCCAATCGTGGTCGGTCAAAATCTTTTGCGGCATCACAGCTGGGCCCTTGGTGGCAAAGCGGATACGGCGAATGTTTGGCATGTTGAGCAGAGTCTCGCCAATGAGGCGTATCTGCGATGCCTTAAGGTTGTACGCGTCGCCGCCCGAGATAACGATATCCTCAAGCTCTGGGCGCTCAGAAATATACTTAAAGGCCAAGTCCCATCGATTGCCCTTTGCCTTTAGCGAGACTTTCTCGACATCTTCGGTATCGATGCCTACAGCGTAGCTCCGAGTGCAGAAGCGGCAGTAGACAGGACAAGTGTCGAGGGTAAGAAAGAGCGCCTTGTCGCGATAGCGATGGGTGAGACCCGCCGTTGGTGCATCGTTCTGCTCGCCAAGCGAGTCGAGCGTTAGCTTGGGATGGTTTGGAAGCAGCTTGCTACCAACAGGAATGAACTGCTTGCGAAGTGGATCCTCGTAGGGATTGTTCCAATCGATAAGGCTAAGCAGGTACGGCGATACTCGAACACTCATTGGCGAGCGGCGAAAGCCGTCGGCAACGTCTTCGTAAAACGACTCGGGAACCAAATCTTGGACCGCAGACAAAAGCTTGTCGACGCGAGAAATGGTGTTCCGCATTTGGAACTTGTGATCGAGAAACGTTGCCGTATCGATGTCTTTGTACGCGGGAATCTTGCGCCAAAAGTCACCGCTTAGCAGTTCGCGATGTGTGAGCGTGGAAGGATCCACAGCGGGCTTAAGATGCTTGATCTCCGCTGATGGTTCTGCGCGCTTGCCAATTTTAATTGTCTCTGTAGTCATAGTCGTCTCCTCAAATGTTTATAGGTATGCGTTGTGATGGTGCTGCTGAGGAGCGCACACATCAGGCATATGAGGGACGTTGCCGAAAAACCACATGGCGTTGGGGCAGTGTATAGGAGAAACCCGATCGGGTGTCAAAAGCCTGAGCCAAACGTTTATGAAGCCTTAGCCAAACGCACAGGAAGCCTTAGCCAAACGCACAGGAAGCCTTAGCCAAACGCACAGGAAACCTGAGCCGAATGATTATTAGCCAAAGGCTAGCTAGGTTCGGCGTTTGCTGAATTTGCGAAATTCGTTGATGTGGCGAATTGCTGAGCGAGCGTCGCCAAGTTTGTCGAAGATGGTAGCGAGGTTGTAGTGCGCTTCAGCCAAGGTCGTCTCGAAGGATAGAGCGCTCTGGTAGTAGACAATCGCCCGATCGTCGTCGCCACGATCTTGGGCAATGACACCCAGATTGTAGAGGGCGGTCGCCTCACACGGGTCAATGTCCAGGGCGATTTCAAAGTAGCCGATCGCCTCCTCAACTTCGTCTCGCTCGGCGTGCAGACGTCCCAAATTGATCAAGGTCTCGGTGCACTCGGGGCGTTGACGCAAGACTTCTTTATACGCGGCGATCGCCCGAAGCGGCTCACCCTCTTCGCACAGCACCGCCTGATCGAACCACTCGTCGGCAGTGAGGCTATCCATGAACTCGGGGCCGCCGATGAGTTCTTGATGCGGCAGCGCGGTGACATCGCCTGCGGGCTCGGGAAACTGAAATCCGAAAACCAATTGGCCCGAGTCGGCGAGCCAAACTTGCTCTTCTTCGCGAATCACAACGTGGCCATCGTGAGCATCAATGCTAAGGCTTGCGAGTGAGCGCTCGTGACCGCAGCGCTCGCGAAGCTCACCCAGTTGGCGACGCGCGCGACGAATGCTCACACCGCGTCGAGTGAGACTCTTAAGGAGCTGTAAAACTTTGAGGTCTTGAAAACTAAATCGAAGCGGGATTGCGTCGGGACTTGCATCGAGCAAGCCTTCGCGAACGCAACTGCGCACAGCCCCTTGGCTTAAACCCACCACGTCGGCGGTGTCCTTGGTTGAGTACCCGGTCCACACCCTAATGAGGACTGTCTCGCTGGCGCGGGGAACTGTCAAGCGGCCGCCTTCTGTGTTTATGCGTGCGACCTTGTTGTAGACGTTATGGAGGGCGGGGTTCGAAGTGCGCTGGCAGGTAGAGCCCTTCGCGCGCGACGGCGCTCATCATAAGAATCAGCGACGCTCCCGCCGGCGCTGCAATCGCAAGGATTGCAATGCCCCACTCAAGCGGTGTTGAGAGAGTCCCGGCGTTGAACAGCACAAGTTGTGCGATCCCCATAGCCGCATCACAGCCGGCAAGGACAGCCAAAAGCTGAGCCTTCCCCTTCTCGAAGCCAAGGGAGAGGTTGATGAGCCCCACAAAGAGCAACATGTCGAAGCCAATCCACGCAGCTCGAATGTTTGCGCTTGGAAACCAGTGATCGACAGCGCCTTGGCTAAGCAAGACGGTCCAAGGAATTAGTAGTAGGGCGAACCACCAAACAAGAGTTGCGTGCGCGTGCGTGAGAGTGCGCAGCCCAAAGCCCACCCAGCTACCGCCGGCAAAGGCGGTAAGAGAATCGATGGTCGCCGATATGCCTTTTTCGCGCTCGGGAAAACTTAGGTAGATGGTTTGCCAGCGCTGTGGAACGAGCTTGGCCTTAAACGCGCGGAGGCCCTCGAAATCGTATAGCCACCTTGCGTGATCGCGAATCGCAGCGAGCCATGCTGAGACATCCCCGGCCAGCGGTGCCAAGCCAAAGCTCACAAGCTCGATGCCTTCGTTTGCGGCATCGCGCATAGCGCAATCAAAGAGAAGTTCTGTTGTGCCATTTGCGGCATCGTGAGCGCGCAAAAGGTTTTCAAAAAACCAACCGTTGCGAGCGGGAATTGGCGATGCAACGAGAAGCCCAACAACGTGCCCTTCTCGCTCGGCAATGAAGTAGCGTTTGTGCGTCTCGTTCTGAAAGAGATCGAGTGTGACGAGAAACTGCATCGGTGCCATTTGCCGGCTCTGTTGCCAATCTCGAACCATGCGCCGCACTTGCCCATGCAACGCGCTTTCGGGATTGCACACCTCAGGGGCGCTGGCTCCGCGAACCGAGACGCCTTTGGCGCGGGCGCGGCGCAGCTGCTCTCGCAGTGAAGCTTTGCTTGCCAAGGTTGCCTGCCAACGAGCTGGGTCCCACTCGGCTTGCTCGCCCATAAGAACCGAGGAGAAGCCTTTGCAGCCCTTCTCGGTGGCAAAGAACCGGGGCCGCTTGCCGGCAGCGGCAGCGGCCTTGGCAAAGCTGCCCATCGCAGCCTCGCGGGCATCCTGAGCGCAAATCGGGCCACCTGCCGCGACCCATGCCCCACCGACCGCAGCGTAGGCGACACAGGCATCGCCGTCTTTCGAGAACCAATACGAGAGGCCGGGCTCGAGCGCCTGGGAGCACACCGTATCGTGCCCGTAGCGCTCTAAGAGCGCCGTCACCTTCTCGACTGACATCGGTGCGAAGGGTAACGCACAGGCTCCCTTCACACCATGATGCTAGCGACGAGCAAGTGTGCTTCGCAGCTCGCGGGCGCGCTCCATGAGCGAGATAAACTCGGAGCGCTCGCTCTCGTGAGCATCGCCCGCAGCCTTGGCAATCGAGATGACATCTTCAAGACTCCACTGGGCGGCGTGCTCGCTCCCGCGAAGAATCTCGGCGGCGCCCATAACGGCGCTGGCGAATTGAAAGTCTTGTGGCGCTGCCGCAAAGGTCGCAAAGTTTTGCTTTGGCGAAAACGCGTAGGCGGTTTCTTTTGCCTTGGTGCCTTTTGGAGTTTTGGCTCGAAGGTGCACGGTCACGGGTACTGCGTCTTCACGAGTAAGCTCAACTTCGTACATCGCGGTAACCGTATGCCCTGCGCCAATTTCGCCAGCATCGACTTTATCGTTGCGAAAATCCTTATCGGCAACGTTGCGATTCTCGTAGCCGATCAAGCGGTAGCGCTTCACAACATCCGGATCAAAGTCGACTTGGATTTTAACGTCCTTGGCAACAACTTCTAGAGTCCCGCCAAGTTGCTCTTGAAAGACGCGGCGCGCTTGGTTCATGCCATCGATGTAGAAGTAGTTGCCATTGCCTTTGTTGGCCAACTGCTCCATGAGCGTGTCTTTGTAGTTGCCCATGCCAAAGCCAATTGTCGAAAGCGTGACGCCTTCTTTTACTTTGCCGGCAATCGACTTAAGCATCGTATCGTGGCTGGTATTGCCGATGTTGGCGTCGCCATCGCTAAGCACGATAACGCGGCTAAGCGAATTGGGTCCAAGTGTTTGAGCGGCAAGCCCATACGCAAGCTCCATGCCCGAGGCCATTGCCGTAGAGCCGCCGGCGCGCAGATCTTCGAGAGCCGAGATAATCTCGCCTTTCTTCTCGAGGCCAGTTGGCGGCAAGACAACACGAGTGCTGCCCGCGTAGGTCACAAGCGAAACCGTATCGCCATCCTTTAGGTTATCGACAAGAATGCGCAGGGCGCGTTTTGCCAACTCGAGTTTGTCGGCGCTTTGCATCGAGCCCGAGACGTCTACGAGAAATACCAAGTTGGCATTTTTGCGTTCTCGCAAACTTAGCTTCTTTGCCTGCACGCCAACACGCAGAAGCTTGCGCTCTTTGGAAAACGGCGAAGGTGCCATATCCATGTGCACAGCGAAGGGAGCATCGTTGGTTGCAGGCCCTTCAAAGTCGTACTTAAAGTAATTTACAAACTCTTCGACACGCACCGCCGACTGTGGAGGCAGCTGCCCGCTCATAAGCTTGCGCCGAGCAATGGCATACGATGCGGTATCCACATCGACGGCAAAGGTGCTGAGATGATCCTCGGCGGTGCTTACCATCGGGTTCTTGCCGTAGTCCTTGTAGTCCTCGGAGCCTTGCCCAATGTCCCTATCCTTCGGTGGTGGCGGAGGCGACATTGGCATTGGCCTTGGCGCGCTCATTCCACCGATTGCCACCTTGGGCTTGGCTGCGTATGCCTTGCTTGGCTTCGCCATTTCCGTGCTCGCTGGCATCGCCGGTGCCTCACCATCCATTGCCATGGCCTCGTCCGCGGTCTCCACCGAGTCATTCCTTGTAGTGCCCTCGGGCCCAGCTTTCACAAGCTCCTCACTCTCCGTGGTTGGCTGTGCCTGGATGTGTGCGCCTGTATTCTCGTTCGATGCAGTCTTGGCAGGATCGTTCTTGCCGCAAGCGGAAACCGTAAAGCTGGCGAGTGTGAAGGCCCAGAGGGCGTGGGAAATGGTCTTTTTCATCGGGAGTCCTTGGTTTGAGTGAACGGGGTTGTTTGAAAGCCCCTATGTCAACGCAAGGTTTCCGAGTTCGGTCTGCAAACCTGTGAATTTTCTTGTAGCCGAAGCTCTACATTTGCACGAGCACGCCGACGATCAGTATTTCTCCTAGAGCCGAAACAGCAAAACGCCCAAGTCAAAGACAAGGGCGTTTGCGAGAAACCAGCAATGCGGGCACAAGAAATGCCAGCACGAGAGTTAGAGCTTATTCAACCGTCACAGCGCGCTTGAAGAGCTCGACCCAGGCATCAGAATTTCCCTGATCGACAACCCAAGTGGACATCGTGAGGTTGTTGCCATCGTACTTGCCGTTTGCAAAGAAGCCGTAGGCACCAATGAATGGGTCTTCGGCGCCAGCAATCACAATGCGGCTAAACTCGCCAGCGCTGTTTGGATACGCGATGAGGAGTTCGTGTGTGGTGGCATCTTGGTACGCGATGTACACGCCATCGGCAGTGAGAATGAGCGTGCTGTCATCGCCAACAAAGTGAAACTCGGGAATGGGCAAACCGTCTTCGGTTGTTCCGACGATGCGATAGCCGTTGTCTACAACCGTGACGATGCGATCGTCGTCGTTTACGTAGAGCAAGTCTTGGTTCACTGCGTCGACGTAGCTTGCGTGGACAATGCCCGCATCATCGACATCAATGCTTGGGTACCAACCAACATCGCCGCCTTCGGCGAGAGTCTCGACATCAAAGCCGCCACCTGCAGCCTCGCGTGCGAGCTTGAGGTCGCCGTTGACGCGGTCGTAGTAGGCAAGAATTGGAGTGTCGTTGTTGTCGCGAGTGAGTTCGACAAAGAGGCCGGTTCCGAGTGGAATCGTAAGCACGTCGGCTTGTGCATCTTCAGGAGAGACTGCAGCTTCGTCGACAAGCTCGATGGCCCAATCGCTGCCACCGCGAGGCTCCGAACCACTTGCAACGGCGTAGCGGACTTCGGTACTGGCCTCGGAGGTACCAATGTTTACGTGAGCGAAGTAAGCGATGGAAGGTACGCCATTTGCGTCCAACGAGATGGATGAGTACTGGCCTGCGAGCTTGCCGGCAGTCGCGTCGTCCGAGCTTAGATCGCCCTGGTCGACCAAGTGCACTTGCCAAACGCCGCCGTAGTTTGCAGCGAACTTGAGGCTGCCAGTAGAGGCATCAAAGTAGCTGACCATGGCGATGCCTTGGTCGTTTACTGCGATGTCTGTGTAGAGACCAACATCCTCGCCCTCGGCCTTAACGCCGCCGCGAATTGAGAATGGTGGAAGCACCACAGGCTCGGATGGAACGCCGTCGACAAACTGCCATGCAGCGTTTGGAATCCGACCCATCTCGTAGGTGCTAGCGACAACAAGGTCACCGTGAGTGCTGTTGTAACCCGAGACCCAAACTTGGCCATCTGGCGCAACATCCATCGAGGAGTACTGGCCAATGCGGCCGTACTTTACTTCGGGAAGGCAGCGGCATGCTTCTTCAAAGCACTGCCCAACTTCGCCCTCTGGGCAAACGCCCAGGCAGTCTTCGTCGATGACACAAGAGGTGCCAGCCGGGTCGCTACCACAGCTACATGCCGGGGTTAGCGAGATGCTTCCTACGAGAAGAACAGCGAGGAGGGGCACCTGCTTGCGAAGGCGGCTAGCACCCAGCGCGAGCAGTACGAGAAGAAGGCCGGCCCAGCCCGTGGAACCACCGGTCGAACAACCACCAGCGGTTTCTGTGGACTCTACAGTCGCATCCGAGATGCGAACCGGCTCGGCGCTTACGTTGCCCTGCGGATCGCGAGCAAAGACAAGGACCTCACCATCGATTGCAAGCTCTTCGGCTTGCGCAAGAGAGAGCGAACCTGCGCCCCACTGTGTGCTTGGCTTGTCTGCGCCCAAGACGCCAAAGGCGACTTCGACGTTGCGCTCGTACACCGTATCGAAGCTTGGCACCGTAAGAGCGTGAGCATTGCGCTCGGTGAGCTCGCCGAGGATGCGAGGACCGACAGAGTCAAAGACCACTTCGATTGGAGTGACAACCGGATCCCAGCCCTTGTAATCGCCAACCGGGCGAGCGCGGAATTGCAGCTGGTAGCTGCCCTGCAGGTTAAACGCGCCATCTTCGAGAGTGACGATTCCACCTTTAACGAACGGTCGCCAAAGACCGCCCTCGATGTTCCAAGTCCACTCAAGCTCGCGCCCCATTTCGTCATGAGAATCGAGGTCGACAATAACTGCAGGACTCTCGCCACCGGTTCCGAAGAGGGCAGCTCGCATGTCCTGTGGGCTTGGAGCAATAACTTCGACAAGCCGTGCCGAAGCCGACGTTGGGAAGCCTTGGCGCGGAGCCATTTGCGCTGCCAACACTGCAACGGATGGGTACTGCTCGCTTAGCATCGCCATCATCGAACCAGCACCGAGGCTTGCTCCAATCGAGAGGAAATCGTCCTCGCTTGTGGTGACTCGCTCGACACCCATGTCGGTGAGTTGGAAGCCTGCAACTTCGGGAAGTGCAAAGCTGTCCAGAGAACCGGTTACGAGCGGAAGAACCAAGTCGAGAAGCGTTGGGAAGACGGTCTCAAGCGTGGCTTTGTCTTCGCGAAGGAACTCCTCGTTTAGGATAGTCACGCCGATGTTGTCGGTGTCGAGACCAACGAGAATTGGTACGACGGTTGGGTTGCCCAAAGAGTCGGTTCCAAACTCGAGGTTGATGCCGATTTCCAAGTCGAGAGTAACCGTGAAGCCGCGGGTGTAGCGCTCGAAGAGGAAGGCATAGAAGTCGATTGAGAACTCGTTAAGCGTCATCGTGATCGATGGCGACTCTTCGGTGCCATCGCCAATTGTAAAGTCGATGGGCTTAGCAGGGCGCGTGACCAAGAGTAGTGGGTCGTTGCCTTCTGCGGTTCCGAGTTCGGCGAGAGACGGCACGAGAATGCCGATGGTGCCAAGGTTTAGCTGGGCAACAAGCGCGGTGCCAAGCTGCAAGCAAAGAGCACCCGAGCTCACCATGTGATGACCGACTTGGTCGAGCATGGTCTCGGAAGCGCCGATTAGGACGTGACGACCTGATTCGGGAATACCTCGGAAGGTGTCCGCTGCGTTGAGCATGAAGTTTTGGCGGCTGCTCTGTGCAAGGGAAGCAGGAGCTGAGCCAAAGTCGGGTGCAGCAAACGGCGGCACGCAAAGAGCCGGCTCGCTATCGAGGTCTGGAGTTCGTGTGCTGAGATCTTCGTCGGCGTTGATGCCGGTGATGATTCCGAGGCTTAGGCCGCCGCGCTCAAGTTCGACGTAGCCGCCGGGAACGATGCGCGCTTCCATGGTGGCTTTGGTGCCTGGTGAGACATCGCCAACAAGGCCGCCAAGATTGGCGACAGCTTCGATTCCCAATGGGTCGGGAAGCAGGCCTTGGATGATTGGCTCGAGAAGTGGAGTAAGAAGATTTCGGATAAAGCCGACGTTTAGGATTGAGCCAAGGCCATTGACGATGCTGCTAACGAGGTTGGCAACGTTGTCGATAATAAAGCCGCAATCGCTGGCATCGATTCCCAAGTTGATATTGATGTCATCGATGCGCTCGAGGTTGATCTCAAGCTCGCCGGAGCCGGCATTGATGTCAAAGCCGATGATCACATCGAAGGCAATGTTGTTTGCGGTTGCGATGATGTCGCAATCGGGTGAGCCGAGGAAGCCGAGGTCGGCCTCGACTGGAACCACCGTGGCCACGTCGAATTGCACGGCGAGGCGAAGCTGATCGTTTGCAGGAACGCTAACGGAGACGTTGTCGATGTTGAGGTCGACTTCGCAGCCGTTGGTGCACGAGCCATCGTTTTGGTAGCAGTAGTCGACGATGGAGAAACCGCCTTCGGGGACACAGGTGCCGCCGGCGAAGGAGTCCTGCACGATGGCCGGAAGCACTTGAGTAATTGTGTCGAAACCTGCCGAGCTAATGCGCAACTGGGCGCCGCCCTCAATGGTTTGATCGGATGGAACGCCGCCCGCGGGAAGTTCCTCCAGGGCACAACCACCACAACCACCACCGCCGGAGCAAGCTCCAGCTGTCAGTACGACCAATAGTCCTAAGAATGCGTTCTTAAATGTCATCGTCTTCCGCCCCTCCGCTAATGTAGGAAATCGGCTACAAAGTACTCACTCCCCCTCGCATTTGATACCCAAAAATGAGGCTGATTACTGCTTTGTTTCTGGGGACCTGCTGCTGCTCCGGAGGCCACACTCAAACTTCATGAGTTCTCTTCAACGCCGAACCAAAGAACTATAATGCACCAGCCCCAGATCTACCTAGGTCTTTGGTCACAGCCTACTTAACCTCGCGGGACCTTTGACGCAGCTCTGCGTTGACATACATGTCGCCAAACCGCTATCTAGTCCCCGTCGCCAACGTGGCGTCAGGGGGCCCATAGCTCAGATGGATAGAGCGCCGGACTTCGAATCCGTAGGTCGCACGTTCGAGTCGTGCTGGGCTCACCCTCTTAAACCCCGCAGAATGCCGTTTCTTGGCTGTCTGTGGGGTTTTTGGCTTTGGGACGATGTGGGCGCAAGGGAAGATCCCGTCATGGGTATCGCTTGTGCCACACCTATGACCGATGAGCGCGCCGGCCGGGAGGAGCGGCGGGGTCATGCCCGAGCGGTTACATACACCTGTTGACGGCCTGCACTTTGAGCTAGGATAGCGCCGATGCGAACTCTTCTCACTGCTGCTAGTTGCTGGCTGTGGCGGACAGACTTCGCAATCGCCCAAGGAGGATGACTCTTGGAAAAAAACCATCGCACCAAACTCGCATGCCTGGGGATGGCAATCGGGTGCCTGTCACTGCGGGCGAAGAGCCAACGACCGATATTATGCCCAGGAGTGCTGAGGCGCGTCGATGCACACCCACAAAACAGCCCTCTACCCCCAATCTCGACTTCGAGAAAGCGGAGACATACTTCCAACAAGTGTTCTTGCCGTTCAAGTTCCACGTCCCCCTCACCACCCTCAAACTGGCGCACGAGGGAAACAGGCACATCACGGGGCTCGCTCACAACGCTCGGGCAAAATTCCAGGCGGTTCGAGAGCAACTGAATGTTGCGGGAGTGGATCGAGCTTACTGGGATATCGCTGTCGAAGTCCGCATCGGTGAAATTCGCAATCTCTTGGGTGAGAAGCTCTCTGCGATGCCAGTCCGATTGCCACCTGCCGCGCCGAACACCATGTCCTTTGAATGGTCAGAGCTGCATGGCCCAAGATGGGCTGGCATGAAGGAGGAAGCTCGCTCCCACTGGGAGGCTGCTGCTGCACGCGGCCAAGATCTGTGCATCGACAGCGAGTGGACTCAGCTCGCCGAACAACACCTGAGTCGCCTGTAGGTCTGACAGCCGCATCGAGTCGCAGTTATGGGTTGGAAAGCTAGCCCCCCTCGAGACTTCGAGGACGGACTTCATCAATATAGATCTCGACTTGAAGGGAGCGTTCGACCTTGCGCCTTTGCTTGGTGCGCTTGGCCCAGTTCACGCCATCCACACCCCCGACGAGTCGGCGTCCTTCTACATTCTGGAGCTCGACGCGGTGGGATAGGATTTTGAAGCTACCTTGGGCGGATTTCTCGAATTGATCGAGCAGCGCTTGTCGCGAGGCTGGCTGCCGTGGGAGCCGAGATCGTCGTGACTCTGGATGGAACACGTCGGACGCTTTTCAGCTAAGATCTGTACCCGCCTTCTAGGCTCGCAGGAAGAAACGCCTATTTCATTAGGCTATACATCACTCGCAATTCGCGCAACAAAGTCAACAAAGATCTCTGGATAGGCAATTTTGCCAGCGACAAGACTGATACAGTTAGCCTCCGTCAATGGCGTGTTCTGGAGTGGCGTGCCACCGGCTACACCCTTGGCTGGCTGAATCGCATCCAGCGCCTTGCGCAACACTCGAACAAAGATCGAGAGTTCGTACTTACCTCGTGTGCGAGCCTTTCCACTCATCGTCATCAGCGCTCGCGCTTCCTGCAGCAGTTCGACCATTGACGGGCTCTTGCTAGCATCAGCAGCAGCCTTACGGAGTTCCGCCAAGCAATGCGATGTTCTGAAGACTGCGCCATCTTGTTTGATCTCGAAAAGCTTCTTAGCTGAAGTTCTGTTCAAGTGTAGCTTCTCGTTTCGGCGTCGATGCCAGAGGATCCAAGCCATGACTGGCAAGGCTGATGACCATAACGAAGCCTGGCTCTTTCTGCATAACGTCTTAATAGCCTGCAACCTCTGGTCACCAGCCGCCATGCACCAAATGTCCGTCCAGATAACCTCAGCGCACGCTTCAGACGCAAGGTAGCTTTCAAGCGAGTAATGGTCGGTTACAAGTAGTCGCGAATCCTGCGTTTGCCGTACACCGACTACGTCATCAAGGTCCTTATCGACCACAAAACCGCATCTGCGTGCATATGACGATTTCTCGGTTATGTCCTTTAGCGCTTGCAAGACACCATCTTTGCTCCAGCATGGAAACACTCTCCCCGTACAGGTTTTTGAAAGCGAGCGCACGAGCGGCAGCAGATAGGTTACGTCATCTCGACCTTCCACGAACAGGTACGTGTCGAATCTGTCTGCGCGATATGCCGTTGTAAACTGCACCCAGACTGGCTGTGGAGCCGTTACTGCGGCGCGAAGATCATCTAGATGACTCATCTAGTTGAGAGACAGCCAGCGATGTCGACTGCGTATTGATCGAGTTCGTTGGTAAAAATGAACGGGGAGTGAGTTACTGCTGCGAGAAATTCGCAACGGGATGATTGCAAGATGTCTGGTAGCAGTTGTTTTTGCCATTCAACCGAAAGCGAAAGCTCAGGCTCGTCCATTAGAACCATCAGTGGAGTATCGCCACCTAAGAATATCTGTGAGAACAATGAAACGATCTGCTTTTCACCCGATGATAATTGCGACAGTTCAAGTGTTGATTTGTCAGTCAGTTCCACCCGAACTTCGTAGGTACTTTCATCGAAGACCAGGTGCTTATGTCTCAAGTACGTGTTTGAAACTTGAACGAAGCGAGTAACTTGGGACTCGCGTTCCGTTAGATTCTGATGCACATCTAACAACTTTGAGAGGAAGTGGGCCACATACTTCTGATTCGTCGTGTCTGTAGCCGCACCCGGCGAAATCTCTTGAATACTCTGCAAGAGTTGTTGTTTGTCGATTGCAGTCATTGTCTTGTCATCGACTCGTCCTAAGACTCGATCCATATCGGCGGCGAGCAGGCGCTTGACCAACTCCTCATCATTTGTCTTACGAGTCCGATCGTGAATGACGTCCGTCAAGTAGGTCGTCGCCAGATTGTTGACCGCTGCCCTCGCTCCTTCTCGCAACTTGCCGAGTGCCGCTGACAGGAGTTCTTGAACGTCTTCCATACCGAATTCCACGAATTCGATGTGTTCAATCTCTTTTTGTGGCCTTCGGATATGTTCCATACGACGCCGGCGCCGGTACTTCTCAATATCATCTTCCATTCCAGGGAAGAGCGCTTTTAGATCACGCTCGATTCGACGATACGTTGGAAGGTAGAGAACTTGAGCGGGAAAAAGAAAGGCCAGACGTTTGCTAATATCCTCCAGCGTTTCTCTCTTTCCGTCATCGAAGAGCGTTGGCTGCAATTGCACTGGCATAGATGCCAACCACTCGTGCACATAGCGGCGCGGAAGGCCCAGCGCTCTTATGAGAACACCTGCCTGCTTCGGGTCTGTTTGCGCTTCTCGAGCCAAGTCGAACAGATCTAGCTCAGAGACTAATTCTTGGATGTGAAGATGGAAGCCCTGATGACGCTTGCTGCGTGATTTGCGAAGGACTTCATTGGAAAGCTCAACTCTTTCGTCACCGACGCCCAGAGATAGACTCTCGAAGTCGTAGTTGGAGAGTCTGTCCCATTGTCTAGTGAGGAAGAAGTAGAGAATATTGATGATGGTTGTCTTGCCTAGTCCGTTGACGCCAACGAGAATAATCTTGTCATCACGAATGTCGATATCTACGTTGGTACGGCCGTGGAGACCACATATTTTGAAATTAGTCAGAGCGATTGCCACTACCGTATCCTCCACGACTGCAGCTGGGTCTTGCTGAGCATTAGTTGGATGCTAGTCACAGCCAGAGAAGCCTTCCAGCGGTAGTGCACACTAACCGCAAATTCTTCGGAGACTTGCGACTCCGGCGACTGGATAGCAACACCGTCGTTCTTCATCCACAGTGATTCTAATGCGGCACGGTCAAGAGCCTTCGGACTAGGAGCTGAACGCTCGGCAGCGAGCTCCTTCCTGTTGGAAGGACAGCGCTTCATCAGCTGCCGAGGCAAAGGATTTCGAAGCGTGTGTTCTTAAACCAGCCCCTGTCTGGTGGTGGACTTCCCCCGCTGCTCTCACAGACACCTCCTGAGCTTCCCCCGTTTCTTTGGACACCGAAAAAGAGGGTTTACC